>ENA-ORTS01002603-ORTS01002603.1-human-gut-metagenome-genome-assembly--contig:-NODE-2603-length-10502-cov-3.420791_pt1 | contig 10502 bp, 4 predicted proteins | sample MGYA00241911_ERZ509186 | MGnify/ENA primary metagenome ERZ509186 (study PRJEB26280, sample SAMEA2338852) | human gut metagenome | biome: human gut; feature: human-associated habitat; material: faeces...
TTGTCAGTTCCGTTTTTGTGAAGTTGGGATTTATATTCGGCTGTTCCTCGCGTACCCAACACTCGGCAAGCGTTTCGGCAAACTCTTCTTCAGACAAATACTCCTTCACATATTTTAAGACAGTCAGACAGTACGGTTTCGTAACGTAGAAAAATATTTCACTCGCAGACTTCGCTTTCTCTATACGAATTTCTTTTTCTTTACGCCATTTCTCAAAACCGTCTTCCGTCATAATATTCTCAAAAGATGGTACGCCTTCTTTAACGCTTACTAACGCATACCCCGAATCGGTAAACGGGTGTTTTACTATTGCCGGCGACATTTCCGTCCTTATCGGTTTCATTGCCAAAAATATTTTCGCAACTTCCTTCACGCCGTCCAAATTCGTCTGTTTCATTTCTCATATTCACCGTGTAAAATCGTCTTCGTTCGTTTCGCTGACCTTATTTATTCCCGAAAAAAGCGTTTTTTGCTTTTTCGCTAAAACCGGCATTAACTGCGCGCGGTATCTTATATCGGCTACCTTGTCGAGGTATATCCCTATCGTCGTTATAAACGGCTCGCCGTTATTCGTTATTGTAACGTCGCCGCGCTTTCCCTGCTTGCAGATAAACTCTGCCACTTCGTCGATGCTTTTGAGTTGCTTGCTTTCGTCTTTTGAATAACCCCTAAGGTTCAATTTTTCCGTTAAATCCATAATCTCTATTCTCCTGTTTTTTTGCATAAAAAAGCCACACTCCCTTATCCTTTCTTCTAAAAGATATGGTCGTATGGCCTTGTATATACCTGTAATCCAACCGTCCGGAACACTACAGTCTGGTGATCAGTGCCTGACAGCGTTCCTTCAGGGCTTCCCCCTTGCCACGCACATCGATGTGAAATACTTTGATCAGCTGGACCACATAATCCACAGCTACAATCGCCAGAATTACCTGAATCAAACGGATGCCCACCTGGATCTGTACTCTGTCAATAATGTGATACATGGCATCGTGAACGAACTGTACGATTCCTATTGCATAAAAGCCCCAGGCAACAGTACTTTCCAGGCAGATGATACCACGGTAATTGAAGGGCTTGTTATTATAATCCCACCAGAGCTCTCCGAGGAAACGGATCATACCGATTCCCACCAGATATTCAAAAGTGGTGGCCAGAATGGCTCCAAGAAAATACAGCTTTACCAGTTTCCCGCGCAGGGGACTTAAAATCAGATATCCCAGCACTCCGCCGAAACCGTAGATCGGGCAAAAGGGGCCTTTGCCAAAGCCACGGTTGGTCAGCTTGTGATTGCAGAAAGACATATAGGTAGATTCCAATGCCCAGCCAAGAATACTGTACAATACAAACGCTGCTAACAGATGATAGATATCTGTTCCCAGTATTTCATAATTCCACATTTTGTTTCCCTCATAAGTACAAAGTCCCCGGTGATTACGCCGAGGACTGTTGTTTTGCATTAGTTATATTTACGTTTTCTTGCTGCTTCAGACTTCTTCTTACGTTTTACGCTAGGCTTCTCGTAATGCTCTCTCTTACGAATCTCCTGCTGGATACCAGCCTTAGCGCAGCTTCTCTTGAAACGACGTAAAGCGCTATCTAAAGTCTCGTTCTCTTTTACGATTACGTTTGACATCTTACACCCGACCTCCCTTCAGTCCCTTCAAGTAACATGACTGACTGGGTTATTCTAATGCGCAGTTGTTCTACACACATTTGATATTATAGCATAAAAAATACATTCGTCAACTACTTTTTTGGGGATTTTCAAAATCTTATTTAAAAAACTTATCATAAATTCCAAACAGGAAAATAAAGATCACGATCAGGGGCAGTCCATAGGTCAGATAACCGCGCATCCAGTCGTGGACTTTTAAGCCTTTGCCGGTATTTACTTCTGCCTTATAGTTCTCCCATCCCCAGCCGTATCTGGTCACGCAGAACAGCAGGTATACCAGGGATCCTAAGGGCAGGAACAGATTACTTACCAGGAAATCTTCGAAATCCAGTACTGCTCCGCCGAAGATGGAGAAGCCGTCCCAGCTCCATACATTGTAGCCCAGTACGCAAGGTACGGACAGTACGATGATCAGGAACAGGTTCACCATGGAAGATTTCTTACGGCTGGCACCGGTCAGTTCCATACCACAGCAGATGATATTTTCAAATACCGCCAGTACTGTAGACAGAGCTGCGAACGCCATGAACAGGAAGAACAGGCTTCCCCACAGGCGGCCGTAAGGCATATTTGCGAAAATATTCGGCAAAGTAATAAAGATCAGGCTGGGCCCGGAAGTCTGATCCACCCCATAGGTAAAGCAGGCGGGGAAAATGATCAGTCCTGCGGTAATTGCCACGAAAGTATCCAGTACCACAACTCTGACGGACTCACCCATCAGGGAATGATCCTTGCCGATGTAGCTTCCGAAGATCGCCATGGCACCAATGCCAAGACTTAAGGTAAAGAATGCCTGATTCATGGCACCTACCAGTGTAGATACCACACCAACCTCCTGCATACGTCCAAAATCAGGTACCAGATAGAACTTCAGACCTTCCTTTGCTCCCGCCATGAAGAAGCTGTTGATGGCAAGTACTACCATGATGGCAAGCAGTGCGATCATCATGACTTTCGTCACACGCTCCAGACCGTTCTGCAGGCCACCGGCACATATGACGACACCGATGACTACCACCAGTACCATCCAGAACATCATGACCCCTGGATCTGCCAGCATCCGGGTAAACTGATCCGCTACCGCATCTGCGGAAAGACCGGAAAGTTTACCGGTAGCCGTCATATAAAAATAGTGTAACATCCAGCCTGCTACGGTAGTATAGAACATCATTAACAGATAACAGCCTGCCAGCGTGAAATACCCGTGGATATGCCACTTCTGTCCCGGCTTCTCCAGTGCCTGGTAAGCCTTTACGGGACTTTTCTTACTTGCTCTTCCCACAGCGAACTCCATGGTCATAATCGGCAGACCAAGGAGCACCAGAAAGATCAGATAAAACAATACAAATGCGCCACCGCCGCCCTGACCGGCCATGTACGGGAACTTCCATACATTGCCGATACCAATGGCACAGCCGGCAGACAGCAGTATAAAGCCTAAACGGGATTTCAGATTCTCTCGTTCCATTATGCGAGCTGACCCTCCAGTACTTTGGACGCTTCCGCAATCGCTGCGGGAATACCTGCGGGATTCTTACCGCCAGCCTGCGCCATGTTCGGACGTCCGCCGCCGCCACCGCCAACCAGTGCGGCAATTCCCTTGATCAGGTTGCCTGCATGGGCACCGGCCTTTACAGCACCGTCTGTTGCCATGGCGATCATATTGACCTTGCCATCCTGTGCAGAGAGCAGTACGACAACGCCTTCGCCAAGCTTATCCTTGAGCTGGTCGCCCAGGTCTCGCAAGCCATTCATATCCACACCGTCTACGCTGGTTGCCAGAAGCTTTGTTCCCTTGACTTCCACTGCCTGATCCATGACATTGCCCAGTGCGGACTGTGCCATCTTGGCTTTCAGGGATTCGTTCTCAGCATTCAGAGCCTTCAGTTCTGCCTGCATATGCTGGATCTTCTCGGTCAGAGCTGCCGGAGCTGCCTTTGCGGCTGCGGCTGCCTTATTGAAGTTCTCTTCCATAGCCTGATAGTATGCCATCACGTTGGCACCGGTCAGTGCTTCGATTCTTCTGACGCCGGCAGCGACACCGCTCTCGGACAGGATCTTGAAGTAACCGATCTCACCGGTATGCTTTACATGAGTACCACCACACAGTTCCTTCGAGAAGTCTCCCATGGATACCACGCGGACAGTATCGCCGTATTTTTCTCCGAACAGAGCCATAGCTCCGCTCTTCTTCGCATCCTCGATGCTCATGATATCGGTAACAACTGCAATATCCTCTGCGATCTTCTCGTTGACCAGAGCCTCTACTTTAGCGATCTCTTCTGCAGTCATAGCCTGTCCGTGGCTGAAGTCAAAACGGGTTCTTGCGCCGTCCTGGTAAGAACCCTGCTGTTCTACATGATCACCCAGTACGATCTGCAGTGCCTTCTGTAACAGATGGGTTGCGGAATGGTTCTTACATACGCTCTTTCTGTTGTCGGTATCCACTGCCAGCTCTGCCTTGTCTCCCACAGTAACTGTTCCGGATACGACCTTACCCACATGTCCGATGCGGCCGTCTGCGATCTTCACGGTCTCGGTCACTTCAAAAGTACCGTTTTCGGTGCGGATCACACCAAAGTCACCCTTCTGTCCGCCCATGGTAGCATAGAACGGGGTAACATCTGTGATCAGGGTACCGGTCTCTCCCTCATTTAAGATATTCACCAGTTCGGTCTCGGATGCCAGTCCTACTACTTTACCTTCTGCGGTCAGCGCATCATAACCTACAAATTTGCTGGTGATCTTGTCATCCAGTCCATCGAATACACCTGCTGCAGTGGTAAGCTTCTGGGAGAAGTTCTGTCCTTCTCTTGCCTTCTGCTTCTGCTCTTCCATGGCAGCGGCAAAGCCTTCCTCATCTACGGTCAGATTCTCTTCCTGTGCCAGCTCTACAGTCAGCTCCAGAGGGAATCCGAAGGTATCATATAAGTAGAATGCGGACTTGCCGTCGATCTCCTTTTTACCTTCACTTCTCTTCTGCTCCAGAATCTTCTGCAACTCCTTCATGCCGTTCTCCAGAGTGCTCTCGAAACGTGCGATCTCCTTCTGCAGTTCGCTCAGAATGAACTCTCTGTTCTTTTTCATCAGAGGATAACTTTCTGCATAGATCTCATCAATGTACATGGCAGCAATGTGCAGCAGCTGCTCTGTAGTCATATTCAGGGTACGTCCGTGTCTTACCGAACGACGGATCAGACGACGGAGAATATAACCGGCACCGGTATTGGAAGGAAGCAGCTTTGCTTCGTCACCGATCAGCATTACACTGGTACGCAGATGGTCTGCCAGAATACGCATGGATCTGGTCAGCTTTTCATCCGCATTGTATTTCACACCGGAAGCCTCTTCAATGTAAGCGATCACCGGGGCAAACAGGTCTGTCTGGTATACATCTCTGGTACCGTTTAAAAAGGCCAGAATACGCTCCAGACCCCAACCGGTATCCACGTTCTTCTGCTTTAAGGGGGTCAGATGACCGTCATGATGCTTCTCATACTGCATAAATACATCATTACCCAGCTCCGTGTATTTACCGCAGTCACAGCCGGGTCCGCAGTTCGGTCCGCAGTCCGGTCTGTCTGCAATATAGAACATCTCACTGTCGGGACCGCAGGGGCCGTATTCCAGTCCCCACCAGTTGTCATCGGCAGGCAGATAATATACATTCTCCTTCTTGAAACCGGAAGCGATACGGTAGTGTGCGCCTTCCTCATCTCTGGGTGCATTCTCGTCACCGGCAAATACAGTAGCAGCCAGATGGTCGGCATCAAATCCGAATACCTGTGTCAGTAGTTCGAAACTCCACTGGCAACGCTCTTTCTTGAAATAATCTCCCAGGCTCCAGCTTCCCATCATCTCGAAGAAAGTCACATGGCTCTTGTCACCTACGGAATCGATATCGTTGGTACGAACGCAGCCCTGCACATTGCAGAGTCTGGTACCCAGAGGGTGCTTCTGTCCCAGCAGATAAGGCATCAGAGGCTGCATGCCCGCTACGTTGAACATAACACCGGTGGATCCGTCAGATACCAGGGATACTGCTCCCACATCCACATGGCCACGGTCTATATAAAATTGTTTCCAAGCTTTTCTCAGCTCATCAGAAGTGAATTGTCTCATTCTCTCGGTCTCCTTGTCTAAAAATTACACCTTTCGGAAAATAAACCTACATTTCTACATTATAATGTTATCATTTCGCCGCGTCAAGGATAAAACATCACTCATCCTCGTCTTCCAGGATCTCGTTCAATGCCTCTCTGGCCTCCTCGATCTCCTCTTTTTTGCCCTTTTTCAATGCAGCCTCGAAAACAGTGATATAACGATCCAGTTCTTTTCTCCGGTCTCCCAGTGCTTCCTCATACATCCGCTCCGCTCTGAGAAGCACCAGACGGTTCTCCTCCAGGTCTCTGGGCTGGATCTTCAGGTAGGACAATTCTTCCATTCGCTTCTGGATCTCATCATCCGTCATCTGGTTGTCCTGTCCCTTGATGATCATTTTCTGGGTCAGTCCGGTGGATACCACCTTGACTTCCACTTCCAGCAGGGAATTGATGTCATAGGTGTAAGTCACATCCACGGCTTCACTGCCTCTGGGCCCCTTGGGAACATCAATGTTCAGTTCTCCCAGAAACAGATTATTTCTGGCGAAACGGCTCTCTCCCTGCAGTACCCGGACGCGCACCTTGTCCTGATTGTCTCTGACAGTGTACAACCGCTCCGTATGACTGGCGGGGATCACGGTGTTGCGCTCAATGATGGGACAGAAACGGCCGTCTTCAAATTTGCCTTCCTCGTATTCCACCACGACTTCCGTTCCCAATGTAAAGGAGCATACATCCGTCAGAATGACTTCCTTTACCTCCGCCCGGCGTTCCTTCATGGCCGCCTGGATCGCCGCGCCCAGTGCCACGGCTTCGTCCGGGTTCAGTCTTGTATCCGGGAATTTGCGGAACAGCCTGATCAGGAAATCCCTGACCACCGACAGTCTGGTGGCTCCGCCGATCAGCAATACCTCATCGATGTCCGACAGCTTCAGTCCTGCATCCGCCAGACTCTTCTTCACCGGTTCCCTGATCTTCATTAGCAGTTCTTCGCACTCTTCCTCATATTCTTTTAAGGTGATCTCTGCCGTTTTGTTCTCTTCACCCAGCATAAGTTCCATGGTCACCGCAGTCTGATCACTGATTCCCCGCTTGGCTTCTTCTGCCTTTTTATAGAGACGCACCTGTTCTTTCTCCGACAGATCCTTATAATGCAGTCCTGTCTTTTGCAGAAAAAGTTTCGACATCACTTCCGTAAAATCTTCACCGCCAAGATAATTGTCTCCGGCTACCGCCCGCACCTCCAGAATATTGTGATACAGCTCCAGAATGGAGACATCAAAAGTTCCGCCGCCCAGGTCAAATACCAGAAATCTGGTGTCTTTTTCTTTTTCGTACAGGCCGTAGGCCACCGCCGCTGCAGTAGGCTCCGAGATCATACGCTCCACCTTCAGCCCGGCCAGTTCTCCGGCCCGCTTGGTGGCTTTTCTTCTCTTGTCGTCAAAATAGGCCGGTACACTGATCACGGCCTCTGTGACTTCTTCCCCCAGATAGGCTTCCGCATCTTCTTTCAGATAACGCAGGATCATGCTGGACAATTCTTCTGGGCGGAACTTTTTGCCGGACAGGTCATAAGTGCGATCCGTTCCCATGCTGCGCTTAAATGCCTGCGCCACACTGTCGGGATAGAGGTTTCTGCGTTCCTGTGCCGTCTCCCCCACATAGACATTGCCGTTCTCATCCACGCTGACCACAGAGGGGGTCAGATGTTTTCCCAGACGGTTGGGGATGATCACAGGTCCTTCCTCCGTAAATACTGCCACCAGACTGTTGGTGGTTCCCAAATCGATTCCGACTATCATATGTTTTCTTCTCTCTTCATTTTAATTTTTTACTTCTTCCCGAACAGCCTCTGCCAGAATCCCCGTTTCTCCGGCTGCGGCTTTTCCTTGTGAAAAGCGGCTACGGCAGGATCCGTATCCTTCGTCACCTGTTCCGAATGATACCGGTGCCAGATGGCCTGCAATCCCATTCCGGGATGTTCCTGCATCTGCTCTTTCAGCCGCTCCAGTGCTTCTTTCTCCCGGCCCTTTTTCAGCATCTGCAGTATCCGTACCATCTCCAGTTCCTCGCAGACGGGATGTACACAGCCATGGCAGAAGGAACAGTCTTTGTCCAGTTGCAGGAGCGTATCCTGTTCCTCATCGGTGGCCGTATAATATCCCGCCAGATATTCGTGTACGATCCGAAGCTTCGGATATTTCAGATACACATCCTTGCCGCTTTTATCTTCTCTTTCCATGCAGGCTTTCAGCGCCTGTGCATAGTCAGCACCTTTCTTCTTATCTCCGTACAGGATGCATGCCAGGATCAGGTCCGCAATGTCATCCTTTTTGCTGAGATCCTCCTTATTGAAGATCAGTGCCTTATCCATATTCTCGATGGCCACCTTTCCGGAACCACAGATCAGCCCATACCATCCCAGATGGAAAAAGTAATCTTCGAAATACTCCTGGGTATTCCCGGTATTTTTCCCAAGCAGTTCGATCTTCTCCGGCCACGATGTCAGAATATTTCCGGCGATCGTCTTTTCCCCGCACCAGACACACAGATCCAGCTTTTCTCCTGCCGCATCCAGTACATTGACGAATGCCTTCTCCAGAACTTTTAATCCCTCCGTAGTCTTGTCATTGCAGGCCAGACATCTGGCGAAATCCCTCATACGGTTCCGGTCCCGGTCTCCGGCACTTCCCATCATCTCACGGTATCTCCGGTAAAACTGTTCCGCCATTTCCGTATTGCCCAGCAAAAAATAAATTTCTGCCTGTTCCGCAATCAGTTCCGGCCAGGCATGATTCTGTGTTCCGCTCTTTTCATAGAAAAAAACACATTTTCTCAGGCAGATCATGGCTTCATCGTATTTGCCGCGGCATCTGTGGATCCGTGCCAGTCCTTTCCAGGCAAAAGGATTGGCCGGGTTCGTGGAAAGCGCCTTTTCATAATCCACTTTTGCCGCCTCCAGACAGCCTGCCGCATTATGAAAATCTCCCCGCTCCACCAGTAAAAATTCACAAGGGTAGGCATACAGATATTCCGTAATGATCGGAAGTCCTCTCCGGTAAAATATGGTCTTGCCCGCTTCCAGTCTGCTCAGATATTCCTTCCGGAATTTATCTATGGCGTGGTTCATCTGTTCCTGGGGAAGCCCCGTATTGGTCAGCTGCCATTCATAGGCATCCAGGATCACACTTTTGACATTATTATCCTTCGCCTGTTGTAACAGTTCCTTCAGTTCCTCCGGATGTGTCAGATCCATGTACACCTTTGCCATCATTTCATAGGCCTTGACATAGGTTGGAAAATAATTTAGACAGGCTCTGCCGTTCTGGATCACCCCTGCTGCATTCCACTGCCTCTTCGCCGCTTCCAGTTCGTTGGCATATGCAGCGTAAACCTGATAATCCCCGATCAGTTTCTGGGATATCTCCGCACAGCGTTCATACTCTTCCATCTCCACATAGATCTGTGCCTTTTCGATCAGCATACCGATATCCTTCGGTGTTCCGGTCTCGGCTTTTTCCGCTTCCGCAATGGCTTCGGCGAATTTTTCCGGCTGTACATAGCCATAAGCCCGATAGCACTGCATCCGGATCATATGTGACTGTCGGATCCGGTCTCTGTCTTTTTCCTCCTCTTCGGCATCTGTATCCCAGAGGATCTTTTTCTCCAGGCTTTCTTCCCATTTGGCTGCCGTGGAAATTGCCTTCTCATATTCTGCCGCTTCTGCCAGCAGTTTTGTCATAAGTCCCAGATATTCCTCACACCTGTCCGCAGGAACTTTTGCTTCCAGTTCCCTGACCGTGCGGATTCCCAGATCGGTCCTGCCATCCTGCAGATAACACCAGCCCAGATCCAGTCCCAGACCGGGATCATGGTTCTGCGCATATTCCCGTTTCATTTCCCGTTCCAGTTCGGTGTTGATCTTCTGCAGTGTCTCCAGAAATGTGTCGTCTCCGCCTACGGAAAGAATCTCTTCCGCACATTTTTTTGCCTCTTTATAGTTCCCCTGCTCATAATACCAGTCCGTCAGGCGCAGGTTCGCCATGTAGTGTTTCGGCAGCTTCTCCCGAAGACTCTCATAAATAGCAGACGCTTCTACGCGCCCTTCATTTCTCCACAGTATTTCCGCCGTATTGTAAGCGATCAGATCATCCTCCGGATATTTTGCAGACAGTTTCTTTAACAAAGTAATGGCTTCTGCGGTCTGTCCCTTTCCTTCATAGAGGGACGCACGGCAGATCTCCATAACAGGGTGGGTAATCCCCAGAGCATCCCCACATCCGATCATCTGCTCCGCTTCCTGTAATTTTTTCTCCTGCAGCGCCTGATAAGCTCTGTCATAATATTGCAGAAACTGATCGTAATCCGCATCTTCCGCACCACGGAACTCGGAAAAATCCACTTCTTCCCCGGATTCGCACTTATGTACCATATAGCTTACAAACTGTGCCGGAAAGCGCTCTCTGAAGGCCCCCGCATTCTGTACAATGTGGATTTTCTCATCCAGAAGCTTCCAGATTGCGGTCGGCAGCTTATAATGTTCCATCAGAAAACGAAGCAGATAAGTGGTGCAGTTTTCCTCTTCCTCCAGAGAAAGAAAGTCATCCGCCTCAAAAAGCGCTTTCCATTTTTCCACATCACAGCGGTCCGTAATATTCTCATAGACCTTCCGAACACCACGTACCCACTGTCCTGCCGGAGTATCGTCCTCCAGCGTCGGT
>ENA-ORTS01002606-ORTS01002606.1-human-gut-metagenome-genome-assembly--contig:-NODE-2606-length-10495-cov-2.528831_pt1 | contig 10495 bp, 6 predicted proteins | sample MGYA00241911_ERZ509186 | MGnify/ENA primary metagenome ERZ509186 (study PRJEB26280, sample SAMEA2338852) | human gut metagenome | biome: human gut; feature: human-associated habitat; material: faeces...
TTTGCAGTGCCGGAGAAATGCTGGCAGAAAAGGCAAAATTGGTATTCAAGGTAAACACCGGTGCCGCTGTGCTTGGTTTGGGATATATCGTCGGACTGAAATATGCTTCCATCATCTGTGCCGGATCACTGGCAGTATGGTGGATCATCATTCCGGGAATGTCCGCCATCTGGGGAGACAGCGTGCTGAACCAATGGAATCCTGAGATTACCGCCACCGTAGGCGCAATGGCTCCGGAAGAAATCTTCAAATACTATGCCAAGAGCATCGGTATCGGTGGCATTGCCATGGCAGGTATCATCGGCATTATCAAGTCTTGGGGCATCATCAAGAGTGCCGTAGGACTGGCTGCCAAGGAAATGGGAGGTAAGTCCAACGTGGAAGCCAGTGTGAAACGCACACAGCGGGACATCTCCATGAAGATTATCGCCATCGGTTCCATCATCACGCTGCTGCTGGTTGTTCTCTTCTTCTACTTCGATGTGATGCAGGGCAACTTGACACATACCATTGTAGCTATCCTGCTTGTTGCAGGTATCGCTTTCCTGTTCACCACCGTGGCAGCCAATGCCATTGCGATTGTGGGCACAAACCCCGTATCCGGAATGACGCTGATGACATTAATCCTGGCATCCGTAGTCATGGTAGCCGTAGGGCTGAAAGGTCCCGAAGGGATGGTTGCGGCACTGGTGATGGGCGGTGTTGTATGTACGGCACTGTCCATGGCGGGAGGCTTCATCACAGACTTGAAAATCGGTTACTGGCTGGGTAGCACGCCTGCCAAGCAGGAGACCTGGAAGTTCCTCGGAACCATCGTTTCTGCCGCTACCGTAGGTGGTGTAATGATTATCCTGAACAAGACATACGGTTTCACCAGCGGACAGCTGGCCGCTCCGCAAGCCAATGCCATGGCGGCCGTTATCGAACCTCTGATGAACGGTGTGGGTGCTCCTTGGCTGCTCTACGGCATCGGTGCAGTGCTGGCCGTCATCCTCAATTTCTGCAAGATTCCCGCACTGGCATTTGCATTGGGTATGTTCATCCCATTGGAACTGAATGTTCCGTTGGTAGTGGGCGGTGCCATCAACTGGTACGTGACCAGCCGCAGCAAGGATGCCGCTCTCAATGCCGAACGCGGGGAGAAAGGTACCCTGCTTGCCTCCGGTTTCATTGCCGGCGGTGCATTGATGGGTGTGGCAAGTGCTGCCATGCGTTTCGGAGGAATCAACCTCGTAAACGATGCATGGTTGCAGAACACCTGGTCCGAAGTGCTGGCGCTGGGTGCTTATGCCATTCTGATATTCTACCTCATCAAAGCTTCCATGAAAACCAAATAACTTTTAAATACCAAGAACATGAAAAAGATTCTACTTTTATCTTTTCTATTTGCAGCGACCATGTTATCTGCACAAAAGCCCGTTGAGCTGCCCCTATGGCCCAACGGTGCCCCCAATAACAACGAACTGACCAATTCCGGACAGAACCATAACAACGAATGGGTGTCCGATGTCACCACCCCTACCCTTACGGTGTATCCTGCCTCCCACCCCAACGGCATGGCCATCATCATGTGTCCGGGAGGTGGCTACGGAGGGCTGGCCATGAAGCACGAGGGACACGACATGGCTCCCTGGTTCAACACACAAGGCATCACCTATGCAGTACTGAAATACCGTATGCCCAACGGGCACCATGAAGTGCCCCTTTCCGATGCCGAACAAGCCATCCGCATGGTACGCGAACATGCCGCCGAATGGGGTGTCAATCCTCAGCGTGTAGGCATCATGGGCGCTTCTGCCGGCGGCCATCTGGCAGCTTCGCTTGCCACACTATACAGCGGTGACAAGACCCGTCCCGACTTCCAGATCTTGTTCTATCCGGTGATTTCCATGCAGAAAGGCGTTACCCATGGAGGTTCCCGTAAGAACCTTATCGGAGAAAATCCATCTCAGGAGCTGGAACAAAAATACTCCCTCGAAAGACAAGTGTCCCCACGCACTCCGCAGGCTTTTATCATGCTTTCTTCGGACGACGACGCAGTGCCACCCATCAACGGCATTGGCTATTTCCTCGCCTTGCGCGACCACAAAGTGCCTGCCAGCCTGCATGCCTACCCTACCGGCGGACATGGCTGGGGATTCCGGGACAACTTCACCTACAAGCGTCAATGGACGGAAGAACTGGAGAAGTGGTTGCGTGAAGGGCTCGTATTCCCGGTCTCTGAACCTACCACAAAGAAATAAAAGCAATTATGAATAAAAAGTATTTTTTACTCACTTGCCTCGCAGCGTTTCCCTTTGCCCTGACTGCTCAGGAGAACAATCGCTACGAAGAGATTACCAACCCCAAGCTGACAAGCATCAACCGGGAGCCTGCCCGCAGCACGTTCACCTCCTACGTCACGGAGGCTGATGCCGTCATCAATGACCGCAAGAACGGAACCTTCCGCTTGTCCCTTAACGGGAAATGGAAATTCCATTATGTGGAAACCTTCGCCGACCGCCCCACGGACTTCATGATGGACCGTGTGGACGCCAGCCGCTGGCCGGACATCAATGTACCCGGAAACTGGGAGTTGCAGGGATTCGGTACGCCCATCTATGTGAACCAGCCTTATGAATTCTGTTCTTCGGGCTATCCTCCTTATTGGGACAAGCCCAATCCTCCATACGTTCCCCAAGAATGGAATCCCACCGGCACCTACCGCCGCGAGTTCACTCTTCCGGGAGACTGGGACGATAAGGAAATTTTCCTGAGTGCCGACGGCGTACGCGGGGCAGCCTTCTACTACCTCAACGGCAAGTTTGTAGGCATGAGTAAAGATGCAAAGACTCCGGCGCGTTTCAACGTCAGCGCCATTGCCAAGAAAGGGAAGAATGTCATTGCCATTCAGATACACCGCTTTTCCGATGCCAACTATCTGGAATGCCAGGACTTCTGGCGCATCAGTGGTATCGAACGGGACATTTACTTATATGCCCAGCCTCAAATCCATCTCACGGACTTCAAGGTGGAGTCTCCTTTGGATGAGAACTACCGGAACGGTATCCTCAAGGTAAAGGTGCAGTTTACCAATGAAAGCGGACAAAATTCCCCATTTCTCGTTGGCTACCGCCTGCTGGACAAGAACGACCAGCAGATAGCCCAGTCCTCTACCCAGGTCAGCGGTGACCAGACAGAAGTGGAGTTCACTAAGAAAACCATCCAGGAACCTTTGCAATGGACAGCCGAAACGCCCAACCTCTATACCCTCGTCATCAGCCTAAAGCGACCTAACGGGGATGTGATTGAAGCGACAAGCTGCAAAGTAGGATTCCGCACAGTGGAAATCAAGGACAAGCAATTGCTGGTGAACGGGCAACCCATCCTCGTGAAAGGCGTGAACTATCACGAACACAACGAGAACACCGGTCACTATGTCTCCGAAGAACTGATGAAGAAAGACTTCGAGCTTTGGAAGAGATACAATGTCAATACCGTACGCACTTGCCACTATCCCCAGCAGGAACGTTTCTACGAACTCTGCGATGAATATGGTATCTACGTCATCGACGAAGCCAATATAGAAAGCCACGGCATGGGTTACGACCTGCGTGTAGGCGGCACGCTGGGAAACAATCCGCTCTTCATGAATGCCCATCTCGACCGTACCATGAATATGTACGAACGGGACAAGAACCATCCGTCAGTCATCATCTGGTCGCTGGGCAACGAAGCCGGAAACGGATTGAATTTCTACGTCACCTACAACACCTTGAAGACGCTCGACAGTCGTCCCATCCAGTATGAACGCGCACTGTTGGAATGGAATACGGACATCTACTGCCCGATGTACGCTTCCCCTTCCTATCTGGAGAAGTATGCCCGGAACAAGGAGATGACGCGTCCCCTCATTCTTTGCGAGTATGCCCATGCCATGGGCAACAGCCTCGGCAACTTCCAGGAGGATTGGGACATCATCGAAAAATATCCCATCCTCCAGGGTGGCTGTGTCTGGGATTGGGTAGACCAGGGCTTTGCCGCCAAGACTGACGATGGCCGTAAATACTGGACTTATGGCGGCGACTATGGCGAGAACGGCACTCCCTCTGACGGTAATTTCTGCATCAACGGCGTGGTATATCCCGACCGCAGTGTCAAACCGCAGACGGAAGAGATGGGGAAGGTCTACCAGAACATCAAGTTCCTCGACTTCGACAAGCAGACTTCCACCGTGAAAATCCGCAATGATTTCTCTTTCACCAATCTCGACAAGTACGACTTCTACTACATCATCCGCGACCATGGAAAGGAAGTCTACCGTGGCAAGATTGAAAATATCCATGCTGCACCGGGCAAGACGGTAACCACCGGCTTCCTGAACGGCATACCCAAAGAGAAACAGACAACGGGAGATGTGCGTATCGAGTTCTATGCAGCCATCAAGACGGCAGAGCCTTTCCTCCCGGCCGGCACGGTCATCGCACGCGAACAGACCTACGTCCATACTTTCTACAAGAAAGAGGCTACGGCACAGCAGCCCGCCACTTCTAAGGAAGAGGGAAATTTGGTGGCGTTCTCCGGTCCCGACTTCAAAGCCACCTTCGACAAGCAAAGCGGTCTGCTCACCTCCTATTTATACAAGAAGCACGAGTACATACTGAACGGTCAAGGTCCCCGTCCCTTCTTCTGGCGTGCACCGACGGACAACGACTATGGAGCCAACCTCCCCGTCCGCCTCAAAGCCTGGAAAGAGGCAAGCTATCAAGAACCAAAAGCCGAAAGTTTCCAAGTGACTCCGGGCAGCAATGCCACGACAATAAAGGTGACCTACCGTTTTCCGCAGACAGAGGCCCGTTGGAACATCACCTATAAGATATATGCCAGCGGAGTCATCAAGGTAGACAACCGCTTCATGGCCGAAGGAGACCAAGCTCCGATGATACCGCGTGTGGGCCTGCGGATGCAGTTGCCGGAAAGCTTTACAGACTTGACCTACTACGGTCGCGGTCCGAAAGAGAATTACCGAGACCGCCGTACCTCCCAGTTCATCGGAGAGTACGCCATCCCGGTCAAGGATATGTACGAGCCGTATGTCCGCCCACAGGAGAACAACCATCGCACGGACATCTATTGGTGCGCCCTTACCGATAAGACGCAACGTGGTTTGCTGCTCATCGCCGACCGCACCTTTGAGCTGAACGCCTCCAACTATCCCCTGGAAAGTATGGACAGCGGCGATACGATTGACAACGGCGCTCCGCGTACCGAAAAGACCCATCACCGCCACCTCACCGACCCTCTGCCGGAAAAGATGGTCGATTTGTTCATTGATTACCGCATGATGGGTGTCGGTGGAGACGACAGTTGGGGCGCAACCGCCCATGAGCCCTATCTGATTCGTCCGGGCAAAGAGAACGCCATTGAATACGGTTTCTCCCTTGTTCCGTTCGATAAAAAGGAGGATTATAAATATTTAATCCGGCAATATTGAATTTAATCCCTCCGGATTAAGCTTTTATAAAAAGGATGTAGTAAATTTGCTGCATCCTTTTTACGTTCAAGAACAATAATAATCAAAAGAAAGAAAAATGAAAACAATGACTAAATTTATGTTCAGCGCCCTCTGCGCCGCAGCCATGGTAACTTCCGTTTCTGCCCAGGGAGGGAAAGATATGTTGAGCAATGGAATAAAGTATCTGGATGTGCCATACGTAGCCCATACACTGGAGGCAGATGGTCCCGAGGAACTCGTCATCAACTGCGATGAGGTAGACTGCACCACGCTGGTGGAATATGTGCTGGCAGAGACACTCACTCCCAAATTAGCCGACGGGGACATCTCGGAAAGCGCTTTCGCCGATAACCTGCAAAAAATCCGTTACCGTGACGGTAAAATCGACGGGTACACTTCCCGCCTGCATTATATTGCCGACTGGATAAACAATGGCGTACGCAACGGCTTCCTTCAAGATGTAACGGGCGCCATGAGTCCCGACACCGAACGGTTGTCTATCTCCTACATGTCTTCCCATCCCCAACTTTACAAGCAGCTGGCCAATTCGCCGGAGAACGTAGCCAAAATGAAGAAGATTGAGCAATCCTTGTCCGGCAAGGAAGTTCACTATCTTCCCAAAGCCAAACTTCCCGCCGATGGTCTCCCGTGGATTAAAGACGGCGATATCATAGCCATCACCACCAACACTCCGGGGCTGGACGTAGCCCACATGGGAATCGCTTTCTATGCGGATAACAAACTCCTGCTGGTACACGCTTCCTCTACCGACAAGAAAGTGGTCGTCTCCAAAGTCCCCTTGTCCCAAATGCTGAAAGACAATAATAAGTGGACGGGAATACGGGTGCTGAGGATGAAGAAATAAAATGAAATACTATAATATGGAAAAGGCGATGAAGAATCAAATCTTCATCGCCTTTTCCGTATATAGGATTGTTCGTTCCTATTCCTCCACGACAATATATTCATCAATATTCCGTGTTTCTTTACTGAAGTTCACACCTACTTTCACTAATTTCCTGCCATCCAAGGTATAAGGAATCAGATACCCCTTCTCATCTATTTGCTTCAGAGCTGCGTCGGCTGTACCGTCCAGTTTGAACTCAAAAACATAAATAGCGGTAGGAGTATGAACTACTGCGTCCGCACGACCACGGCTGCTGCGAACCTCGGACCGGATAAACTGTCCCAGCAAAGTAAACACTACATGAAAAATAACCTGATAATGACGTTCCGTATCATCACTCAACTCGTACGGAATACCGGAGAAGAATATCTTAAGACGCTCCATAAACGCCTCCACATCTCCACTCTTCAATTCACGCATGAATTTAGCGATGTGGAAACCAGTCTCATCATTGGATACATTGGTATAATAGGGTACCAAAAAATTCAGAAAGCCGTAACGAACCTCATCATTTGGAAAGCCTAAAGTGTATAGCTTCACATCATCATCATACCCTTTTATGGTCAAATAACCACTTTGATAAATCATCGGAAGAGGATTATTTGTTTCCGCACGATATTCAGAGAAAGCGGAAGCCAGCACTTCCACTCCATCTATCAATAGACGTATATCGTAATCACTCTGCTTCAGCAAGTCAACCAAGTAAGTAGGTGTGCCGGTCTGAAACCAATAGTACCCCATCTCTTCTGCATCAAAAGCATTCAATACACTGAACGGATTGAACATTCCTACACCTTCCGGATGAAAATGATAACCATCATATTGACGTTCCATCAAATCAATCACTTCTTGTAAAGATATCCCTCTTCGTTTAGCCAGTCTCTCAAGTTCCGGCAGAAAGGTTTTCACCAACTCCTCTTTGGTAATACCACACAAAGCAGCGTAAGGAGACTTCATGCTGATATCATTCAGCTGATTCAAGTCACTGAACACACTTACTTGCGCAAACTTGGTCACTCCGGTCAGGAAAACAAAACGAAGATAACGGTCAGCGCTCTTCAAGACACCGTAGAATGCTTTCAATGTTTTCCGATACTCATCCAGCAAGTTCTCATCCAAGACCGCTTGAAGCAATGGCTTGTCATACTCATCAATCAGCACAACAACCTGCTTTCCTGTCTGAGTGCATGCCCGCTCTATCACGTAAGCAAAACGCTCTTCCGGACTACGGTCTTTCTTCTCCTGACCATAGAGCAGCTCCCATTTCTCCAGATACTGATTAAGCATAGCCGTCAAGTCAGCAGCAGCTTCATATTTCCGGGCATTCAAATCCAAGTGCAAAACCGGGTATTCTTCCCATTCCTTTTCCAGCTGTTCGATGGCCAAACCTTGAAACAGATCCTTGCGTCCTTGAAAGTAGGCTTCAAAGGTAGAAAGAAGCAGACTCTTGCCAAAACGACGGGGACGGCTCAAGAAATAAGGTTTACCTACATTTGCAATTTGATAAACCATAGCCGTCTTATCTACATAGAGATAACCATCCCTACGTATTTCCTCAAAAGTCTGTATGCCAATCGGCAGTTTACGCATCTGTTCCATGTTATTATTATAACCTGATTGGTATATGACAAAGGTACGATTTATATTTCAAAAATAAGACGAAAGGCGATGGAGATTTTAGTTTCCATCGCCTTTCATTATTTTACTAATCATCATTTCAGTATTACTCACGTAGACTGGTGCAATCCGAAATACTTCTTCATAAAGCAGGTATAAGAAAAACAAAGCAAAAGAATTATACCTGTCAAATACCAATAACCGTAACCTAAACACATTATATATCCTACGATAATGATTGCCTGTACTGCCATGTAAATAGAAGAAACCATTATATGGGGAATCTTCAGCTCATTCGCCATAATCTGATACAGATGCTTGCGATGCGGTAGCCCGATATTCTCATGAAGCATCAGGCGGTGAATGATAGTCAGCACACTATCCACACCATAAACGGATAAAAGGACTATCCAGCTGAAATCTTCCGTTTCAATGATGAGCCTGCCTATCAGGAAAAGAAGGATGAAGGCAATGCTCACCGAACCCACATCACCGGCAAAGCATTTGGCATGCTTGCGGAAATTGAAGAAACAGAAGACAAGAACAGAACAGATAACGGTATATATGAAATCCGCTTCCACAAAAGTAACCACCTCCTTATTGATATAGGCCAACGCAGCAAGAATAACCAGAGAATAACCACCGGTTATGCCGTTAATGCCATCCATAAAGTTGTAGGCATTGATGATGCCCGTACAGACTATCAAGGCTATGACTATCCACCACCAAGACAAGGAGAACAGTCCCCACTGATAAAACATCAAGGCCATGGCAGAGAAATGAAAAAGCAGTCTTGTCATCTGTCCGGTGGATTTTATATCGTCCACGAAGCTGATGAACGTCACCAGTGTCAAGGCAAGCAGGAACCAGGGATATTCAAAGCCACTCGTCAGGAAATAGGCAAACGCCCCGAAATAGAAAATAATCCCACCACCGCGTAAAGTCACTTTCGTATGGGAACTGCGCTCATTGGGCTTGTCAATGATATTACACCTATCAGCTATTCTAAAATAAAAAAGTTCTGCTAAAAACAGCAGAACCAGTATTAGCAGATAATACATAACAGTATTTTCCTCTTTAATTTTTAATTATCAATTTTTAATTCTTAACTTTTAATTTGAGAACGATTTTATCGTTCTCACTATCCCCTCCTCTGCCCTCACCGGCATTCTGTCAATTCCCAGGGCAGCCTTTATCTTCGCATTACTCACCACATAATTCTCTGTCAACTTGCGCAGACGCTCTTCATTCAAAGGCAAATGGAGCAGAGTCCCAAAACGGGCACAGAACTCCATCAGTCCTCTGTTTATCTTCCAGATATGCGGCTTACGCTCCAAAGCCTCACACATCAAAGCTATCAGCTCATTTGTGGACAAGGCTTCGTCATCTCCCATGTGGTAGATACCACTCGCTACCTCCTTGGTCAAAAGACCTTCCACCACATAGCAGAGATTGTCTATCGAAGTAAAAGACCTTCTGTTCTCAAAAGCCCCTAAAGGCCAGGGAACACCTTTCCTCACCACATTATAAAGAAGATTCAGATTGCCTTTATTGCCGGAACCATGAATCATGCAGGGACGCAGGATATAAACCTGCTTGTCATCATAAGGATTAGCTTTCAATTTCCCATTCTCAACCTTCAACTTGTCAAGGATGTAATTCTCGGCAGCTATCTTACTTTCCCCATAAGGCCCTACCGGAGCAGGCACCACATCTTCAGTCAGCATATCACCCACCACACTGTCTGCAGCGGCTTTCACAGAACTGAAGAATACGAACTTCTTCGCAGACGATTCCAGAAAGAAATCAAATATCTTTTGGGTCAATCCCGTATTGATATCAAAATAGGATTGGGCTGCGGACCGATTTTTCATATCATGGGCTTTACCAGCCAGATGAATAATGGCATCGAATTCAGGAAGATTCCGCATCGGAAAAGAAGCTGGTTCAATATCCTTCCAGGAGAAAGTCTTTACCACCCCCTCCTTTTCAGGAGCAACAATATCCAGCCCGTAAAGGCTATGACGTTCCTTTAGGGCAACAACGAGATTGGAACCCACAAAGCCGTGGATTCCAGTGATTAATATGTTCATGGAATTATTCTATAAAATATACTGACCAGAAACGTGATTACCAGTTAGGGACAAAGCCTTTACCGAGGACAAAGGTAGGTCATTTATTACTTGCCAGAAATAGCATATAAGATATTCCTATTTACTCTCTCATTTTACGGGGATTCATGCGATTCATCAGCCCTTGAAAATAAACATTTAAAGGATATGGCAATAAAGAACGGACAAAGGGTATACAAACTCCAATATATGCAATGAAAGACAAATGAAGTCTTCTACAGCCACGTAAACCTATTTTCATTCTATGCCACCCTACTTCTATACTGTTTTTTCTCACACTGTCAGCAAAGAAGCGATAATGCAACAATGGTTCCGAAATATTGGCAAAATGCAATCCTTTTTCTG
>ENA-ORTS01002610-ORTS01002610.1-human-gut-metagenome-genome-assembly--contig:-NODE-2610-length-10486-cov-15.553351_pt1 | contig 10486 bp, 9 predicted proteins | sample MGYA00241911_ERZ509186 | MGnify/ENA primary metagenome ERZ509186 (study PRJEB26280, sample SAMEA2338852) | human gut metagenome | biome: human gut; feature: human-associated habitat; material: faeces...
TGTTCGATCATGTAAAGGCGGAACAGTGAGAACTGAGTCGAAGGATCTGGCGCCGTACCTTCACTCCTCACTCCTCACTCCTGACTTAATTCGGGAGTTGACTTAAATGCCAGTTATTCAGAAGACGAAATATGCCGCTTTGGGGCATCACCCCATATATACTCGCGACAAAGCCGCCACCTTCATTCCTCATTACAATTCTCATTTTTTCTCCCTCTTGCAATTTTTTCTCAAATCCGCTATTCTAATTACATAGCACGCTATATGATTCATGAAATCAATGAAGCGAGGATATATTATGAGCAATATCGAACAACTCCTGATGGATAAGAAGATGAAGCGGACGAAGGCGCGTGTCCTGATCCTGAAGACGCTCGCCAAAGGGCTCCCGCTCTCTGCGGGCGAAGTCTTCGAGGCGGTGCGTGTCAAGGATACACAGCTCTCGCTCTCGACGGTATATCGGAATTGCGAAGCGCTCGCTGAGCATGGGCTTCTCTCCCGCTCTACCACGATGTCCGATGGTCTCACGCGCTACGAATTCGACCACGGCACGCCCGTCCCTCATGCGATCTGCACCTCCTGCCATCGCATCTTCCCGATCGATACCCATCTCGAAGAGGGCTATAAAGAGAAGCTCTCACAGGAGTACGGCTTCGCTGCGTCCGATCCGCGCATTGAGATCTACGGGCTCTGTAAGGACTGCCAGAAGAAGGGGAACTAGGGACTAGGGACTAGGGACTAGGGACTTGAATACCACTTTTCGGGCATCACCCATATAAGCCTTCCCCGCATGGGGAAGGGGGACCGCGCCAGCGATCGTAAATCGTCGGCTTGAGATTCTCTTTCCCACTTATCTTTCATCCCGCCAGTGCCCTATCCGCCCCTTCGGGGCACCTTCCCCTCGAGGGGAAGGCTGTGTGTCGGGGATAGCGCTTTCCCCTCCAACCTCCGCCCCTTCGGGGCACCTCCTTCCAAAGGAAGGAGGGAGCATCCACGCGAGCCCCTTCCCTTGGAAGGGGCTGCTGAGCGTAGCGAGGCGGGGTTGGCTTCCTTTTTTGCGGCGAAGCCGCCTCCTGAACCCTGAACCCTGAACGCTAAACGCTAAACGCTAAATAAAAATACGTCATGATGCTTTCGCCTCATGACGTTTTTTTTATTTCATCTCATACCCGTAGTCTTCTTTCAGCGTGAGGATGGCTCCCTGATCACCTCGCATGGCGGCTTTGATGAGCCATGACATGGCGGCTTTTTCATTCTTTTCACAGCCTTCGCCATTAGCGAGGGCGTAGCCGTAGTGAGCCATGCCGAAGGGATCGCCGGCTTCGGCGGATATCTTATAGAAGGAGACGGCACGCACGATGTCTTCCTCTATGCCGAGGCCGGCTTCATAGCAGAGACCGAGTGCGGCCATGGCCGCCGGAATGCCGTTTTCTGCCGCGCGCTTGTAGCACTCGAAGGCTTTCGGCAGGTGGTCTTTCTGGTTCGAAGCCGCGCTGTAGGTCTTGCCGAGGCGGTAGAAGACGTCCTTATCGCCTAGAGCTTCCGCTTCTTCCGCCATCTGCCAGGCTTTCGCGGGGTCTACCTTCCCGGCAGCCCCTGTGATGTATTCTGAGGAGGCGACGGAGAGGAAGACGCGGAGCGTCTGATCGCCATCGGCATCTCCTTCCTCGCGTCCTTTGCGGATCCACATCTCAGCAGCCGTGAGATCCTTCGCCACGCTTGTCCCCTGTGCGTAGAAAAGACCGATCATCAGCATGGAGCTGGTATCCCCTCTCTCGGCGGCGAGGAGGTAGTATCGGAAGGCCTGCTTGGGATTCACTTTCCCAAGAAGCCCTTCGTCATAGGCTTTGCCAAGCAGAGCGGCAGCTTCTCTATTTCCCATATCAGAAGCATCTTCTAAGGCGCGGCGGGCTTTCCTCGGATTTGGCTTTCCGCCATGGATACCGCGAAGGTACATCTCGCCCAAGTACAGGCTGGCTTTCTCGATGCCGTACTCGACACCTATTTTATAGCAGCTTTCTGCTTTTTCTTCATTTTTTTCTACCCCATCACCGGTTTCCATCTGGCGTCCGATGGCGCAGATCTCAAAGGCGGCCTCGTCGGCTCCCATATTGGCGGCTTTGCGGAAATAGGTGACCGCATCGTCAAGAGCGCCATTCGTGAGGCAGTCCTGTCCCATGGAGTAGTAGTATTCCATCATACGATCGGATGACATGATCGGTTCTGCTCCTTTTCTACAACGGGGAAAATGATTGTTTCTCTCCTTCCACTGGAAGGCGGGGATGGGTTACTCATCCCGCTTCTCCCTCCTTCCTCTGGAAGGAGGTGGCGCGTAGCGCCGGAGGTTGGCTTCGCTCTTTTTCGCTTTCAGCCAACCCTCTGCCCTTCGGCCAACCCCCTGCCCTTCGGGCATCCCCCTTCCATGGGAAGGGGGTAGATGCGCTACTCATCCATAGTAGCACGCTCCATTATCCGTTCACGGAGAATGGTTTCCAGATATCGGCAACATTCATTGAACTGAAAATGAATCTGAAAGTTGGTCAATCGCACTACTTTTAATCCATAATTCTCAAAGAAATGCGTCCTTATAGTATCATGCGCAAATCCTGACTCTGTACAATGCTGCTTTCCATCGATTTCGATGATCAGCCCAGCCTTTGCACAATAAAAATCAGCGATATACGGTCCCAGCACATACTGTCTTGTTACTCTAGGCCGATATGTTCTCAGAAAATGATACCATAGTTGCTTTTCTTCCGGAGTCATTTGATTTCTAAGTTCTCGCGAGCGGATACGCATGGACTTAGAAACCCGGGGGCGATTTGTAATCATAGGCATACCTGTTGCAAAACACTCTTTCCTATAAAAGGAGAGTAGATAGGTTTTTGCTACTTCTCCCCCCTTCCATGGGAAGGCGGGGATGGGTTACTCATCCCACTTCTCCCTCCTTCCTCTGGAAGGAGGTGGCGCGTAGCGCCGGAGGTTGGCTTCGCTCTTTTTCGCCTTCGGCCAACCCCTTGCCCATCTATCCCCTTCCAAGGGAAGGGGATAGATGGGCTACTCATCCCGCTTCTCCCTCCTTCCTCTGGAAGGAGGTGGCGCGTAGCGCCGGAGGTTGGCTTCGCTCTTTTTCGCCTTCAGCCAACCCCCGCCCTTCGGGCATCCCCCTTCCATGGGAAGGGGGTAGATTTCTCACCGCTTCTCCTGCTTTTCTCCGGAAGGAGGAGATCTGCTATCTAAATTCCTTGCAGAGGTCGTCGAAGACTTCCTGGCTCGGCTTTTCTACATAGTCGACGAGCGCGATATCTTTGGACGGTACGATGTCGCCGAAAGGAAGGGCGCCGGTCTCTTCGTAGATGACGCCGGTGACGAGGCTGTCGGTCTCTGCGAGGAGGTGGAAGGCCTGGGCTTTGCTGGTCGGATCATAGGATTCACGGACGTCGGAGATCTTCTTCAGGTGGGTATTGTACCATTCGACGGTATTGAAATGGTTGAAGGTCACGCACGGGGTGAAGATATTGACATAAGAGAAGCCTTTGTGATCGACGGCTTTTTCAATGATGTCGACGAGGTTCTTGCCATCGATGGCATAGGCCTGAGCGACGAAGGTGGCGCCGGCTGCGATGGCCATGGATGGCGCATCGAGCGGGGTCATCGGGTTGCCGTCCGGGGTAGTCTTGGTGACGAAGCCCTGGGAGGAGGCCGGAGAGGTCTGGCCTTTGGTGAGGCCGTAGACCTGATTGTCAAAGACGAGGTAGGTGATGTCCATATTTCTCTTCATCGCATGCATGGCATGGCCGAGACCGATGGCGTAGGAGTCGCCGTCGCCGGAGCAGACGATCATATGGGTGTCCTTGTTTGCGCACTTAATGCCCTGTGCGAAGGGAAGGGCTCTGCCGTGGGTGGTATGAGCGCCGTAGCAGTACTGGTAGCCGCCGATACGAGACGAGCAGCCGATGCCGGAGATCAGGGTGATGTCTTCATTCGCCCAGCCTTTTTTCGCACAGACGGCACTGATGGCATTCTGAATGCCGTAGTCGCCGCAGCCGGGGCACCAGTTCGGAATAATGGTATTTTTATAGTCGCGCGGTGATGCCATCTTAGAAGACCTCCTTAGCTTTTTTGAGAATGGTGGATGCCGTGAACGGAGTGCCGTCATACTGCAGGCAGGACAGCAGCTTGTCATGGCAGGAGAAATGGATCGCAAAGAGCTCGCGGAGCTGCTCTGTCAGGTCTTCTTCTACGATGAGGACTTTCTTCGCGCCTTCGATGTAGGGGCGAAGGGCTTCGGTCGGGAATGGCGAGAGCAGACGCAGGTGCAGGTGGTTTACCTTCTTGCCTTCTGCTTCGAGTGCTTCGCAGGCTTCATCGATCGCACCGCCGGTGGAGGTGATGCCTACGAGGAGCAGGTCGCATTCTGTATCTTCATGGTTGACATAGAATGGGGTGATCGCTTCCGGTACTCCGGCAAATTTGCGATGGCGCTTTTCCATCTCCATCACACGGTCGCCCACGCCTTCTGCCGGTTTGCCGAAGACATTGTGTTCGAGGCCCGTGGAGAGGAACATGCCGTTCTTCACGCCCGGGATGGTTCTCGGGGAGATGCCGTCTTCCACATCTTCGAAACGATGGAAGTATTCTTTCTTCTTCGTATCAAGCTCCGGCAGGCCTTCGCGGATGAGCTTGCCGCGCTCGATCCCGACGCGGTGAAGGTCAAAGGCCGGGACGGACTGCTTGCACATGCCGAACTGCAGGTCGGAAAGAACGATGACCGGAGTCTGGAACTTTTCAGCAAGGTTGAAGGCTTCCTGGGTGATGTAGTAGCAGTCTTCGATAGAAGCGGCCGCAAGGACGATCTTTTCCGCATCGCCATGGCCGGAGCCGATCGCGTAGCGGATGTCGCTCTGTTCCACCTTGGTCGCCATGCCCGTAGACGGACCGGCACGCATGACATCGATGATGACGACCGGGATCTCTGCGGTCGCTGCCATGGAGATCGACTCTGCCATCAGGGAGAGCCCTGGGCCGGAGGTCGCAGTGAAGGCACGCACGCCTGCATAGCCGCCGCCCATCGCCATCATGCAGGAAGAGAGCTCATCTTCGGTCTGTACGACAGTGCCATGGATCTTATGGATGACTTTGATCATGTATTCCATGATCTCCGTCGCCGGAGTGATCGGGTAGGATGCCATGAAGCGGGCCCCTGCGGAAATCGCACCAAGCGCTGCTGCTTCATTGCCGAGCAGGTAGAGCTGGTCCTTCTTCGGCGGGGTCGCGAGCTTTCCAAGCTCTACGCCGTGCATCGCAGCGATGGCCGTATCATAGCCATCCTTGAAGATCGCCTTGTTTTTAGAAATGATTTCATCGCCCTTCTTGGCAAAGCGGTCGGCGATGAAGCCGTAGAATGGTTCTTCCGGGAATCCCAGCACGCCGGCACTCATGCCGAGCGCTGCGATATTCTTCATCTGCATGCTGCCGTATTTCTTCGCCAGCTCCGTGATCGGGAGCGCAAGGAACATACGGCCGGTATGTGCTTCAAATTTCGGGTGGAACGCATCATCGGCGATGATGACGCCGCCTTCCGGCACTTCCTTGCCATGGATATCGATCGTTTCCTGATCGAGTGCGACCAGACAGTCTACATGCTCGCCAATAGTCGCGATTTCTTTCGTCGCAATACGCAGCGCAATGGTGGTGTGGCCGCCCTTGATACGGGACGCAAAGAGACGCTGGCTGAACAGAGAGTATCCTTCCTGCGCCAGGACCTTGCCGAGGATCTCACCGCAGGACTCGACACCCTGTCCCTGCTGGCCGCCCATCTTCCAGATAAAATCACGTTTCGTTTCCAATCCGTTTTCCTCCTTGATAGGGAAAAATGCTGAGGAAAGGAAGGCCGCGAGAGCCGCCCTTCCTTGTGACCGCAATACACACTCTCATTAACTAATTCATTATACCATAATATAAAGAGTGAATAATTAGAATATTTTTATAATCCATTCAAACCACGGTCGGGAAATGTGGTAGAATAAAGGAAGAATAGTGACGGGGGACTAGTGGCTAGGGATTAGGGAAACGCTGAGGCTGCTTCCCCGCACCGTCATCCCGAGCGCAGCCGAGGGATCCCCCTTGCAGGCAGGAAAACGCTGGGTGTTTGATGACGAGAAACGAGAAGTATTGAGCCTGCCGCCAAGGACACCAGTTGTGATAAACGGTTTGCAAGAAAGATTTCTCGACTTCGCTCGAAATGACGATACGGGAAAAACGCTATCCTCCGAACCCCGAAATTTGAAAGCAGGGATTAGGGATGAGCGACCAGGAATACTGGCGCTCTTCGATGAGATGGTGCGTGCAAACGCGCACCTCTTTTATAAGTATGCGGCTTGCGGAGGGATCGAAAGTACCTAGGGAAACGCTGAGGCTGCTTCCCCACACCGTCATCCCGAGCGCAGCCGAGTAATGCTATTAAGTTAAGGAAATCGTTAACTACATAACGTCTTGCTTCCCCCTTCGGGGGAAGTGCCGAAGGCAATAGGGGCATGCTAGCGGTATAGCGTGCTATGTTGAATAGTCCGATGCTATCGATATTTCAACACTTTCATACAATACCGCTACGTAGCCCCCTCTCCCCATCGGGGAGCTCCCCCGATGGGGAGCCAAGAACGTTCTGCCACTTAACTTAATAGCATTCCGCAACCGAGGGATCCCCCTCGCAGACCGGAAAGCGCTGGGGGTTTGATGACGAGAAACGTGAAGTATTGAGCCTACCACCAAGGACACCAGTTGTGATATCCGGTGTGCAAGAAAGATTTCTCGGCTTCGCTCTCTTTCGACTTTGGCCAACCCCCTGCCCTTCGGACATCCCCCTTCCATGGGAAGGGGGTAGAAGAAGTGTAACAACGCTCATCTTATGGAAATGCTGATTAAATCGTTGTCAGATTTAATCAGTGTTTCCATAATCGCCGCGGAGTATACATAATGGCGATACCCGAAAGTGGCATTGAAATCACGAGTCACTCGCAACACCTGATCCCCAGCCGCTAATCCCTAATCCCTGCTTCCAAACTTGTGGTAGAATAAGAAAAATGGGGATTTTTGTAACTAGTGACCAGTCACTGGGGTCAGGAATTGGGGATTAGAAATTCGCACCAACTGAGCAGATCCTTGAAGAAGGGGCCCGCCGAAGGCACAAGATGGTTTTCCCCACCGATAGCCCCCATGTTTATAAAGGAGGTTTTCTTATGATGTACCCTTACATGACGCTGGATGATGGCACGGAAATCGTCCACTCGCAGATTATTTCAAAAGATGGCGCAGACCACGTCATTGTCCACTTCGAGCGGCCGACAGAAGACGGTTTCGACGACGCCCGTTGCGAGCTTCCCTCCTATACTTGGACTGATGTTCACGGATTTTCCAAGGAAGAACTGGCGCTCTTCGATGAGATGGTGCGCGCAAGCGCGCACCTCTTTTATAAATATGCGGCTTGCGGAGGGATCGAAAGTGCCTAGTCTATTCATGCTTCTCGGTTATAAAATTTACTTTTGGGCGAATGAGGGAAGCGAACCCATTCACGTTCATATCGCCAAAGGCAAGCCAACTGCCAACGGTACAAAAGTCTGGATTACGCAGCGAGGCGGCTGTATTCTCGCCAACAACAACGGACAGATTCCCGCTCGAGACCTCGCTAAACTACTCGAGGTCATCGAAAGCCAAGTTTTCTTCATCACACGGCGTTGGAAAGAATTCTTCTGCATGGATGATGTGACATACTTCTGCTAAGAGGTTCGTTGTACCCATTGTCCCCGAACCCCGAAGCTTCAAAGCAGAGAGCAGGAGCCTTGAGTGACTTGTGACTTGAATACTACTTTCGGGCATCGCCTTCTATAATAAAGCGACGCGAAGCTATGCATAAAAACTCTTGTAAAATCTGACTCTGCGATTCAATCAGCACTTCCCACGCTTTGCGCGACCAACCCCCTGCCCATCTCCCTCCTTCCTTTGGAAGGAGGTGGCGCGTAGCGCCGGAGGTTGGCTTCGCTCTTTTTCGCCTTCGACCAACCCCTTGCCCTTCGGGCGTTCCCCTTCCAAGGGAAGGGGATAGAAAAAGTGTAACAACGCTCATCTTAAGGAAATGCTGATTAAATCACAGAATCAGAGTTTCCCTAATTCCTCATTCGTGCCAAGCTGTCATTCAGGGTCAAGGGACGCCCCACGGGCCCACCCGGAAGCTCAAAAAGCCCGCTCCTCGCGGAGCGGGCTTTTTGGGTGACCTATTTATTTGATATCATACATCTCACTGACGCCATCTTTCAGGTTGATGAAAATATTCTTCATCTGGCTGTAGTGTTCGAGCATGACCTTGTGCGTTTCACGACCGATACCGGACTGCTTGTAGCCGCCAAACGGTGCGCCTGCCGGCAGATCGTTGTAGGTATTCACCCACATGCGGCCCGTGCGGACACTGCGTGCGACCTTCATGGCTGTATTGATATTCTTGGTGAATACTGCGCCGCCGAGGCCGTACACGCTGTCATTGGCCAGCGCGATGACTTCATCAGCGGTCTTGAATTTCTGTACTACGACGACCGGTCCGAAGATCTCTTCCTGGCACACGCGGCAGTCCGGTTTGTCGGTGACAAGGATGGTCGGTTCCATGAAGTAGCCCTTGTCGCAGCCGTTTTTGGTATAGCGCTTGCCGCCCGTCACGAGGGTCGCGCCCTCTTCGATGCCGATCTTGACGTAATTCAGGACTTTATCCTGCTGGGATTTGTAGATCTGCGCGCCGAGCTGGGTCGATGGATCCGTCGGATCGCCGATCTTGACCGCCTCGAAGGTCGCTTTCAGGCGTTTCAGGAATTCATCGAAGATGCCTTCCTGTACGAAGAGACGAGAGCCGGCGCAGCAGACCTGTCCCTGATTGAAGAGGATGCCCTTGCAGGCACCATCGATGGCCTGGGAAAGGTCGCAGTCATCAAAGACGATGTTTGCGGATTTCCCGCCGAGCTCGAGCGTACAGGGGATGAGCTTGTCACAGGCCGCCTGATACACGCCGTGTCCGACTTCGGTGGAGCCGGTGAAGGCGAGCTTGTCCAGATCCGGATGGTCGAGCAGCCACTGGCCGGACTTCGAGCCCTTGCCGGTGATGACATTGACCACGCCCTTCGGCAGGACGTCCTGAATGAGACGCATGAATTCCATCAAAGACAGCGATGTGTGGGAGGATGGCTTCATGACAATGGTATTGCCCGCCGCAAGCGCCGGCGCGAGCTTCCAGCATGCCATGGTGAAGGGGAAATTCCACGGGATGACCTGCCCGACCACGCCGACCGGTTCATGAAGGATGAGCGACATGGTATTGTCATCGATCATCGTCGCACTGCCTTCCCACGCACGGAGGCACCCTGCAAAATAGCGGAAATGGTCGCTGCCGAGCGGAATATCCGCTGCCTTCGTCTCGCGGATCGGCTTGCCGTTGTCGAGCGTCTCCATGAGAGCCAGGTGATCGGCATTGGCATCAATGATGTCTGCGATCTTCAAAAGAAGATTCTGTCTTTCGACAGGGGATGTCTTCGACCAAGCCGGGAGCGCTGCGCGAGCCGCTTTCACAGCTTTGTCTACATCTTCCTTCGTCGCTTCCGCAAAGAGAGCGAGCTCTTCGCCATTCGCCGGATTGTGCGCTGCAAATGTCGCGCCGTCACCGGCTGGTACAAAATTACCGTCGATAAAAAGTCCGTACTGTTTCTGGATGTCTGCCATAAGAATGACCTTCCTTTCAGAAATGGAAGAGAGGAAATATGGGTTCAGGGTTCAAGGTTCAGGGTTAGCCTGTGGAGCGTGGTGCCCTTTGATTCCGTTTGAAAGCCTCGCTTGCATGAGAAATTAGAAATGAGAAATGCGAAATGGTGGTGCGGCGCGAAAAATAATGAAGCGCCGCAGAATTTTGATAGCGCTTCGCGACGTTGTCATCCCGAGCACGGCCGAGGGATCTTTCCTTGCACTGCGGTCAGTATCACATAGGCACTGGCCGGGAAACAACGCCTTGGTGCTGCGTATTTCTGCTTTCACACACACATCGTTTATCGGTCTGCAAAGAAGATTTCTCGCTTCGCTCGAAATGACGATACGCGAGAGTGACTCGTCACCCTGCGCCCCTAATCCCTAGCCACTGGCCACTCATCCCTGCTTTCAAACTTGTGGGTTAGCCTCTGGGGCGTGCCGTCCCTTGGCTTCAAATGAAAGCCTCGCTTGCATGAGAAATAAGAAAGGTGGCGACTTCACCGCTTACTATGAATAGCCTTCCCCTCGAGGGGAAGGTGCCCCGAAGGAGCGGATAGGGCACTGGCGGCTTGAAAGAGAGTGAGAAAATGCGTTTCAAGCAGGCGATTTATGGCAACAGCCAAACGCCGTACCAGCCCCCTTGGCCCGAAAGCACCTAGGGAAACACTGATTCAATCGTTGTCAGATTTTACTCTTGAATTTTTATGCA
>ENA-ORTS01002611-ORTS01002611.1-human-gut-metagenome-genome-assembly--contig:-NODE-2611-length-10483-cov-2.676928_pt1 | contig 10483 bp, 9 predicted proteins | sample MGYA00241911_ERZ509186 | MGnify/ENA primary metagenome ERZ509186 (study PRJEB26280, sample SAMEA2338852) | human gut metagenome | biome: human gut; feature: human-associated habitat; material: faeces...
TTTTCTTTTCTGTGCAAAGTAACAGAAAAATGCTGATAACTGGTCTGGCATTATTTTAAATAACAACCTACCTAACCACATTGTTAGGCTTGGAAATATAAGTATTTTATTTGCAAACATTTTTCTTACTGCATATTTTGCCACCTGTTTGCTGTTAGCTTCCGCTAAATTAAATTTTACATCTGCCACCTTATTAAAATTTGTATTTACTGGCCCTGGGCATAGAGCACTTATTTTAACTTTTGAATGTTTCATAAATAGCTCTTGTCTAATGCTTTGTGTTAGCCTTACTACATATGCTTTTGTAGAGTAATAAGTTGCCATTAATGGACCAGGCATAAAGCCTGCTATTGATGCAACATTCATTATATGCCCTCTGTTTACTTCTACCATGTCTTGTAAAAATAATTTTGTTAAAATATGAAGTGCAACTATGTTTGTGTCTATCATTCCAATTTCTTTATTTAAATCTGTTTTAGTAAACTCTCCACATGTTCCAAAACCCGCATCATTTATCAACACCTCTATTGCTCCATATTTTGCTTTTACATCTTCGTGTAATTTAATGCAACCTTCTCTATCGGTTAGGTCTATGGCTCTTACCTCAACCTTTACATTATAAGTTTTTTCTACTTCTTCTTTTAATTTTATTAATGCTTCCTCATTTCTTGCAATTGCAATAATATCATATTTTCTTTTTGCAAGTTCTATTGCAATATCTCTTCCTATTCCTGAAGATGCTCCTGTAACTAATGCAACCATATTTTTTCTCCAATCTCAGTATTATAATTTTGTTTTTTTGCACTTATAAAGTTTTTAAAACTGTCATTAGTATTTATTTCTTTTAATAATAATTTATTTATTAGAATTTTAATAAATTTTTACTAAAAGCTTATAATTTTATTGTATGTATCTATTGCTTTATTATCTGTCATTCCAGCTATGTACTCCACCACAGCAGTAGCATAATCTTCTGGCTTATCTATATTATATATTTTGTTGTTTTTTAGCTTTTGATTTTCTGCAATTTCTTCATTTGTGCAATAATTTTTAAGCCAACAAGCAAATTCTTTTATTACTTCTGCATATAAACTATTTATGTTTTCTTGTAAAATCTGATTTTTAGCAGATTTTAAGACTTCATAAATTGTATTTAACACTAAATTAAAATATTGGTCTGCCAATCTATTTTTATCATTTGAATATATTTTTTTATAATTAAATGCTTTTAATTCATTTATAAAATTTAAGCCTTCTTGAGAGAAAGTCAAACCTTTTTCTAATGTTGTATTTTTCAATAAATCTGACATTAGATAATTTACTATATTTGTTGTGTTTAATATATCATACCCCGTATTTGCAACATCTAATCTATGTTGTAACTCTTGAATATCTGCTTCTGTAAGTATTTTAAATCTAAGTGCATCTTCTATATCTCTGCCAAGATATGAAATTTTATCAGAAATTTTTACAACACATCCTTCCCAAGTAAATGGAGCATATTCGTTAGGCTTTGTATAATTTTCTAGATCAATTGCTTCTTCTCTAGGCTTTATGCTGTTTTCATCTATTTCGCCACAATGCGAAATTATGCCATCTCTTACTGCATATGTTAAATTCAAATTTTCTTTATATCCTTCTCTATTATCCAAAAGCTCTATATTATCAACATAAAGTAAACCATTTCTTTCATGCCAAAAAGTTTTTCCAGTTTCATCTAGTAAAATTTTATTTAGTACCCTCTCCCCAGCATGTCCAAACGGGCTATGCCCCAAGTCGTGAGCAATAGCAATGGTTTTAGTAAGCTCTATGTTTAACCCAAGCGCTTTTGCTAAACCATAACTAATAGATTCAACATAGTTTACATGCTCTATTCTAGTACAAATGTGGTCATTTGTTGGTGAAAAAAACACTTGCGTTTTATGTTTCATTCTTTTAAACGCATTAGAATAAATTATTCTAGTATAATCTCTTTCAAACTCAGACCTTATCTCTGTATTAGCCGTATACAACGGCTTTTTTCTTGCAATCATTTGCTTCCATTTAGAATTTTCTGGAGTAGCAGAGCCTTGCTTTAAAGCATTTAAATTAATATTTTCATTCATCATTATCACCTTACCCTTCGCCCATTAGGGACGCCCCTTTTGTGGCGAGATTTTATTAAAAATATCCTATCACAAAATCACAAACGTTTCAACGCTAATTTTCACAGAATTCTTATTCATATACTTATATGAAAATTGTAGCCTAAATCATCTTACAAATAATAAGGGAAGCAGATTGTGTTCTGTTTCCCTTATTTATTTTTATTCAATTACAATTTTGTCGTCTTTTACAACTGCTTTTGCTTTTTTCTTTGGTTTTATCACGCCATCTAGTATTGCTTCTGCAATTTTATCTTCTAGCATATTTTGTATAGCACGTCTTAATGGTCTTGCACCATAATTTGTGTCTACACCTTTCTTAGCAATTAAATCTTTTACAGATTGGTCTATTTCTATTTTTATATCTTGTGCACTTAGTCTGTTTTGAACTTGTACCAACATTATATCAATTATTTTCTTTATGTCTTCGTCTTCTAGCTTGTGGAATACTATTATGTCGTCAATACGGTTTATAAGTTCTGGTCTGAATTGTTTTTTCAATTCTCCCATTACTTCTTTCTTTATCGTCTCATATTCTTGATTCTTGTTTTCCTCGGCATTTCCACCAGCAAATCCTAGTTTATTTTTGTCTGTTATTAATTTAGCTCCAACATTTGATGTCATTATTATTACGGTATTTTTAAAGTTTACGGTTCTGCCTTGAGCATCTGTTAATCTTCCATCTTCAAGAATTTGTAATAACATATTCATTACATCTGGGTGGGCCTTTTCAACCTCATCAAATAGGATTACAGAATATGGTCTTCTTCTAATTTTTTCTGTTAATTGTCCACCTTCGTCATATCCAACATATCCTGGAGGAGCACCTATTAATTTAGCAACAGAGTGTGGCTCCATAAATTCAGACATATCAACTCTTATCATGCTATTTTCGTTGCCAAACAATGCTTCTGCCAAGGCTTTTGCAAGCTCTGTTTTACCAACACCAGTTGGTCCTAAGAATAAGAATGAACCTATTGGTCTGTTTGGATCTTTTAATCCAACTCTTCCTCTTCTTATAGCCTTTGCAACTGCTGAAACGGCTTCATCTTGTCCGACAACTCTTTTATGCAAGTTATCTTCTAGGTGTCTTAATTTTTCATTTTCAGTCTCAGATATTTTGCTTACTGGAATTCCTGTCCAAGTTGATATTACCCCTGCAATATCTTCTTGTTTTAGAGTCATTACTTTTTTAGTATTGCCCTCTTTCCATTTATTTTGAGCATCTTCTAGTTCCTGTCTCTTATTTTTTTCTTCATCTCTTAGCTTTGCTGCTTTCTCGAAGTTCTGAGTTGCAATAGCTTCTTCCTTCTCTTTACGAACCTTTTCGATTTCATCTTCTAAGTTTCTTATCGAGTCAGGTTTTGTATATGTCTGCATCTTAACTTTTGACGCAGCCTCATCAATTAAATCTATCGCCTTATCTGGTAAATATCTATCATTAACATATCTTGTAGAAAGTTCAACAGCTGATTTTATTGCTTCATCAGTAATTTTTACATTATGATGAGCCTCATATTTATCTCTTAACCCTTCCAATATTTTGATTGCATCTTCTTCAGATGGCTCGTTTACCATTACTGGGCTAAACCTTCTTTCAAGAGCTGCATCTTTTTCAATGTATTTTCTGTATTCGTTTGTTGTAGTTGCTCCAACAACTTGAATTTCTCCTCTTGCAAGAAGTGGCTTTAAAATATTTGCTGCATCAACAGCACCTTCTGCAGAGCCAGCGCCTACAATCGTATGAATTTCATCTATAAATAGAATTACATCTCCGGCTTTTTTTACCTCATCAAGAGATTTCTTTATTCTTTCCTCAAAGTCTCCTCTATATTTTGCACCAGCTATCATTCCAGATATATCAATACTTACAACTCTCTTATTTTTTAAAGTCTCTGGCACATCACCTTCAACTATTTTTTCTGCTAACCCTTCAGCTATTGCGGTTTTTCCAACACCTGGTTCACCTATCAAACAAGGGTTATTCTTGCTTCTTCTTGATAAAATTTGAATAACTCTATCAATTTCAGTTCTTCTTCCTATAACTGGATCAAGCTTTCCTTCTCTTGCCTTTTTAGTTAAATCACTACCATATTGGTTCAAAGTTGGAGTAGAATTATAACTTCCACCATTGCTTGTCCTCTTGCTCTCAGCTTCCTGCCCTTTTGTTTCATTAATCATTTTCACAAGTTCATTGTACAACTTTTTTGGATTTACATTCAAATCCATCATAATTCTAACAGCTACACTATCTCCCTCACGCATAATTCCACAAAGAATATGCTCAGTTCCAATATATTCACTGTTAAATCTACGTGCTTCTATAAAAGAATTTTCAATTATTCTTTTGCTTCTTGGCGTAAGCCCAATACTATCTGCATTTACAATTGGAGCATTTTCACTTACACCTATAAGTTCTTCAATTTCCTTTAAAACAGCTTCTGCAGTAACACCTTGGTTTGCAAGAACTTTACTTGCAACACCTGTTCCTTCTTCTACTAAACCATATAAAATGTGTTCTGACCCTATATAATTATGCCCTAGCTTTGCAGCTAAATCGTTCGCAATTTCTAGAGCATTTTCTGCACTATTTGTAAATTTATATTCCATAATTCACCACTTTCCTTTCATTCATACATTAGGTTGAAAAAGTATTGAATTTGGGCAATTAAAATGAGTTTCAAATGTAATAAGCACATACTTTTTGCATGTAATTACGTTTGAAATAGTATTTGACGTAGCCAAAATTATAATTGCTTTTCAACCTAGCTTTTTATATTTATTCTGTTACAATTTTTCTAATAATATCTGTCCTCTTTAAGTCTCTTTCATTAGAATTCATTACTTTTCCATAGTACTTCTGTAAATTTGCTGGTTTCGTATATAGAAATAATTTTTTTATTTTTGTATCATCTAATTCACTTATTATCCCCATATCTGTACCAAGTTTTACATCGGATAACAAATCTATGCATTCATTACTCGATAAAATTCTGGCATTTTCTAATATACCGAAAGCCCTGTACACTTTATCAGCAAGTCCAATTTGATTCTTTCCCAAATATTTTCTTGCTACTCTTTCTTGTTCTATAATCTTATCTGTTATAAGCTTCATATTTTTTACAATTTCTTGTTCTGTAAGCCCTAAAGTCTGATTGTTAGAAATTTGGTACATGTTTCCCATGCTTTGGCTTCCTTCTCCATAGACTCCCCTTACGCTCATTCCAAAATTATTTACAATATGAAGTATTTTATTTAAGTTGCCAGTCTCCGCAAGCCCTGGTAAATGAACCATTACAGAAACTCTAAGACCTGTACCAACATTAGTAGGGCATGCTGTTAAATATCCATATTTTTCACTAAACGCATAATCCACTAATCTTTCTAGTTTTTGGTCAATTTCAATTGCAAGATTCATTAACTCTTCTATTGCAATTCCTTCTCCGAAAAGTTGCATTCTTAAATGGTCTTCTTCATTTATCATTATGCAAATATTTTCCTCATCATTTATAAGAATTGCACAATTCTCATCTTTGCTACTTGCAAACTCTGGACTGATAATATGTTTTTCGACTAAAGATTGTTTTGTTAGGTTATCCATGTCTTTTAATCTTAATAATTTTAAATCATATCCAATACTTGGAAGAACGCCTTCTATTTTTTCTAATATGTGCTTTTTATCATCTTTTGAGCATTTATTCTCAAAATTAAAATTCTTAATATTACGTGCAAGCCTTACTCTTGTACTAATCACTACATCAGAATCTTTTCCATTTTGTAAATACCAATTAGACATTTTACTACTTCCCTTCTCCATTAATAATTTCAAATTGACTAATTTTTTTCTATTATTTTGCATTTTTCTTTTCAATGTCTTTAATTTTATCTCTTATTTTTGCTGCGTCTTCGTATCTTTCTTCTTGTATTGCAACATTTAATTTTCTTTTCAAAGACTCCAACTCATCATCTTGACTTACTTTTTTATCTTTTTCAGCTTTAGAATTTTGAGAATTTACATTAGCCTTATTTTCACCAGTATTTTTCATTTTCTCTTCAATGTTTAAAGGTTTTCTTCCAACATGTTCTATACTTCCCTGCATATTTTTTAAAACCTGGTCAATTTTATCTTCAAACATATCATAGCAATCAGCGCATCCTAATAATCCTGTTTTTATAAAATTATCATACTCTTCTCCACAATTTGTACACGTATTGCTATTCTCCTTCATAAAACTTGGTAATAATTGTTCATCATCAAACAAATCATCAAAGAAATTTGAAAAATGGATTGGCATATTAACCTTAAAATTTGATATTCCCATCTTTTCAGCACATTCTTCGCATAATACCATCTCTTTCTTTACTCCATTAACAATTTGAGTATATTTAACATTAGCTTCATTTTTTCCACAATTTTGACATACCATAATAATCATCCTCCTATAATAGATTTTATTTTTAGTCGTCTTTTTAACAGTTTTTCATTACCTTTTTACTGTTATAATTTAATTTTTTTCTTTTAATATTTTAGCTTTTTATCATAAACATAATTTAATGCTTTTGCTAAAATACACTTTTCTTCTGTAATCTTTTAGTTAATCTTCAACAAGATTTAATAACATATTTTTAAATATGTTAGCTCTTAATTTATCTTTTTCTTTTGGATCTACAGTGAGAACATTGTCACTAGTTGCAACCTTTAAAAGTTTTGCCTCATTTTTAGTAACCATATCATATGATAAAAAATTACTAATAAATATGCTAACTTCTTGAGCCGTTACAGCATCTCCCATACTTGATATTATATGCATTAAGTAATTGCTTTTTGTAATGTTTACTTTAGTAATTGTAATATGTCCTCCACCACCACGTCTGCTTTCAACATAATAACCTTGTGTAGGTTTAAACCTTGTAGATATTACATAATTTATTTGAGATGGCACACAGTTGAACTTTTCTGCTAAATCGTTTCTTTGTATTTCAATACTATCTTCATCATCAAATAAATCCTTTATAAAATCTTCTATCATATCTGATATTCTCACCTTTTACCGCCTCTTTTCTATTTATATTACTATTTTCATGTCATATTAAATTTTGCTTTCAATTATTTTTGACTTTGACTTTCTTTGACCTACATTCTTATTATAGCACCATTATTTTTTATGTCAATAGCTTTTAATAATTTTTAGATGTATATTTATTTTTTCTAGTCATCTCATTTAGCTCATCTGCCCTATTTTTTTGCCTATTAAGTCCAATCCATGCAAAATATGAAGAAACAAATTCTCCATATTTTGTTGTTCCTTCTCCTCCTAGTAATTCTTCCAAATGGAAATTATTAGATTCATCTGAACTACTATCATTTTTATATAAGCCTTCTATTTTTACAATATCAAAATTTTGTTTTTGAAAATTTTTTAAGCCTCTATCTTCAATATTTTTCTCTTTAAACATAAAATGCACCTCTTTTAGTTATTTTGTGCATTTTATTTGCTTTTATTCTATATGATACTTCCAATAGATATTTCTTTTAAGAATAAACTTTTCCATTACATTATGAATTCATTTTTAGTATTATTCTTCACTTAACACGTATTTTTCTATTGCCTCAGCAACTCCATCATTGTTATTATCCTTAACAATAACATCTGCAAACTCTTTCATATATGGAGCACAATTTTCCATCATAACTCCAAGCCCAGCATTTTCAACCATTCTTTTATCATTCATATTATCGCCAATTGCCATTATTTCTTCTTTATTTATTTGCAATCTATCAGCTAATTTTTCAATAGCTCCCCATTTATCAACATCCTTGCTAGTTATTTCTGTATAATAATATTCAACTTTCTTTTCTTCTGTGCCAAGCTTAATATACTTTCTAGCCATATGTTGTAAATCAAGTACATCTACATTCTTTACTTCTCTTAGTTTTCTAATTATACTATCAAAAATTATTTTACTTTCATCGCAAACAGTAATTTTTAGAACTTGTAAATCTAGATTTTCTTCAACATATTTATATATATTATCTATTATTTTTATGTTGGTTTTCTTATCCTCTGGAACATTTTTATTTTCATTATTGTAAAATAAAATGTTATAATTTAGTGATTTTGAACTTGTTAATTTTTCTGTATATATATTAAAAAATATACTATTTTCTTCACAAATTTTAATAATCTGTAAAGCTTTTTGTCTTTCTATAAATTTATCGTATATTATTTGTTCATTTTTCATATCATATAATACAGAACCATTTCCACAAATTATATAATTATCTGCTCCAACTTCATATGCATAACTTCTTGCAGATGAAATTGGTCGTCCAGATGCAATTACTATTTCTGCACCTTTATTTTTTGCTTTTTGTATTGCTTCTTTATTTTTCTCTGATACTTCTCCATATGAATTTAATAAAGTTCCATCTAAATCTATTGCTACTAATTTATACATATTAATTTCCTTTCTATTCTTTCAAAAATATATAATTTAAGACGTATTTATAATACTTTAAATTAAGTTTTTTAAATTTTTCTACGGTGTAACAGCAATATTATAACATAGTTTTTATCTTTTTAAACATTTTTTTATTTTCTTTCATAAAATTTCCAGTTTATTTTTAAAAATTTAAGGCATTATATATAATGTAAAGAGCACATACGCTTTTTAAATACTCACTAGGAGGTGAAAATTATGGCACATTCATCAAGTAATAGCAATTACAAAGTAGTTCCAGAAGCTGCTGATGCATTAAACAAATTCAAATACGAAGTTGCAAACGAACTGGGAGTTCCGATTATTTCGGAGGAGCAGTTCATTAAGATGGTAGAGGAACAAAAGTAGGAAAGAAGGGAAAGAACCATGTCTGAACAGGATTATGTAGATACAATTGATAACAACGATAATAATAGCAATGACAATCATAACGATGATGAATATGAGAAAGTCTGCTTTGTCTGCCACAGACCAGAGAGTGTGGCTGGAAAGATGATCAATCTTCCGAACAATATGTGTGTGTGCAATGACTGTATGCAAAAGAGTTTTGATGCTATGAATAATATGAACTTCGGTGGTGCGATTGATTATAGCCAGCTTATGAATATGCCGGGAGTTCAGTTCTTAAATATTGATGATATGAGCCAGCAGATTCCAAAGCAGCAGCGTGTGAAGAAGAAAAAAGAAGGCGAGAAGACAACGCCGCTCGTTGACATTCATAACCTTCCGGCACCGCATAAGATCAAGGCGAGCCTGGACGAGTATGTAGTCGGACAGGAATATGCCAAGAAAGTGATGTCTGTTGCTGTATACAACCATTACAAGCGTGTGGCAACGGATTCCATGGACGACATTGAGATTGAGAAATCCAACATGCTGATGATCGGACCTACAGGTTCCGGTAAGACCTATCTTGTCAAGACGCTGGCAAGAATTCTGGATGTGCCGCTTGCGATTACAGATGCTACATCTCTGACGGAAGCAGGTTATATTGGAGATGATATCGAAAGCGTTGTATCCAAGCTTCTGGCAGCAGCGGATAACGATGTGGAAAAAGCAGAACAGGGAATCATTTTTATTGATGAGATTGATAAGATTGCAAAAAAGAAAAATGCGAGTCAGCGTGATGTTAGTGGAGAGTCCGTACAGCAGGGAATGCTGAAGCTTTTAGAAGGAAGCGAAGTGGAAGTTCCGGTTGGAGCTAATAGTAAAAATGCGATGGTTCCGCTCACAACAGTTAATACAAAGAACATTTTATTTATCTGTGGAGGAGCATTTCCGGATCTGGACGGCATCATCAAAGAGAGACTTACAAAGCAGTCTGCAATTGGATTTGGCGCAGATCTAAAAGATAAATATGATCATGATAAGAAGATTCTTGAGAAGGTAACAACAGAAGATCTTAGAAACTTTGGTATGATCCCGGAGTTCCTGGGACGACTTCCGGTAGTCTTTACATTACAGGGACTCACAGAAGATATGTATGTGAAGATCTTGGAGGAGCCAAAGAATGCAATTCTGAAGCAGTATCAGAAACTTCTTGCACTGGATGAAGTGAAGCTCGATTTCACAGAAGGTGCATTACGTGCAATTGCGAAAAAGGCGATGGAGAAGGATACAGGAGCAAGAGCCCTTCGTGCGATTATCGAAGAATTTATGCTGGATATCATGTATGAAATCCCGAAAGATGACAGCATCGGTCAAGTGACGATTACACAGGAGTACATAGAAAATACTGGTGGTCCGATTATCACGCTGAGAGGGCAGGAAGTACCGAGATTAGAAAGTCAGGCATAGATAGTAAGGCAGTTATAAAAATATAGAAGATAATGCCAAAT
>ENA-ORTS01002613-ORTS01002613.1-human-gut-metagenome-genome-assembly--contig:-NODE-2613-length-10477-cov-2.213107_pt1 | contig 10477 bp, 10 predicted proteins | sample MGYA00241911_ERZ509186 | MGnify/ENA primary metagenome ERZ509186 (study PRJEB26280, sample SAMEA2338852) | human gut metagenome | biome: human gut; feature: human-associated habitat; material: faeces...
AGCTGGGACTGCCTGATGTAGTGTTTCACAGCCTGCGTCATACCAGTGTCACCTACAAGCTGAAACTTAGTGGCGGAGATATTAAAGCAGTCCAGGGAGATTCCGGACATGCACAGGCGGACATGGTAACGGAAGTGTATGGTCATATTATTGATGAGGACCGGCGAAAAAATGCAGAGAGAATGGAGAATGCGTTTTATAACAGGGAAAATCTTAATCCGCAGATGAAGGGTGCAGATGCTGGTCAGACAGCAAACACGGTGGCTGTTCCGGAAGGGGGGATGCGGAACTTTTGATGAAGGTTCTGAGAAATCCGGAGATGGCGGCTTTGCTGACGAGTCTGGCGAAGAGCTTGAATTAAAAACAGGTCAGAGATTCGATTCTGCATTAGTGGCGGGATCATGATGCTGTATAAATTAGCTATCAACTGGGTAAGATATTATTACAGTTGCTAACGATCAAGTAAAACTGAATTCTACTTGACATATCGGAAAGTTGACATATAATGAGATTGAGGAGGTGTCGTATGAATAGCTATGCAAAGTATATTAAAACTGTGATCGAACAGGAGCCTGAGAACAAGCTTTTGGAAGCAAGCATTTTATATCAAAAATCGTTCGGCACTGTTCCTGAAATGACCTACTATAAAACATTGGAAAGAATGAGCAAACAAGGTTCACTTGTACATCTTACCAAGGGTCTTTATTACAGACCAAAGAAATCTCGCTTTGGAACAATTCCAATCAGTGAAAAAGAGATTATTGGTCACTATACGAACAATGGCCGGGGGATTGTAATTGGCTACAGACTTTACAATCAAAAGGGCTTAACAACACAGATAAGCAAACGGGTTGAGGTTCTTTCTTCTGCTGTTACAGAACAAAAGAAAAATATCCAAAATATTTGTGTGACAAACAGTGGGATTGATTTGACGCAGGAGACGATTCCGGTAATTGAAACTATGGAGATTCTTCAGAACTATAAGTCCATTGAAGATATCAGAAAATCTGCATTAGCAGCATATATGAGAGAATTTGCGACGGAATACTCTGATACTGCGGCGGTGTTTGTCCTGAAAAATCGGAAGTATAAGAAATCTACGATTGCATTTCTGGAGCGCTTTCTGAATTATCTTGGTGTTGAAAACACATTGCACCAGTTTTTATCAGCCCTCTCATCGTATGCAATTCCAGAAATGGAGGAATTCTATGAACCTGCACGAGCATAAAGAAGAATTTGAACAACTGATTGCCATTGTAGCAGATTATATAGGAGTTCCTGCTGATGCGGTTCGCAGGGATTACTATATTGTTCAAATGATGCAAAACCTTCAAAACAGCGAATACGCCGAAGTTTGTGTGTTTAAGGGAGGAACTTCTCTCAGCAAATGTTATCCGGGATCTATCAATCGTTTTTCCGAAGATATTGATCTGACATTCATACCTGTAGAAGATATGACTAATAAGAAATACAGCAAGGCCTTGAAACGAGTTGAAGATACTATCTCAGCCGGTTTTTTGATGGAGAAAATTGAAGATGAACGTAATGACCGAAACAAAAGTGCATTTGTTTGGCCTGAAAATGAAAGCAAGGAAACCTGCCGGGTAAAACTGGAGATTGGTTCCAGTGTAAGACCGGATCCTTTTTCAAAGAGAAGCATGAAAACTTATATTCAGGAATATCTCGAAGAGAAAGGCATGCAGGATGTCGTGACCGAATTTGATCTGCAGGAAGTCAAGGTAAATACACTTGATATCACACGAACGTTCCTGGATAAGGTAATGTCAGTCAAGAGGCATGCAATCTGCGGAACTCTTCCAAGAAAAGTGCGTCACATATATGATGTTACGGTACTTTTGGATCGCAATGACATTCAGGATTTTCTGAATGATACCGAACGGCTGAAGCAGATTCTAAAGCTCACAAAAGAAACGGACAGCTTCTATCTTCAGAAACGTAATATTTCTGAAGATTATGATCCGTTGGGGGCATATGCCTTTGAAAACTGGAAACAGTATTTCAACGATGAAATTCGTGGAAGATATGAAACTCTTCATGAAGATCTGCTCTACACATCCAATCGGCAGTGCTTTGAAAAAGCAATTCAGGCATTTGAATTTATCAGTAACCTGTTTGCTTCCATAGGTGAATAGGTTATTAAAAATCTACAATAAAAAACCAGATACTGAAAAGCAGTGTCTGGCTTTTTCCTTGGTTCTCCTATCGGAGAAAGCCACCTGCGTGATCAAATGCAGAAGGTTATTGATGAACAGGGACTGCCTGATGTGGTATTTCATGTTTTATTCTGCTTTGGATATACTAATATTGGAATAGAAAAGTGCGTCAGGATAAAATGCCCAGCCGGATACCAGAAAGCGCACCGGTGACTTTTGAAGTTCTTCCTCAGAAAGCGCCAGAATCCCATTTGCCGCCTGGATTGTGTTCTGGCTATATTTATTATTGAACTGATACAGGCCAAGAAAAAACAGGGATGAGCACAGGCAGACCATACATAAGGCAGCATATTTTTTTACCGCAGAAGATACCATCTTATTTTCGCCTCCTCCTTAGGAAAAACACACCGGCAGACAGAAGAAGCAGACAGGCCGGAATCAAAAAGAATATGGGCGACCAGCTGTGCTCTGTGTCGGCAGCATGTGCCAGGGAAGCGGTATCTTCCTTTCCCACAATGGTGTAAGTCCCTGTATGGCTGATCTGAAAGGAAGCGGCTTTCGCCGTATCGTCATAGCCGGTCATGGGAACTTCCACGCCGCTTTCATCACAAAGGAACAATGTGCCGGCTGCCGGGTCATTTGGATAGGGCAGCATGACAGAAACATCCGGCAGGGAGTTGAGCACAGTTCCATTGATGGAAAACGAAAAAGAAAAACCGCCATCCGTATCCTTTTGGATGATGACTTCAATCTGATCTTCGTTTTGGATACCCTCCGGCAAGGCGTCTTTGGGTATGCTGATAGTGATTCCCTGTTTGGAAAAGATGGCTCTTTGCTCCCCTGTTTGCAGTATCATCAAAAAGCGTGTGCCGGAAATCCGGTCAGTGGTTTCATCGAAGAACTCTGAAAAAGCAGAGTTTTGGGAATCTGCGACTTCCTGGGGAACGGTTATAGCGCTTTGCACCGGCTCTTTCCTGTTTTCCGAAAGCTTCCGGGCAGGAGCGGTAAGCTCTGAAGCGCCGGCAATCGTCTGCACTTCAGGGGGCTGCATCAAAGTGGTATCTTCCTCTGGCTGATCTGATATAACGGGCGCTTCGATTTCCGGTATAGTCGGTTCATCGGAATCCGTTCCACCGCCATTTGTTGCGGGTGGTTTTGAAGGCTTCGTGGAGGGCCTGTCTGCAAAACCATGATCCTGATCGTCGGTATCTTCAGGAGGCGGCTGAATGATGGTGTCGGGTGGATTTCCGCCTGCATCCCCTCCATCCCGGTCGCCTTCATGATACCCTTCAAGGACAATTTCATCTGCGTAGGTAAAGGACAGGATGCCGGTCTGTCCGCCGTCATAATCCACCTGAAGGCGGTAACTGCTGCCCGGCATCAGCAGACGGGTAGCAATCGAGAGCATTTCCTGACCCACATAAACGCCACTTTCCAGACGGTTCCATGAACCGTTGTTTTTGGACAGCCATATACTGACCTTGTCCAGATTCCCCGGCGGTGTGACCCAGGGAAAATAAAGGTTTCCTCTGGCGGCCAGAAAACAGTTAATGTCTGGTCTATCCGGAGCCTGAACAGAAACAGGAATTGTAATTTCAGGGAAATCGACACGATCCGCAAATACGGTATTTTTCGGTGCAGTCAGCCTTCCTGTTGCATGGTACAGTCCCACAGTATTCAGATCAATACACGAAAAATCCCATTCCACCACAGCGGTGTAGCTGGTTCCGTTTTCCGCATAGCATTCCAGATAATACGGGGAGGCGGCGAATAATTCTTCCAGCGCTTCAATTTCGCTGCCCTGTGGGAGCGCAAATGCATTTGTATAAGGATACCATTGCTCTATGGAGGTAATGACAGCAGGCGTCATTTCTTCTACCCGGACGGGAATCTGCAGCTCCTGCAATACAGCTTCACCAAAGGCATACCCCTCCGGCAGTTCAATCCGGCCTGCTGCGGTATATTCGCCTGGAGTGGTCTGGTCAATGGCCGAAAAATCCCATGCGACAGAAAATGTTTCCTGCCGGATTTCTTCACCGGCTGTTACAGTGGCGCAAACGGTCTGATACTGAAGGGCCAGCTGATAAATTTCCTCCAGGTCATCATCAGACGGTGTGGTTCTAAGGGGCAGGGTAAAAGCCGGCAGGGAGAGCAGTTCGTCTTCATTTTGTATTTCCGTGACAAGGACGAGGGGTATTTCTTCCGATGCTTCCGGTGTTTCCGGGGTTCCGCTATCCAGTGCCCCTGAAGCTTTGTTTTCTAAACCCGGCGGATTCTCCCTTCTTTCATCGGCGTTGGCTGGGGTTACAGTTCCAGCGGCAAATGTAGGGATGCTGCCGGTGAAGCAGAGGAGGCAGGCCAGACAGCCCCCCAGAATACGCCTGTGTATTTCCTTTATTCTCATACGATACCCCCCATTCCAGAGAAAACATATTGACGGTAGGTTTCACGCAGCTGTTTTCTGTTTCGGAGGGAGATCGGAAGCTCCTCTCCGTTTATCAGACGGAAGGTCTGACTGTCAACCTGGCTGATGTAATCCATGTTGATTAAAACGCCCCGGTAGCAGGGCAAAAAACGCTTGTCCTTCTGCAATGCGGCAGTGACCTCCTGAAAACCTCCGCTTACCGGTATCACGCGTTCCGCCGTATGAATCCGTGTCATACGGTTTTGATAATCTATGTATAGAATCTTCTCTGTGGGAAGTTCCAGCTTTTGACGGTCAGCCATAACCGAAAGTGTCATCACTTCATAGGGCGGTTTTAGCTGGCACAGCTCCATCGCTTCTTCAAAATCTGCCTGATGGAGCGAAAGCGGCTTCAGCAGATAATAGCTGGCGGACAGGCTGTACCCCATCCGGGCATAATCTTCTGTAATGGTCAGAAAAACGATCTTACAAAGCCTGTTTTTCTGGCGCAGCCTTCTGGCGGCCTCCATTCCATCCATGTTCTCCATATAGATGTCCATAAAGACAAGCTGAAAATTGACCTGGGCGGCAGCTTTCAGAAAATTCTCTCCGTCCTCAAATTCTGTCAGCGTATAGTCCAGCTGATGCTTTTTCATATAATTTTCCAGGCAGGCAGACAGTTCGGCTCTGTCATCTGCTCTGTCATCCACAATCGCAATCTGCATCGTGCCATCTCCTTTGCACAATAATCCAATATTAGTATAACATAAAACCGCAGGAAAAAACTTGCGTCTTAAACAGGAAACCTGCGTCTTAAACAAAGTCGGTTGCATTTCTCTTGACAAGATGCTACTCTAATTATACTACCAGACTTTCCGATGAGAAGGTCTGGTTTTTTTATGTGATAGGAAATTCCTATCACATAAAACGCTCCGCGAGGATCGCACTGCGGCGGTTAGGAAGTATGTCGCAGAAGCGACCCGCCGCAGGCGGAGAATCCTGCAAGCAGGATTCTTTTTTACTTTATAGGAAAGACCGCCTACGGCGCTCTCTTAAATTAAAAGGGCCCGCACGGAGGCGGGCATAGCAAACAGACGATTGATGGCTTAGAAGATATAAAAACCTTCTTCACCAAAGCCGTCATCAAGTTCATCGTCATTTAAGAAATAATCCATATCCAGAAGTGCATCCTCGCTCATAATGCGAATGTCCTGGGATGTCATACCTTCCGGCGGATTATCCATGTATTTTTTGCGCAGTGCCTCGATATCTGGTTTCATGGCGATCATCCTCCTTTTAGAGGATTATAACATAAGAATTGAGAAAATCATGCAGAAGAACGCTTTCCACGAGATTTAGACATTACTTTCTCGTACATTTCTTCGAGGGAAACGCGCTGGTGGTTGAAGTATAGTTCTAAGAATTCCATCCTATGCTGGCAGTCAGGGCATACCAGGGGGTCATATCCAAAAGAAGACAAAATAGCAGTTCGCCACTGATTAAAGCTGCGGTAGATATGATGTTTGCTTTTGGAAATAGCACGATAGAGTTTGGAATCAATTTCTCGGTGACGTGCATAAATCCCACCATACCGAATCATTTTAAAATGTTTTTCAGGGATGTGGCGAATGAGACGCTGGATGAATTCCATAGCAGGAATCGTTTCTTCTATGTATTGTTCATCCTCATGCCGGTTGTAATGGAAAGTGACCATTTCACCATCGTATTTATCAATTCGGGATGTGGCAATGACAGGACGACCAAGATAACGCCCAATGTATTTTACAACAATTCTGGGATCGCAGAGGTTGGGTTTGGCATAAACATAAAAACCCTGTTGGTGTTCACGATAACATTTCGCCTTCACTTTTTTGAAGGAAGACCCGATTTTGGATTCCATTTCATTAAGCAGAGCCGTGCGAAAAGCATTGCGTAAAAAAGTGTAGTCAAAGTGTTTGACATTACGCCAAAAACCGTCATCGCTGTATCCGCCTTCAGATATGAGGCAGTGGATATGCGGATTCCATTTCAAATCTCTGCCAAATGTATGTAAAACCATAATAAAACCGGGCGTGAAGTTTTTGGATTTATTCATTTTGAAAAACATACGGGTGATAACACTGTTTACAGAGTGAAACAGACAATCGAGCAGAGAACGATCTTTGAGAAAGAATTCACGAAGATTTTCATCGATTGTGAAAACACAATGGCGATGTGTGACATTAACCAGCTTAAAGGACATACTGGTAGTGCGATCCATGGTATATTTGTTGCCGCAGGTAGGGCAGAAACGGCTATGACAGCGGAAAGGAACAAATTTAAGTTTCCCGCAGTGAGGACAGCCATACATGGCACCACCGAAAGATGGATCACCACAATGAATCATCTTATCGATATTTTCCATCTCAGTTTTTCTGGGATGAAGAATATATTCAATTTCTTCATAATAGTCAGTAAAAATCTGTTGTAAAACATTCATAAGACTATTATGCATGAAATAGTAACAAAAAGAAATCCCACCCCTCAAGATTGAGGGGCAGGGGAGTTGAATAGGCGAAGCCTATTTTTTATTTTTTTTCAGGAAAGGAGGCTCAGCATGAAAATCGCACTTTGTACGGAGCTGAGAAATGTGGAATGGTTTGAAAGCAGGCTGCGCTCCCTTTTTGATGGGGATGGGCAGCTTGCGATTGACGAATTGTGGAATGAGAACCAGCTTGCTCAGGCACTCCGGCGGAGCCGCTACCATGCGGTTGTCATCGCCATGACCGGAGCAAAGGGACTGGAGGCGGCCATACAGGCGAAGCGGCTGGCACCGGAAGTACCGCTTGTCTGGTGGAGTGATGATGAAAACTTCGCCCTGATCGCGTATCACCTGCGTATCCCTGCGTTCCTTTCGGCAGACTGCTCCGATCAGGAGCTATATGAGGCGATAAAACCCATCACAAAATTGAGGTGCGAACATGCGAATTGCGCTGTGCAGTTATAGCCAGAAAGAAAAAGAAACCGCTTTGCTGATGAAGCTGGGCAAAGTAGACCGCTTTGATAATGGCGTGTTTTGTACCTATGCCATGCAGCGGGATGGGCCTTATGATGCTGTGGTGGTCATGGAGGACGGAGCCAGGGGGATGAATTTCTGCATGAGCATACGAGGGTACAGCAGGGATGTCCCTCTCCTGTGGATTAGCGACCAGGCAGAGTTTGAACCCCAAAGCCGCAGGATGCAGGCGGACACCTTTTTGGTAAAGCCTGTGACGGAATATCAGCTGCGGGAGGCAGTATCCCGGCTGCTTCAGGGAAAAGGGTAAAAGAGAGGAGTTTACATGAAAAAGAAAAACACCATGCCAGAGAAGGATTGGCAGCAGACCCATGAAAAAATCAGGTGGAGGGAGCTGCGTAAGCGCATACTTGTGATGGGCTTGACCGTTGCGATGGTTGCCAATACTGTAGACCTGTCCGCACTCTCGGTTTCTGCAAAGACCGATGAAAGTGAGACAGGTAAAACGACTATTGTTTCCTTTGAGGAGCTTTCAAAGGACATCACGGAGCAGACCCTGCCCATCGGTGCGCTTGAGAGCGACATCAAGTTTCCGACCAGCCTGACCGTTACGGTAGAAAAGACCACGCAGGCGGATGAAAAGGAAGCCGACGATGAAGAAGATGCTTCCGAGACGGGAGATACAGAGAAGGACGATGCGCAGAAGGATGACAGTAATGGAGATACTGCGTCCTCTGATGATAAGAAGGATACAGAATCCTCAGATGAAAAGGATGGCGATTCCGGCAATGCGGATGCTTCCGATAAGTCTGGTACTTCTGACAATGGAAATGCAGATACAAAGGATTCGGATACATCAAAGGATTCTGGAAATTCTGACAAATCAAACAACCCAAATGGCTCTAGCAGCTCTGATACAGAGGATACACAGGCACGTGCCGACCTACCCTCTGCTTTTGGTGCGCTTATTGGCCAGATGGCGGATGCCCTTCTGCCGCATAAACTCATAGTACACGCGGCAGAGAAGGACGATGCCTCTGACACAGCAGCCACATCCGACGGTGCAGACAATGCAAAGAAAACCGACACAGCATCTACATCCGATAATGCAGACAGTGTAAAGACGACAGGCAGTTCTGACGCAGCAGCTTCCTCTGAGACAGAGACAACGACGGAGAAAATCCGTCTGGAAAACATCAAGTGGGAGCTGAATGTGGAAGAGAGCGACGCAGAAGAATTTGACAGCAGTGAAGTGTCAAACGGCTTCTGCTATGCCTACACGCCGGTACTGCCGGATGAGGATGGAGACGGCAACCAGCTCGTATTGGGTAAAGACGTGGAGCTTCCGACCATCTATGTGCTCGTAGGCGAATATGGGATTGCGCTGCTGGCTGATGGAACGATTGAAGTAACAGAAATGAAAGCTGACGGGACTGTACAGAAAAAATACAACGCTCAGGACCTTGCAACATGGATTGGCGGGCATGGAAACGCAAACCTGGAAAAAGTTTCCATTAAACTGTTGAATGATGATGCCTCCATAACAAGTGCGCTTACCATTGGTACCGGTTTGGCAAAAGAGATAGAGCTGGATTTGAATGGCCATACATTGAAACTGGCTGACAATGCGCGTTTATATTTTAAAAGAGCAAATATAACAATTACCTCGTCCGGCTCGAATGAGGGAACAATTACAGGCAACTATCAATATGGGCAAAATAGATTCAAAGGAGATGGACTGATAACTGTAGATAGCGTGCTGAAAATTGAGCATGTCACAATCAAAAATGCTGGAACCGGTTCCACAGTTGCGATGTGGGGAGGTGCGACCTGTACCATTGACGAAGCAAATATTAGTGGAAGTAATGGTAGTCAGGAAGGCGTCATTACTATTTGTGACAGTAACGCCTGTACAATTACCAATACGAAGGTGACCGGAAACGTTAAGCTTAAATATGGCGCTATTATGTTTATGGGCAGCTGCTCCGACTGTATCATTGGCGGCGGCGCAGTTATTGAAAACAATAACAAGGATTCTCGCTGCATCGGTGTTTACGATAATAGTAGCATTAAAATTACAGTTAAAAAAGGCGCTACTTTAACAGCGAATGCTGGCAACCGTATTATAATGGATAACGAATATAAAAAGTTAGCTGTAAACATTGAGGGTGGAACCTTTAATGGACGTCTTAGATTACCCGACAACAGCCAGATTGCAGAGGGAACCTTTACCCCTGCCCAAGCCTCAGGCAATGCGATTTGGGTTAATAATCCTAAGAAAACCCTGCAGGACCTTCTGAAGGTCGGCTATACCTTAAAGTATGATGATGGTACCTATGCAGACCTAACAGCCAGGTGGACAGAAGAAGGGAGAAAGGTAACGGCTGTTAAAAGTCCGCTCTATTTCACGACGCATCCTACGATTTCAAGCGGAGCGGAAACTGTGATGGAAAACTATACCGCTGCCGAGGCGCCGAAGCTAACCGTAAAAGCGGAATCTGGCAGTGGCAGTATCTCCTACCAGTGGTATGCTGATAAAACAATAAATGGGACAACAACCAAAGTAAAACAAACGGGGCAGGATGCAACATCTGCGACCTACAGGATTCCTACAGGACTTTTGGCAGGCACTTATCAATACTACTGTGTAGCGACCTGCGGTGAATATACGGCGACCTCCAAAAAGGCTGTCTTTACGGTAGAAGAAGGTGTTGCGGAAGTTACGGTAGGTGGGAATACAAAACGTTATGCAACACTTACGAAAGCAATAGCTGCAATGAAAGATGCAGTAGATGCTGCTGATGCAGACAAGACAGTAGCTTTAGCAGAGCAGGCTGGAGAAAAAGCATATATTATAGGCGAGATCGCAGAGGGTGAAAAGGGAATTTCAATGACAATGAAACC
>ENA-ORTS01002616-ORTS01002616.1-human-gut-metagenome-genome-assembly--contig:-NODE-2616-length-10463-cov-7.670061_pt1 | contig 10463 bp, 6 predicted proteins | sample MGYA00241911_ERZ509186 | MGnify/ENA primary metagenome ERZ509186 (study PRJEB26280, sample SAMEA2338852) | human gut metagenome | biome: human gut; feature: human-associated habitat; material: faeces...
GCTGCTCGCGCACGGCGCGGCGGCGCTCGATCCGCTGGGGCGCGCGCTGGGGCTGGACGGCATGATCCTGCTCGCCTTCCTGCTCGGCTTTCCGGCGAATGAGATCGTGCTGCCGATCCTGCTCATGGGCTACTCCTCGGCGGGAACGCTGGTGGACGGCGCGTCGCTCGCGGAGCTCAAGACCATGCTGCTGGCGAACGGCTGGACGGGAACGACCGCGCTTTGTATGCTGCTCTTCTCGCTGTTCCACTTCCCCTGCGGCACGACCACGCTCACGCTCGCGCGGGAATCGAAGAGCCTGAAATGGACGCTCGTCGGCGTCGCGCTGCCAACGGCGGTGGGCATGACGGTCTGCTTTGCCGTGCATCTGGCGGTGACGTGGCTGAAAATATGAATACAAAATGTATTATCGCTTACAAATTATACGGTTTGTCGCCAAAAATCGACAAAAAGAGACGCGAGCCGTCGGCTCGCGCCTCTTTTCTCTTATGCGGTCACGGCTCGCGGACGGCGCCGCCGGAGATGGTGACCTTGCCGTTTTCGGCGGTCAGACCCGCTTCTCCGCCGGGAACGATAACGGTGCCGCCGGTGATGACGATGTCACCCTCACCGAGCCACAGCCCGTGCTCAAACGAGACGGTGCCGCCGGAGATATGCACCTCGCCGCGGTCGATGCTCGCGTCGCCTGCAAGCGTCAGCTCGCCGCCGGTGACGGTGAGCGCGGCATTTTGCAGCCAGAATTCACCGCCCACCGTTAGGCTGCCGCTCTCCACGAGCAGCGTGCCCCTCTCCTCGACATTGCTGCCCATGTGCAGCGCGCCGCAGCGGACGTCCGCGCCGTCCCGCACGGCGAGGAGGGGCGCACGGACGCTGCCCCATGCCCAAACATTCAGCTCGCCTGCGGCGAGCGAACCGCCGCCCGTGAAGAGCAGACCCGTGCCGCCGAGAGTCCCGTCGACTGTGTTTTCACCGAGGACACGCAGGTGCGCTCCGCCCCACGGCAGCAGTTCGGGCGCGTAAGCGTTCTCCAACGTCAGCGTACCGGCGAACCAGTCGTTTTCATAAGGGTTTTCGGCGTTCAGCGCATCCCACACCGCGCTGGGGACCGTGCCCGCCCAATCCAGGCTGTAGTCCGTCGGGTAATAGCCCGCGCCATAGACGCTGCGGTAAGCGGAGTCGTCCGCGCCGTCCCACAGGACGGCGCCATAGTCGTTGACCGCCGCGCCGGAAAAGCTCTGCGCGGAAAAAACGCCCGCGCCGCCCTCGACGGTCGAGCCCTCGGCAAGACCGTCCGCAAGGTGCGCCGTGCCGCCGGAGAGGATGAATTCCGCCTTCTGTTCGGCTGCGCCGAGGAGTGTCGTGCCGCCGCGGAACACCGCGCGCTTCAGCTCCTGCACGGAGCCCTGCACGCTGAGCGTGCCGCCGGCGTTGACGAGCATACCGTTGCTGAGCCAAAGCATATCGGTGCAGAGCGTGCCGCCGAGCACGGCGAGCGCGGGCACGTCGACTGTATTCGGAGCGGCGAGGCGAATGTCGCCGCAGCGCAGGGTCACATCGCCGTCAAGCACCAGCGAGGGAATGGGGAGGTCCCCACCGCCGCAGTCGAGGGCGGCGGCATTGGAGACCGTCAGCGTACCGTCGCCGGTGACGAGCACGCAGTCGAAGCCCTCGAAGCAGGCATACTCTGTGCCGCCGCCATCCACGGTACAGTCGCCGGAAATGTTCAGACGGAGGATGCCGCCGTCCGGCGCGGTGAGGTTCGGGAGGGTGCAGTCTGCTGCGGAGACGGTGAAGGCGTGGTACAGCTCGCCATTCCACGCGAGCTGACCGTAGGAGCCCTCCTGCTTCGCCCTGCCACCGGAGAAATCGGCAAGCGTGACGCCCTCATCGGCAAGCTTGCCCTCCTGAATGAGATTGGTGTACGTTCCGTCCGGCAGGCGGACGGCGAGGTAATCGCACGCGCCCTCGTCGGCGCGGGAGGCAAGCGGGAGAGAGCTGCTCTTATCCGCCACGCCCGAGGTCTCGGCGAGGTCGAACCACAGGCGGCAGACCTCGGGCAGATCCTCGGCGCGCAGCCCCTCCTCGACCAGGATCTCGTCGTTCGGCGTCGGCAGTGTCACGGCGTCGCCCGGCGTAGCGGGCGTGCCACAGGCGGTGAGCAGGAGCAGCAGGGACAGGAGCAGCGCGGACAGCTTTTTCATAGCGGCGTCCTCCAAAATGCGTTTTCGGGGCGATCCTTATTTCATCAGCTCTGCGACCAGATCGGTGTATTCGCTCGGGTCCTCGAGCGGCAGGCCCGCGATGAGAAGCGCCTGATCGTAGAGGATCTTCGCGTACAGCTCCGCCTTGGCGCGGTCGGAGGTCATGGCGGCCTCCATCGCCTGCACGGCGGGATGGTCGGTGTTCAGCTCCAGAATGCGGTCGGCCTTGACGGGGGTGGGCATCTGGAAGTTCTTGAAGTATTTCTCCATCTCAAAGCTCAGGCCCTCGCCCGCAGTCATGCACACGGGATGCGTCTTGAGACGGCGGGAAGCGCGGGCCTCCTTGATCTTATCGCCGAGCGTCTCTTTGACGAACTGCATCAGCTCCGGCTTTTCGTCGAGGACCTTTTCCTCCTCGTCGCCGAGGTCCAGCTCGCCGTCGACGATGGAGCGGAACTCCTTGTCGGCATACTTGCCCAGCATTTGCAGAACGAATTCGTCCGTTTCACCGGTGAGGTAGAGGATCTCGTAGTTCTTGTCCTTCAGCAGCTCGGTCTGCGGCAGGTGGTCAATGGCGGAGACGTTCTCGCCCGCGGCGTAGTAGATGTACTTCTGGCTCTCCGGCATCCGGTCGACGTACTCGCGCAGGGTGACGAGCTTCTTCTCCGTCGAGGAATAGAACAGCAGCAGGTCCTGCAAGGCGTCCTTGCGGCGCTCGCCGTCAGGACCGGCAATGCCGAAGCCGATGGCGCGGCCGAAGTTCTCGTAGAATTTTTCGTAGCCCTCGCGGTCGTCGCGCAGCAGCTTTTCGAGGTCGGCGCGGAGCTTCTTCTCCAGACTGTTCCCGATGACCTTGAGCTGACGGTCGTGCTGCAGCAGCTCGCGCGAGATGTTCAGGCTCAGGTCGGGGGAGTCCACCACGCCGCGCACGAAGCGCAGATAATCCGGCAGCAGCGCGTCGCAGTGACCCATGATCATCACGCCCGCGGAGTAGAGCTGCAAGCCCTTTTCATAGCCCTCGCTGTAGAAGTCCATCGGCCGCTGCGAGGGAATGAACAGCAGCGCCTTATAGGTCACGGCGCCCTCGACGCTCGCGGTGATGACGCGCTGCGGCTTGTCGAAGGCATGGGCGATGGACTGGTAGAACTTCTCGTACTCCTCGTCCGTCACCTCGCCGCGCGGACGCTGCCAGAGCGGCACCATGGAGTTGACCGTCGTCATCTCGTCCACATACTCGTACTCGGGCTTTTCGGGGTCACTGCCCTCCTTGACCCTGCGCGTCGGGCGCAGCATACGGATGGGGTAGCGGATGTAGTCGGAATATTTTTTCACCAGCTCATAGAGCCGATAGCCGTCGAGGTACTCGGAATATTTCTCCTCGTCCGTGTCCGCCTTGAGGTGCATGATGACGTCGGTGCCGACGCTGTCCTTCTCACATTCGGCGACGGTGTAGCCGTCCGCGCCGGAGGACTGCCAGCGGTAGGCGGTCTCCGCGCCGTACTTCTTCGTGACGACCGTGATCTCGTCCGCGACCATGAACGCGGAGTAGAAGCCCACGCCGAACTGACCGATGATGTCGATGTCCTCCTTCTGCTCGGCCTCCTGACGGAATTTGTACGAGCCGGACGAGGCGATGACGCCGAGGTTGTTCTCCAGCTCGTCCTTGTCCATGCCGATGCCGTTGTCGCTCACGGTCAGCGTGCGCGCGTCCTTATCTGCGGTGATCTCGATTTTGAAATCGCCGCGGTCAAGGCCGACCTTATCGTCGGTCAGCGAGAGGTAGCAGAGCTTGTCGATGGCGTCGCTCGCATTGGAGATGATCTCGCGCAGGAAGATCTCCTTGTGGGTGTAGATGGAGTTGATCATCAGGTCGAGCAGACGCTTGGATTCTGCCTTGAATTGTTTCTTTGCCATAAAGCGGCATCTCCTTTGGTGATATATTTGTGCTGATTATAGCACAGAACCGCAAGGGTTTGTTATCTATTTTTGAATTTTTTCGTTTCGGTTGCACGGATGTGTGCCCCGCGCCGGTCTGGCGGCGCAAAAGGGGAGGAGGTGAGGACATGAAAAAGGCTGAGCCGCAGGTACCCTTTGTGCCGTACCGGTCGGATGACCGCACGCCCCACGAGCGCGTGCTGGAGATGATGGACATGACGCACGCTAAGACCTGCCGCATCTTGAAGCAGCTCGGAAGAGCGTGGCCCCGTCCGGCGGACGAGCCGGCGCTCAACGCGCACAGCAGCACCTACCGCTGCCTGCGCGTCCCGCGCGGAATATGAAGCAAGCCCTCCCGGCCGGGAGGGCTTGACTTTTTTGTGCGGTATGGTACAATCGTTTTGAGGGACGCTGCACAGACGGCAGGCGGTCGGCCACACCACCCGAAAGGGGGTGAGACCATGCGGATCACTTTACATATCGGTTCCTTTACGGTAACGATTATGATAAAGAAACGCGAAAACCGCCACTCGGCCAAGTGACGGTTTTCTTGAGTTTTCTCAACTAAACTAATTTCCTTGGGCCGACCGCTTGTCGCAGCGTCCCTTTCTGTTTTCATTATAGCCGCGGCGCGCGCGATTGTCAAGCGCGAAACGCGAAAACCGCCACTCTGCCAAGTGACGGTTTTCTAAAGATTCTTTAGCAAAAACCTGAACTGGGTCGACCGCTTGTCGCAACGTCCCTTGCTATCTTCATTATAATCCGGCGGGCGAAAATGTCAAGCCGGAAATTTTTTTGCCCTCGTTGCACGCGGACGGACACCAAATGGGCGAATCACTCTTACAAGTGATTCGAGGTGCTTTCGCCGTAAGAAAAAATCATAAAACCGGCGGAAACCTCGGAATTTTACACGAAAAACTGAATCATACACCATCGGCTGCCCCGGCAGGGCGGCTTGAAACAAACCTCGCCCTGATCGCAGGGCGTAAAACACAGGAGGAAGCATGACAAAAACCACCAACTACCAGCTCAACCAATGGGCGAAGTCCGACCGCGTGATGATGGACGACTTCAACGCCGACAACGCCAAGATCGACGCCGCGCTCAAGGCCAACGCCGACGCCATCGCCGCGGAGACCACCGCCCGCATCGCGGGCGACATGCTCGTGAAGCTCAAAGAAATCACGGTCACATCGGAGATCGCACAGATCGATATGGACTTTTCCGACATCGACCTGCGCAGTTTCTCCAAGCTGATTATCCGCCCGGCGCTCGCCTGCACCGACAACGTGGACTATCGTCTGCGCTTCGGCAGCGGCGAGGGAACCATTTTCCGCCACTACGTCAACCGCGAGTTTGCCAACTATGACTACGCCGCGGGCCTCGGCCCCACTGGGCGCGAGTACGCCGAGGTCGAGCTGTGCCCCGGCGACGGCTGCTACTACATCACCACCCGAAAGCTGACGAGCACCGGCGAGACCGTTACGGTCTGCACGACGAATGCTTCGAACTTCGGGGAGACCGGCCCCAACTCGCTCTCGCTGTATAAAACCTCGTCCGCGCAGTATTTCACAGTGGGCAGCAGTGTGACGCTGTACGGCGTGAAAAAGTAAAAAAGGATCGCTCCTCAAATGAGGAGCGATCCTTTTTTATCTCAGCTCAAAAAGCTTTGATATCGGTTTGGCAATTAGCCGCCGATCACACTGTTGGTGGTCAGAACCGCACCGCCGACGGTAACGGTAGCCTGATACTTCACAGCGCTGTTGGAAGAGACAGCAATCGTCTCGGCGTCGGCGAAAGTAGTAGTGTTAGCATTGAAAGAACCGCCGACCAGATCAACGGTGGTAGTATAGCCGTTGGTGGTATTGGTGATCGTCACAGTGCCGGTGTAAGCAACCGCAGCGGCGTCAGAGTTCGTGTACTGCAGAGTGACCTTGCCGGAAGCATCCTTGACCAGCTTGACAGCAACAGTACCATTGCTGGGATTGACAGCAGAGGTCTCGTCAACAACCTTGATGAACACAGTGCTCAGCAGGCCATCGGTGAGCTTGAACCAAACCTGATCGTTGGCATCCTTGCCGATGGAGGCAGGAGCGGAAGCGATCAGAGTGCCGTCGGTGCCGATGTAGTAGACCTTGCAGTCATCATCGAAGGCATAGAACTTGGTGTCGATCTTCACAACAGAGTTGGTGGTAGCCTCAGTGCCAACCGCGGTGAAGAGCTTGTCGCCGTCCTTCTTGGTAGCAGGAGTGTTGATATCCATGTAGGCGATATCGCCGTAGCCGGTGGCAACGCCCTTGCTGTTGTACGAAACACCGGTCAGGATGCTGTAGTACTTGACCTCAAAGTCGGTCTTGATCTTGGTCTCAGCACCGTCGATGATGGCGTCATACTCATAGTAGTAGCCGAGATCCTTGGTGTAGGACTGGCCGGCGGAACCGCCCTTGATGAAGGTGACAGCCTTGCTGCCGTCGGAGATGTAGAGGTTGTTGGTCTCGCTGGCAACCTTGGTCTTGGCGACGACAACGATCTTGGCAATGGTGTTGCCCTCAGTCAGCAGGGTGATGGGAGCGGTGTAGGTGCCGCTCTTCCACTCGATGTTGGGGACGTTGGCAATGCCGGTGTAGGAGGTGTAGGTGGTGTCCGTGCCGCTCTCGTCGATGACGAGGAACGTGGTCTTGCCGTTGGCATAGAGGCGACCGCTGTTGGCGGAGCCGACATTATACCCGTCGCCGGAGGCCGTGCCGGCGAGGGAGGGGATGCCCTTGGTGATCTTGGCGGAGCCAACGTCCGCGTTGCGCGCGTCAGCCGCCAGGGTCAGGGTGTACTCCTCGTCGCTATTGACGGTGTAGGAGACCACATCGTACTTGTTCAGCTTGGAGTTGCCAGAGGCAGAAGAGGCATAGTCACTCAAACTGGGATCAGAATACGCATTACCGTCGGCATCCTTCAGAGCCTTGACGTCGACCTTCTTGGTGGTGCCGTCGGTGAAGAGGAGCTTGGCGCGGGGGCTATCGAGGCGGGAACCAACCTCATAGGCGAGGATGACCGCATACTGCAGGGTATCGTCAGCGTCGACAAAAGCGGCGTAGCCGTACTGATCCAAATAAACGCTAACGTCCTTACCAACGCTGGTGTTCATGCCGGGGGTGATGGAGGTGCCGTTGGCGCTCTTCTTGTAGGTGGTGCCGTCAACGGTGACGTTCTTTTCGGCGGTGAAGCCGTTCATCTTGCCGGTGACCTTCTCGGCCAGAGCCATGCTCTTGACGCCAGCGTCGCCAGCCTTGCCGGAGTAGGTGTAGAGAACGATGTCATCCTTGCTGTAGCTGTCGTCCGTCTCATAGGAGGAGCCGGCACCAGTCTTGGCAGTAAAGGTGACATAGGCATCCTTGGTGGTGGAAGCCTTGTAGGAAGCGGTGATCTTGCCAACGAAGGTGTTGATCGCGATCACGGTCAGGGACTCGGCGTCGTCATTGTAGTAGACCTCGAGCAGGGTGCCGTTGCCGCCCTTTTCGACCTTGCTGCCCTTGACGATATCCTGAGTCCAGGTGCTGGACTGATTCCGGCCATCCTCATAATAGGTGACCTTGGAATCGTCAATGCCCTTGCTCAGACCGAGGTCGGAATAGATGGTGCCGATCTCGACGGTAGCGGTGTAGGACAGGTCAGCAGCATCCGCATAGGTGCCGATGGACTTGGCCTTGAGCATCCACTCGGTAGCGGGACGCTCGAAAGCATCGGTGGTGGAGTTCTTCTTGAGGTCCTTGTAGAGCTTCTCGCCGAGCTCAACGGTGTACTCGCCGGAGGTGAGCTTCTCCTTGGAGATGTTCTGATCCTTGGCGACGGTGGAGGTCTCATACTTGGCAACGGAAGCGCCGAAGTTGATCTTAGTGCCGTCGACGGTGATAGTGGAGCCCTTGGTGTCATAGGTGACCATGGGAGCCTCGAGGGCGTTCAGGCACATCTGAGCGGCCTTCTCACGGGTGAGGACCTGGTTGACGGAGCCGGAGATGCCGTCCATCAGCTTGGTGCCGGCCATGAGCTTGCTGGTGTTGATGGCCCAGTCGGTGCCGACCATGCCCTCGGCCTTGGCATCGTAGCCGAGCTCAACGAGCAGCATCTTGCCGAACTGCAGAGCGGTCAGCTGACCGGCAGGATCGAACTTGCTGTCGCCGACGCCGGAGACGATACCGGCCTGCGCGCAGTAGCCGACGAAGCCGGCGGACCAACGGGAGGAAGCCACGTCGGTGAAGGTAGCGCCGCCCACGAGGGCGTCAGCAGCCTTGGAGCCGAGCTCGAGGTACGCGATGATCTTCGCGGCCTGCTCACGGGTCAGGTTTTCCTTGGCATTGAAATTGCCCTTTTCATCGCCAATGAACACGCCAACGGCGTTCATGACGTCAACAGCTTCCTTGTAGTCGATCTTGTCGGCATCTTTGAAAGCTGCGTTGCTGATGGTGACGAGGGACATGGACATGACCAGCGCCAGCACCAGAGCGAGTAACTTTTTCATATAATGTTACTCTCCTTTCTGAAATTTCCGTTTCCGGTTCTGCGGCATCGTATATTTTTCCGCGTGTCGGCTCGATTTTCTTTTGTTTATGCACGTCGGCTCGTTGAGGAGGGCGTCCGTCAAAATCCTGCCTTTGTGCAAAACGGAGAAAATGTTGCAAAAACGGGTCAAATAGGCGATATCGTACCCCCATTCGCGGATTTGTATTGCAAAATCAGGTGTTTTTGGGTGTTTCTCGATCCACTTACCGTGGCATGCCGTTCCCGTAACTGAACCGGGAACTCACCTTGGCCCACCATCAATTGCATGCTCATATTACACCCGGCTTTCCCGCCCGTCAACCGCTTTGGCCGATTTGTAACTCACCTGTAACATTCCTGTATTTTTGTTACACCGCTGCGAGTGATTCTAAATGAGGGACACGCAGGGGCCTTTTGTTGCACGGCAAACGGCAACGCGCCCCTCACCCCGCCGCACCCCACGCGGCACATAAGGAAAGAGGGCCATTCTTAGCGAAAGAATGGCCCCCTTTCGATTCCCCAAGACCGCAAGGGCTGCGCCCTTGACCTGCCATTGCCCGCCTCTGCAAGGCTGATGCTGCACGCGCTGCGCAAAGGAGTGCGTGCAGTTTCTTATTGCCGCTTTCGATTTGGCTTGCTCCTTGCGGCCGCTGCCGCTCTGCGGTGGGGTTTCGGAAGAAATTTTTAACAGCAGCTCGTACCAGCACCGCAGCAGCGGCTGAGCAGAAAGAGAAGCACACCAGATCGTTCAGAAGAAAAAGTCAAACATACGGTTGCCAAAAGGGTAATTTAATATGAGCAGTTCGGGGTCAAGGGGCTTGCCCCTTGCGCTCTCTTGGGGTTTCAAAGGGGCCATTCTCTACGGTAGAGAATGGCCCCTTTGGTCGCACCGCCGTCAGGCGGCAAATCCCGCGCCGCCCCTCAGGCGGCAGATCTCACTCGATCGCCAGTCTCCGGCTGCCGGAGACCTCGACGTCCTTCTTCGGCAGCGTCAGGCTCAGCACGCCGTCGTTGTAGCTGGCCTTGATGCCCTCGGCCTTGATGCCGGAGATATCGAAGCTCCTCGCGTAGTTGCCGTAGCTGCGCTCGCAGCGGACGTAGCTCTTGTCCTTCTCCTCGTGCTCGTTCCTGCGCTCGGCCTTGATGGTCAGGTTGTCGCCGTCGATGTCGATGGCAATGTCCTCCTTCTTCATGCCGGGCAGATCGGCCTCGAGCAGGTAATGGTCGCCCTTGTCCTGAATGTCGGTCTTGAACGTGCCGACGTCGCCGAGGAAGTCGCGGTTGCCGAAGAATGCGCGCTCCAGCGCCTCCATGTCGCGGAACGGGTCATAGGTGGTCATGTGGTTATTGTTGCGGTAAGGTCTCAGTTCAAACATAATGAATACCTCCGAAAATTCGAGATTTGGAAAGCCTCGGGAGCTTGTCTTCCTTTGCTTTTCTTGACTCAGAGTCTACCCCGGAATTGTGTCCAAAGATACGCATTTGTGTGAACGGACTATGAATTTTAGCACTCTCGCTCTAAGAGTGCTAAAAGCGTCGGATTTTGTTGCATTTGACGGGCAGCCTGCCCCAAAACCGTCCATGTCTACCCGATGTCTACCCGCCGAAACGCCTGGGGCGCAAGGGCTTGCTGGTTTTCCGAGAGGGTCGCCGTCTACCTTTCCGTCTACCCATTTTTTCGCGCCGATTCCCGAAACACCTGCCATTGCTGCGAAAGTTTTTGAAATTTCCCAAAATGTATGGGGGTACGATATCGCCTATTTGACCCGTTTTTGCAACATTTTCTCCGTTTTG
>ENA-ORTS01002617-ORTS01002617.1-human-gut-metagenome-genome-assembly--contig:-NODE-2617-length-10457-cov-2.326668_pt1 | contig 10457 bp, 7 predicted proteins | sample MGYA00241911_ERZ509186 | MGnify/ENA primary metagenome ERZ509186 (study PRJEB26280, sample SAMEA2338852) | human gut metagenome | biome: human gut; feature: human-associated habitat; material: faeces...
TCCGGGGCTGTCCCCGCAGCTGTAAAGTCATTGCCCGTCCGAGAGGGCGGATCTTTTCGTTAGGCCACTGGTGATACCGGGAAGGGGAAAAGATGACAAGCCAGAAAACCTGCCATTATTCGGTATCCGGTTCCTCGGGTAAAGGAACTGATGAATCGAAAAGGTATGCAGAATATATTTGTAAAACGATTGTCGGGCCTGTTATGTGCCTGGCTATTTCCGTTTGCCGCTTTGTATGCGCAGGTAGACACGACGACCTATCACCAGCTTTCGGGTGTCGAGGTGTTAGGAAAGGTACGCCCTTCCACCACCCGTGAGAGTACACCGCTTCAGGTGATGGACAAGGCTGGGATCGAACGGCTCGGTGTGCAGGACTTGTCGGAAGCCGTAAAACGCTTTTCCGGTGTGACCGTACAGGATTACGGAGGTATAGGAGGTTTGAAAACCGTTTCCGTCCGCAGCCTCGGTGCCAAACATACGGCTGTCTGCTATGACGGGGTGACGGTCACGGATGCACAGAGCGGCCAGGTGGATATCAGTCGCTTTTCACTGGACAATGTCGATATGATCTCCCTGTCGATCGGTCAGGCCGACGATATCTTCCAGACGGCACGGATGTACGCTTCGGCAGGGGCGTTGAGCATAAAGACAAGTCGGCCCGTATTCACTGATCGTTCGTACCATCTGAAAGCACAAGTAAAAGCCGGTTCGTTTGGTTTGGTAAATCCTTATTTACGGTATGAGCAGAAGCTGGGGAAAAAGTGGTATACTTCTTGGCACGGCGATTATTTACGAGCGGATGGGAATTATCCATTTACGTTGGTGAATGGTAATTTGATAGAAAAGAAGAAGAGATACAACAGTGATATCGAATCGTGGCGTACGGAATTGAATTTTACAGGTGATTTAGGGAAGTTCGGTACATTATCGATGAAAGGATATTATTTTGACTCCCATAGAGGATTGCCCGGATCTGTAATATTTTATAATGATTATTCGGGTGAACGTTTGTGGGATAGGAATGCTTTTGCACAGATTCATTATGAGAATCATATAACTGAAAAATTTACTTTCCAGGCACAGGCTAAATATAATTATTCGTGGATGCGCCATTTGGATGTTGATAATAAATATGAATCGGGACGACAGGATGATCGATATACACAAAAGGAATATTATCTTTCTATTTCGGGGCTATATTCTTTGGCTGATCATCTTTCTTTGGCTGTAGCTGAAGATTATTTCATTAATTCATTGGATAATACAATTCCAGAATGCCCGTTCCCAAAACGATATACGTCTTTGACGGCTTTGGCTATCCAGTATAAAGATCCGAGACTGACTGCTACTACCAGTTTGTTAGGAACATATATAACCGAGAATGTAGAGAGAGGAGACAGACCGTCTGATCGTAAACGATTATCTCCTGCTGTAAGTCTTTCTTGGCGAGTTCTGTCAGACCATAACTTCCGTTTACGAGCCTCTTATAAAGATATATTTCGTGTTCCGACTTTTAATGATCTATATTATTTGAGGATAGGCAATACTGATTTGAAGCCGGAACGGGCGACTCAATACAATGTAGGTATGACATGGAGTGGTTTGTTGCCTTTTATTAATTATCTGAATGTTTCAGTAGATGGTTATTACAATCGTGTGAGTGATAAGATCGTTGCTATACCGACAATGTTCATTTGGAAAATGATGAATATGGGAGAGGTCTCGATCGGAGGAATTGATGTGAATTTATCGACAGAAGTTCCTCTGTGGAAAAATATCTCCTTAACCGGACAAATGTCTTATTCTTGGCAACATGCGATAGATATAACAGATGAAACAGAAAAGAACTATCGGGATCAAATACCTTATACCCCCAAACATTCGGGAAATTTTTCTGCGGCATTGCAAATGCCTTGGATTAATATTTCTTATTTATTGACAGTGGTTGGAGATCGTTATGCCAGTCCGCAAAATATAGAGAGAAATTTGATAGATCGTTATGCAGAACAGACTGTTTCGTTAAACCGGACGTTTACTTTTGGATCTTGTTCTTTGCGGTTACAATTTGATATTATAAATATAGGTAATATAAATTATGATGTGGTAAAGTACTATCCCATGCCTGGACGTTCTTTCCGAGGAGGACTTGTTTTTATATATTAAGACTAGATATTGATTAACAAACAATTAATGTAATTGAAAATGAAAAAGAATTTTTATTGGTTTGCTTGTTTTGCTTGTGCAACTGTTGCATTAGCGTTTTCTTCTTGTAATGATGATAAGATAGAACCGGATATAGAGGTTCCGACAGAAGTGACAGGGGTTTATATTCTGAATGGCGGTGATTATGGAGGAAACAATGCTGGGATTTCTTATTTAGACTCAGAAGGGAAGGTAACTGAAGATATTTTTAAGAAGCAAAACAATCGTGCTTTAGGCGATATGGGGCAGCATATGATTAAATATGGTTCGAAACTATATGTATCGATGTATGGCTCGAAAACTGTTGAAATCTTGGATGCAGCAGATGCCACAAGTCTGAAACAACTGACTTTGACAGACGATCAAGGAGCAATACGTCCTCCTCGTATGTTTGCAGCTTACAATGGTAAGGTATATCTGACAACATTCGATGGTTATGTGGCTAAAATCGATACTGCATCGATGGCTGTTGAAGGCTATGTAAAAGTTGGACCTAATCCGGATGGTATAACGATTGCTAATGAGCGCATCTATACAGCTGATACAGATGGTATGAATTGGCCGAGCCAAAGTACTAGAGTCTCTGTTGTCGACATAAATAGCTTTGAGTTTGAAAAAACGATTACAGTATCATTGAATCCGAATTATATCTATTCAGATTCCGATGGGGATGTATATGTTATTTGCATGAGCGACTATTCAGATGACAAATCGTATATTGTACAACGTATTGATGCTAAAACTGACGAAGTAAAGACTGTTGAAGGTATTAAGGCTTATAAAATGACAGTTGCGGATGATATCGCTTATATCATGTTTAATGATTATTATGCAAATGAAGTGAAGTACTATAAATATGATTTGAAAAATGAAAAATTGCTAAGTGATAATTTTATTACGGACGGAACAGTAGTCAGCTCTCCTAATGGCATCGGGGTAGATCCGGTAACAGGTGATATCTATGTAGGAAAAAGTAATAAGAAGAATAACGGTGATGTATATGTCTTTTCTTCTGAAGGAAAGCTGAAATCTCAGTTTGAAACGCTTCCTTATCCGGCCGATTTTGTATTTATGACTAATAAGTAAAAATATATTCACTTGAAACGAATTTGTTTTTTCGTAATTCTTGTACTTTGGGCTGTTTCGTGTATACAACCCAAAGTACAAAATTCTGCTGGAAATAATTTATTAACTTCCGACACCATCCGCTACGCCCAGGGTTTTATCGTGCATCATTTCGACGGCTATACGGCTGTTGAAGTGCGTGATCCGTGGGACAGCACGCGCCTGTTGCAACGGTATCTTTTGGTAGACCGTGACCGGCCTGTTCCCGAAAACCTTCCGAAAGGAACGGTCGTGCAGGTTCCGGCACAGAATGTCGTGGTCTATACATCCGTGCATGCGGCTATTATCGACCAGTTGGGCGAGACAGGGCGGATCATAGGCGTTTGCGAGCCTCGCTATATGGACACCCCTGCCATCCGGGAAGGGCTGAAAGCCGGACGGATTGCCGATATGGGAGAGGCGACCGCCCCTAATGTGGAGATGATGATCGACAAAGGGGCCGAGCTTGTGATCGTTTCCCCTTTCCAGAATAGTGGCTACGGGCCGGTCGAGAAGTTGGGAATCCCCATTATCGAGGGAGCCGATTATATGGAATCGCTGCCGTTGGGACGTACCGAATGGATTCGTTTCTACGGGATGCTGTTCGGTAAGGAAGCGTTGGCCGATTCCATTTTCAGGCAAACGGAAAAGAGTTATCTCGATCTGAAACAGCTGGTCACGGCCGATATGCCTCACCCGACCGTTATCTCCGAAAAGAAGTTCGGCGCTTCCTGGTTTATGCCGGCGGGAGATAGCTATATCGCCAATATGTATGCCGATGCCGGAGCCGATTATGTTTTCAAGGAACTCCCCGGAGCCGGAAGTACGCCTTTGGCTTTCGAGACGGTACTCGACCGGGCTATCCATGCCGATATGTGGCTGATTAAGTATAACCAGTCCGAAGACATGACCTACGGTGACCTGCGTGCCGAATACGCGCCGTACGAGAACTTCGATGCCTTTAAGAACCGCCGGATTTATTCCTGCAATACGGGACTTGTCCCTTATTATGAGGAATTTCCTTTGCATCCCGATTACCTGCTGAAAGACCTGATCTGGGTGTTCCATCCGGAATTGCTGCCCGGCTACAGTCCGCGTTACTATCGGAAGATGCAGGACTAACCGGCAACGAAAGTTTGTGGAGAATAATCTATATGTTTGTTGCATAGTGGATTGTGTAGGTGAAGGATTTTTTTTCATTATCGATGACAGTACGAAGATAAGGCCCCGCTACAGGCAGGAATACCGTTTCGGGAAGATCGGCGAAGATCGGTGCAGAAACAGGTAGGAAGAGGTAGGAAATAGATGTCATTATATTTTGAATATCAGCATTTATTGCTTATCTTTATAGGGCAATGAAACGATGGGGATGAGGAGGAGGAATGAATTCGACGTCAGGCGTTACGGGTAGCAGGTATAGATGGCCCTTTACGGTCCGGATTCGATGTCGGCATCAGTTGGATAACGGTTGTCCAGTTGGATGGGGGGCAAACCCGGAGCTGCAGGTGAGGATGATCGTGCAATATCAAGGTGAGCCTTGAAACAAGGGACTTCTGTGTACGAAACAAGGGACTTTGACGTGTCAAACCAAGAAGTTCGGGAGGTAAAAGACCGGACTTCCGGATGCGAAAGAAGGGATTTTTCTCATTCCTGTCGTGTCTATGCCGGTTTAAAGGGGTACAAGGAAATGAGCCTATATATATTATTAATATATTTATTCTAAGATGTAGGATTGAAACGCAATGAACGAAAAACCTCTGTAATCTGCTTGCAATGAATGGTTTATATTGAGACATTGACTGCACCGTTTGTTTGCCTTGGTGAAATCGGAGTGGCGGTAATTGTTAAAACACAGGTACAGTTAAGGTCCATCAGGTATTCGTTTTTTGTAATGAAGTCGTTGATAAAAGAAGTATGTGTCAGACCATATTCCACGATTAATGATTACATTTGTGCGTATAGATTGTGATTGAGTCTGAATAAGATAGTTCAATATGGCACCTTCCTTGTCGTTTTGATTCTTGTCGTGGCATGCAATCAAGACAAAAGGAAGGAAGTAGCGGTGCAAAGTGTCACCAACAAATGAATAATGAAATATAATTTCAATTTGCAATGAAAAAAAGAATAACGATTGGGACGCTTACCCTCTTATCTCTCATGGGAATGTTCGGCTGTAAGCAGCAGGAAACGGTCGAGGCACTTATGACTCTTGATGTAAAAGCCGATTATCCGGAAAAGGAATGGGTTGTTCAAGACTTTTTGGATGTGGAATACATCCCGTTGGAAACGAACGACGAGTTTATCACCCAAGGCAGTGTCAAGGCGATAGGAAAGCGGTTCGTGCTGGTGACGAATCTGCTCAACGATGGCAATATCTTCGTTTTTGACAGAAAAACAGGCAAGGCGGTCAGGAAAATCAATCGGAAGGGACAGGGAGCCGAGGAGTATGCTTTTATCAACGGGATCATCCTGGATGAGGAAAAAGACGAGATGTTTGTCAATAGTGCTTCGAACAAGAAGATATTCGTCTATGACTTGCAAGGAAATTTCAAGCGGAGTTTCCAGCATGCCGAGGGCGCGCAGTATCTGGATGTGTTCGATTATGACGCCGACAATCTGATCTGCTACGATATGTCTGCTTCTTATAAGGACGGGCAGAAAAGGGATAAGGAGTTTTACCATGCACTCATATCGAAGCAGGACGGAAGTGTCACCCGGGCAATTCCGCTTCCTTTTGACATAATCAAGGCTCCGTTTGTTCAAAAGGGGGATATGGTTGCTGTCGCTTCCGTTCGCTCTATCACGCCTGACCAGGGAAACTGGCTGCTTGCCGATACCTCTTCCGATACGGTGTATCGCTATATTCCCGGAAAAGACAAATTAGTCCCGCTCATCGTAAAAAAGCCGGCGGAAAATCCGGATATGTTCCTTACGATGGGGGTGAACACTGGTCGTTATTGTTTCATGCAAACCATTGGAAAAGAGTTTAATTTTGAAAAAGGAAGGGGTTTCCCGACTACGGATTTGATGTACGACAGCCGTGAAAAGGTTGTATTCAAGCCGATAGTACTCAATGCTGATTATACGACCCGGAAAAGGGTGGACTTGATATCCCGTCTCGGAAACGAGGAAGTGGCCGCCTATGAGATTCTTTCTGCCGACCGGCTGGTCGAGGCCTATGGGAAAGGTGAGTTGAAAGGCGGGTTGAAAGAGATTGCGGCCGGTTTGGACGAAGAGTCGAATCCCGTGTTGATGTTGGTCAAGCATAAGAGATAGAACCGGAAGGAAATAAAATCCCCCCGTACTCTTACAAGCGAGCCGGGGGATTTTCAGTTTGGCATTTTTATTATAGGGAGTTGTTTTAAGTTATCATGCCCAACCGTTCAACATTCCGTAGAAATACATGGGTTTCAGGAAATAAACCTTCAACAGCCATGCGGCCCATTGCTCTTTCGATGTGTCCAGCAACGTGAACGGGAACGAGTTTTGCGCCTCTTTCTTATAGTTGAACTCACACAAGAGAACATGCCCGTAGTCCGTCACGATCGGGCAGGCGGCATATCCGTCGTATTTCTCTGCCGGTTCTTTGCCTTCCATCAGCGAGATCAGGTTCTTGGCTGCGATCGGCACTTGCTTGCGGATTGCAGCGGATGTTTTGCTGGTCGGGATTCCGGCTACGTCTCCTAGGGAAACGATATTCGGATATGTTTTGTGTACCAGTGTCTCTTTGTCTACCATAACCCAGGCATCGGCAGCCAGTTTACCTTCCGTCCAGCCCAGTCCGGCTTCTCTTACAAAATCGGGGGCCGACATCGGCGGTGTGAAATGCAGGAAATCATAATCTTCTACAAACGGAGTGTAGACTTTCTGATCGCCCACTGTTTCGATCTTCTCGAAATGAACCTGCTTGGCAGCCGTATCCACACCTTTCACTCGTACATTCAGGTTGATAGGAATGTTACGCTCTTTGTAGATTTCCAACAAGCGGGGAGTGAAAAACGGGACATCATACAGCTCTTTGGATGCTGTGTAAAAATTCAGATCCACCGTTTCGCGTGTACCCTGTTTGCGGGTATAGTGTTCTGTCAACAAACAGATTTTCTTGGGAGCACCTCCGCATTTGTGCTTGGTATAAGTATCAGTGTAGATTCCACGTCCACCCGTCTTGGAGAATTCCTGTATGGCTTTCCAAGTCTTTTGTGCACCTTCGAAATCATAGATGCTGTGGGCGTTCCCTTGTCCAAGTGTCGCTTGCGTGATACCTTCTACCTTTTCCCAGTTGATTTGGATTCCGGGAGTCAGGACCAGGAAGTCGTAGGCGATCTTTCCGTTATTTTTGGTCGTTACCTGATTCCATACGGGATCGACGGCAGCAACAGAATCTTTAATCCATTTGATGTCATTGGGTATGCAGTCCTCCTGCTTTCTCCAGACGTCATCCGGTTGATATACACCCGATGCGATTAAGGTGAACCCCGGCTGATAAAACTGACGGTCACTGGGATCGATCAAAGTGATATCCGGCTTGTCCAGCCAACTCTTTAAACGGGCAGCCATACTGATACCGGCAGCACCTCCGCCGATAATTACAATTTTACCTTTGGCTTTGCTTGAAAATGCTTTTGCCTTTTGGGTACTTGCAGCAGTCAGTAAACCGGCCATTGCCATCAGTTTGAAAAAGTGGCGGCGGTCGATACCTTTCTTCTCGAACGCCTTTAATTGATCTTCCAGTTCGTGTTTCATCATGTATGAAAATTAGATTTTGATCGCAAAGAAAGGATAATCCGCAGGAGCGTACAAAGAAAGGACTACTACATGGCTTGCGCAAGTGCTTTGAGTGGAAAGAAATACTACAACATTACTTTCTCATGTCTTTTTATGATGCATTTAATTATCTGATATGTAATAGTATATAAGATGTGAAAATCTGAGAAAATATTTTCAGAAATTCATTAGGAAATCGACGAGATTCGTATCTCCTTCCAGCTCCAAACGCTTCCTTAGACGGTATCGGCGCAGCTCTATTGCCCGTACGGATACGTTCATGAGGGATGCTATTTCCTTTGTGGAGAGATTCATGCGGAGCAAGCAACAGATGCGGAGATCGCCTGTCGTGAGATCGCTGTATCGCTGTCTGAGGCGGTCCATGAAATTTTGGTGCGTGCTGTTGAAATAGCTTTCGAACAGTACCCAGTCCGCTTGGTTGTTCAAAGTCTCTTCCATCAGCGTCTTCATGCGGATGTAGAGTTTGTTCGGATAACGTTCGCCTAGCGTTTCTTTTTGTTTTTCCAGTTCTTCCAACAGGCTTTGGACGGCCTGGTTGCGTTTGACGAGGGCTGTTGTCTGAAGTGTCAGTTCGTTGTTCTTGTTTTGCAGTTCGGCTTCGAGCATCCGGTTTTTTATGACCTGCATCTGCTGTTGCTCGGCTTGCCGTTCGGCTTCGGCTTTTTCCTGTTCTTCCTTATGCAGGTTCTTCAGGTTGTAGCGGAGCACGGCCTGTACGAGAAACCAGACGAGTGTGATATAGACCAGCCATGCCCATACGGTATTATACCAGGGAGGGCGGACTTCGATGGGCAGTGTGAGTTCGGGATAGGGACCCTTGATGACGTATTTGCGGACTTTCAATTCATACCTCCCTTCCGGCAATTGCAGGAAAGTGATTTTCCCGTCGTGTTGCCAGGCTGACCAGTCTGAAGATACGCCTTCGATCTTGTAGCTGATCTGGTGGTTGGAGGTGAATATCGTGGTGCCTGCCCAGACATTGAACTCCTGGAAGTTGTGCGGGAGAGAAATGCGTTGCGTGTTGATCGGCAAGTGATGGATACCGGAAGCATCGACGTATTCGAGTCCCGAAACTTTCAGGGGAGTGCTGCCCAGGCTATTGCCGATCAGTTCCCGGATATTGACCAATAAAGTCCCTTGCATGGCAGAGACCAAGACCAGGGAGTCGTTCAAAGGGATGATCCGTTTGCCTCTCGTCACGAGGTTCATATTGTAATTGTCGAAGAGCAGGCGGCATTTCAATGTTCCGATGCCGTCCGCTACGTGAAACAGTCCGGCTTCGTTTTCGATGGAAAGCCAGTAGAGGTTGTCACCGGCCGGATAAACATGTTCGGCATCGGCAAATACGCCCACTGCTTCCGTGTCCCTAAATAATTTCTTAACGGTCGGAGCGGGGTCTTTTTCGATCCTAAAGCAAGGTTGCGCTTCGGCTTTGCTTACGGCGATGAAAGGGCTTGTGGCTCCCAATGAGCGCTTGAAATAGCCGAGGTTGGTTTGGATATACAACTCTTCGCCATCTAGTCCGGCATTCACCAGTTTGCCGATCTCGCTTCTTTTTCCTAACAAAGTGATCGGAGGATCGAAAGAGATTTGTGATAATCCGTTGTCGAGCGCCACCCAGATTTGCCGGTTGTCCTGTACGCAGATAAAGCGGACGATATTGTCTTGTAGTTGGTTCTGTAAAGACAGGTGTTGCAGGATCGTACCGTCGGAGTCTGTGATATATAATCCTTGTGTGAGGGTTCCGATGAAAAAGAGCGTTCCGTTGGTAGCGAAGGCACTCGGCTGTGCATCCTGTATTTCTTTCGGTAAAGTAAAAGGTATTTCAACAGGGGGTGGAGTGAAGCGGATTTCTGGCGGGACCGTGTCCAGCGGGTGGTAGCGGAGGATTCCGTCTTTGTCGTATGTCCAGCTTCCCAACATCGTCTCGTTGCGGGTGTAGATCGTGTCGTTGTAGTTCGTTACGCCGGTCACCTCTTCCTGTCCCGGCAGCGAATATAGTTTCCATGTGTTGCCGTCGAAAGCAAGCAGGCCGGAATTGTTGGCGACATACAGCATACCGTCGGGTGTCAGCGAAAAGCCCCAGTTCTGGCAGCTCGCTTTATAATCGTCGACCGTATAGTTTTTTACAAATACATAAGGAATGGCTACTGACGCGCGCATGGCATGTGCCGTGAACAGAAAAGAAATGAGAATGGTCAGCAGTCTGTACATAAGTCTAAATGAATATAGGCACGGAAGTCCAATACTTCCGTGCCTGAATGAGGTTACAAATATAATGAAATTCCTATTTACTTGTATTCCTGCCAGCTCTTAATCTGGATGTCTTTTTCGTCCATATTACAGAAAGCGCTGATGAAAGCACT
>ENA-ORTS01002620-ORTS01002620.1-human-gut-metagenome-genome-assembly--contig:-NODE-2620-length-10440-cov-7.398844_pt1 | contig 10440 bp, 10 predicted proteins | sample MGYA00241911_ERZ509186 | MGnify/ENA primary metagenome ERZ509186 (study PRJEB26280, sample SAMEA2338852) | human gut metagenome | biome: human gut; feature: human-associated habitat; material: faeces...
CTGCAATACTAAAGCATGAAGCAGCAAGTCCTAATCCCCATAAAATCTTTCCTGCTAAGATAAATGTAACTAATGCTGAAATGTTTGAAGATAGATTTACTACCTTTACATTTCCTGTTGCCTTATCTATTGGTATTTTCGCAAACTTAGTAAATACTAGTAATAAGAATGTACCTGTCCCTGGACCATAGAATCCATCATAGCAGCCAATCACAAATGAGCACACAATCGCAATCAAATACTGTTTAGTCTTTGTCATTCCCACTGGAACGTCTACATCCATATTCTTATCTTTTAATACACAGATTGCAACAACTGGTAAAAGAACAACTAATACCATCTTTAAAATATGATCACTCATAATGAGTGTAAGATTTGCGCCTGCGACAGAACCAATGAGTGCGCCAATGACTGTTCCTGGTACAAATCCCCAATCTACTTTTTTATTCTTAATAAGTCTTGCAGTTGATACAACTGTGCCTGTTGAAGATGATAGCTTATTTGTCGCAATCGCGGCGTGTGCTGGTATTCCTGCAAACATATAGGCTGGAAGCGAAATCAGACCTCCCCCACCTGCAATTGAATCTACAAAGCCCGCTAGAAATACTAACGGACATACAATGAAATAAATCCCCATTTTCCCTTTTCCTTTACATAAGATATAAGAGGTGAATACCTCGATTCCCTATTGTAGCGATTTAGGAAAGAGATGTAAACTACCTTTTTATCTGAGAATCATTTAATATGTTTTGTTAGACAGTATCTAGCAAAGTTCAAAAACTCTATTTTAAGGTAAAACAAAAACTCCCAAAAGGGAGTTCTTGAATGTCTCTTGTAATAAGTGATAAATAATATTATCTCTTTGAGAACTGTGGAGCACGTCTTGCTTTTTTAAGACCGTATTTCTTACGTTCTTTAACTCTTGAATCACGAGTTAATAAGCCAGCAGCCTTTAATGTTGGTCTGTAATCAGAACCAGCTTCAAGTAAAGCTCTTGCGATTCCATGACGGATAGCACCAGCCTGACCTGAGATACCTCCACCATTAACATTAACTTTTACATCGAACTTATCCTTTGTACCAGTTAATTCTAATGGCTGGTCAACGATCATTAATAATACGTCTGAAGGAAGGTATTCCTTAGCAGCCTTACCGTTGATTTCGCATTTACCAGTACCTGGTGTTAAGATAACACGAGCTACTGAAGATTTTCTACGACCTGTTCCTCTGTACTGTACGTTTGCCATTTATTCTTCCTCCTACTTTAACTTTAATTCTACTGGTTTCTGAGCAGCATGTGGATGTTCACTACCAGCATAAACAAATAATTTCTTAGCCTGCTGTCTGCCAAGAGTGTTGTGTGGAAGCATACCTTTGATGGCAGTTTCTACGAATCCAGTTGGATTCTGTTCCTGGAACTGTCTAGCAGTTTTAACTTTTAAACCACCTAAGAATCCAGAATGGTGATAGTACTTCACCTTGTCTAACTTCTTACCTGTCATTACTACTTTTTCTGCATTGATGATAACTACATAGTCACCAGTGTCTACATGTGGAGTATAAGTAGGCTTGTTCTTACCTCTTAATACTGTAGCAACCTGAGATGCTAAACGACCTAATGTAAGACCAGTTGCATCTACAACATACCATTTTCTTTCAATTGTGGCTTCTTTAGCCATTGTTGTTTGTCTCATTCTTTTTTCTCCTTTTAAAATAACCTTACCGGGGTCTTTTTAAAATGATTTTATCCAGGGAAACGTATTGTCCGTTGATAAGGGTCAGACTGTTTCCTGAACAAACAAACTCATGCATTCTTGTATCAAGGTGTAATACCCCTTGAACAGAACAATCTTATTATAGCAACACTCGCACTTTTGTCAATGATTAAAGGAAAAATTCTCTTGAATTTTTCTATTGTTTTCCTTTCTTGAATTCGATGTGATCAAGAACATGAAGATGATATTCTTTAGCTAGTTTTTCTAGGTAATGATACATCTCAGAACTTAGTTGTTCTGGTGAATGAGCATCTAATCCAAGAATAATATCATTGCCTATCATAGAGGCAATCTGGAAGAAATAGGCATTGGCATAAGGATAAACATCCTTCCCATTCATCTTCACTTCACCTTTACGTACACCTCCTGCATTAAGTTCTAGAGGGGTGTGTGTGGCTTTTGCCTTCTTACATATACGTAAGATGACTTCTTTGCTGACATCGTCTATTTTTCCATATCCCATTAAAAAGAGATCTGGATGGGCTATGTAAGTAAATAGTCCTGTATCCATTGCTTTTTCTAATTCTTCTACATAATTGAGTAAATCTTTTTTTGTAAGATTCTTTCTTCCATAGTAACAGTCATGAATGCTATGTTTATGGAAATGATGCCCTAGAATCAAATAATCGACTTCTCCAGAGCTTAATAAGTTCTGATAGTAATCTAGGTAGTCTTCAAAGTATTCTGCCTCAAATCCCTTATATATCTTGATATAGTGGAAATGCTTCTGACAGTTGTTAAGTGCATCTAGATAATCCTCTTTTTCATCATAAGGCATACGCATCTTAGGGCCATTTCTTAAAAAAGCACCTATACATGATTTTAATCCCTGTAATGAACGAATAGAAGTCAGTGAATGAAGAAGATGAGAACGGTAATGAGGTAAAGCGATATGACAGCTCATGCCTATTTCTTGATAACCTTCATGTAATGCTGCTTCTATCATTTCATATTCATTTCCTACTGCATGTCCACAGCGATATGTGTGGGTATGATAGTTAATCATCTTCTTCATAATACACTTCCTGTAAGTAAAGACCTTCTGGTTTGGCCTTGAATAAACATTTTTTATTTCCTTTTGATTCAAGTAGTTCTTCTACAAATTCCTTTGTACGCCAGTGGGATCCTACTTGAATAAGTGCACCAGAGATTAAACGTACCATATAGCGACGGAATCCATTGCCTACAAATCTCATTGTGACAATACCATCTTCTTCTTGTATATCAATTGTTTCTATAACACGGATTGTATCTCCTAAACCGTTAAAGACACAGAAAGAAGCAAAGTCATGTTCTCCTAGAAAGATTTGAGCACATTCCCTCATAGCCTCTATATCTAATGGACGATTGTGTTGATAGACATAGAGTCTCTCTATGGGGTTATAAGGTTTTGTAGAAACAAGATAACGATATTCTTTCTTTTTTGCACTATAACGGGCATGAAAAGATTCATCAACTATGAATGAATCTTTGATATAGATATCATCAGGAAGGAAATTGTTTAAGGCACGGATCCATTGTTTTTCAGGTATTTCTTTATTGATATCAAAATGAAATACCTGTCCTACTGCATGGACACCTGCATCTGTTCTTCCTGATGAGTGAATTGTGACTTCTTCATGAGTGATCTTATAAATGGCTTTTTGTATTTCTTCTTGTACTGTACGTTTATCTGGCTGGATCTGCCAGCCATAGAAGTGTGTACCATCATAAGTCACTATACATTTTATTCTCATAGTATAAAGCTCAATACTACAACACCTGTCACAACAATGAGTGAAAAGATAAGAGAAAGTGTATCACCTAAATCCCACTTTACCTGATGGTAACGTGTTCTTGTTGCTTCTGGGTTATAGTTTCTACTTTCCATAGCATTTGCGAGATCATCTGCACGCATGAAGGCAGAGATAAATAACGGAATAATTAAAGAGACAATGGCAGAAACCTTCTCTTTAAATGTGCCTTCCTGGAAGTCTACACCTCTTGATGCCTGTGCTTTCATGATTCTTTGTGTTTCTTCTAATAATGTAGGAATGAATCGTAAAGCGATAGAAATCATCATCGCAATTTCATGAGTTGGAAAACCAACCTTCTTAAGTGGTCCAAAGAGTTTTTCTAGACCTAGTGTTAAGTCTAATGGCTTTGTACAAGCTGTTAGAAGGGTTGTCATAGAGATAATTAAGATTAAACGTATAAGAATATAGGCTGTCTGTTTTAGGGCTCCAGAATAGATTTTAACAGGTCCTAGAGTACATACGACAGAACCAGTCTGTAAGAATAAGAGATTGAATAAGGCAAGAAAAGCCATCATGAAGATCATTGGCTTCATAGCCTTCATAACATCCTTGAATGAAATCTTAGATAAAAGAAGACATAGAATGACATAGGCAGATAAAATACCATAACCAATAAAACCTGCATCAAAAAATACAGCAATTAAGAATAATAAAAGAAGACCTATTTTTAAACGTGGGTCTCTTTTATGTATAAAAGAGTTAAGAGGAAGATAACGTCCTATGATCATGCTATCCATTGTATTCTCCTCCTATTGCATCAACTAATTCATCTATATCTTTAATAGATGGGTTGATATGGAAACCACCCATATTAAGTTCCTGAATAAAATCAGTAATAACTGGCAGATCGATACTCATTGATTCAAGATAGTCTCTTTCACTAAATAGTTCATCTACATCACAATATCGTTCTACTTCACCCTGGTTCATGACTACTACATGATCACAATATTGTAATACATGGTTCATATCATGAGAGACCATGATAACTGTCTTACCACTTTCCTGGAACTTCTTGAATAGTTCCAACATTTCTTTAGCCCCTTGTGGATCTAAGCCTGCAGTTGGTTCATCTAGGACAAGAATATCTGGTTCCATGGCAAGAATTCCAGCAATGGCTACTCTTCTTTTTTGTCCACCTGATAATTCAAATGGTGATCTTTCAAGATATGATTCATCTAAACCAACAAGCTTTAATACCTTACCTGCACGTTCTTTCGCCTCTTCTTCAGACATACCGAAGTTAGTTGGACCAAAGATAATATCTTTTTCGATTGTTTCTTCAAATAACTGATATTCTGGGAACTGGAAAACTAAACCAGCTTTTTTTCTTAATGGTTTAAGTACTTCTGGTTTTTCTCCAGCACGAATCACAAATTCATCAATATCTACTTCACCATTAGATGGTAAAAGCAAAGCATTGATATGCTGGATGAGAGTAGATTTACCACTTCCAGTATGACCAATAAGAGCTGTAAAGGAACCCTGAGGGATTTTTAAAGAGACATCCTTTAAGGCAATATATGAAAATGGAGTGTTTTCTCCATATATATAATTTACTTTTTTAAATTCAATTGACATAATTCTTTCACCAGCTTTTCTTTATTTATGATTGGTTTAATTGGGTATCCTGAATCATGAAGTTTTTTAGAAATCTTGTAGGCAAATGGTACATCTAAACCAATACGTTCTAACTCTTCCTTTTGTGTTAATACTTTTTCAGGAGTTCCTTCATCAATAATATGACCATTATCTAATAATATGACATGATCTGAAAGAGCTGCTTCTTCTATATCATGAGTAATAGAGAGAATAGTCATATTCTGTGTTTGATTGAGTTCATGAACAAGATTATTAATTTCAATCTTACCACGAGGATCAAGCATGCTTGTGGCTTCATCTAAAATAATAATAGATGGATGCATTGCAAGAATTCCGGCAATAGCGACACGCTGCTTCTGTCCTCCTGAAAGTTTTGTAGGTTCATGATCTAGGAATTCAGTCATATTGACTTTTTTCGCATATGTCTGAATGATATCTTCCATATCTTCTGTAGGAACACATAGGTTCTCTAAACCAAAGGCAATATCATCTCTGACTGTTGAACCAATAAACTGGTTATCAGGATTTTGGAATACAATACCTACCTTTTCTCTGACATCATAGAGATGTTCTTCATCTAAGTGGATACCATCAACAGTGATATCACCTGTTTTTGGTTCTAGTAATCCTATGATTAATTTTGCAATAGTACTTTTACCAGAACCATTATGACCTAATACAACTGTATAGCTGCCTTTAGGTACTGAAAAAGAAATTTGATCAATTGTTTTGGCACCTTCTTCGTACTCAAAACTTAGATTATTTATATCTACCGCATTTGCCATGGTTAGCCTCCTAATTATTAAAACACGTGTTCTAAGTGTATCATTTTATTTTTGTTTCATCAATATATTCATATTCTGAGTACTGATCATCTATTTCCCCGGCAATACTGAGTTTATAGTTAAGATTCTCTTTATAGTTAAGTGAGAAATAACAGCTATAAAGAATATCTAAAATACAGGTAATAGATTCAGTGGATGCAAAATCACCAATCTTAGTATTCAACATTTCTCTTGATGAGATTCTTAAACTCACATCTGATAATTTAACAAGTGTACTTTTAGAAATACTTGTAATCGCAATAATTGGTGTATGTTTACTTTTTAGTTTCTTCGCAAGATGGATTATGTGTGTTGTTTCACCAGAATAAGAGATAATAATGGCGCAATGTTCAGGCCCACTCATAGATGCTTGAACTAGGTCATTACCAGATATCATAACGGTATCGACACGTTCTTGAATAGAATACATCTTCTGGGCAAAAGATTGAGCCAAATGTTGTTTATTAGGTCTTGTATATATATCAATATACTTGGCATCTCTTAAGAGTTTTAATGCATTCATGAGATCATCATGTTTCATCAAGTTTTTTGTATCTTCTATTGTCTCTTCATGTAGCTTAAATATATTATTTGATATTACAGAAATATCATCACTTATAAGAAAAGGAATAGATGCATCAATATCCTGAGATGCATACATATATTCTAATTCTTCTAGAAATGCTTTTTTGAATTGATTCCAGCCATCATAACCCATTTTCTTTGCGATACGTATTAATAGTGAAGGGCTGGTAAAAGTAGCTTCAGCGATCTCTTTAGTAGTCATATTTTTGATATCCATACCTTTATTTAAAATAAATTGGATAATGAGTGCTTCAGAATCACTAAAGTGTGTTTGTTCAATTTGATGAATGATCATAGTTTTCACCTCTATCGCCCATTATAGTGAAAATAGGTCTAAAACGCAAAGAAAACAGCTTTTAGGCTGTTTTCTTTAAGTCTTCTATCTTTTGTTTAAATTCTTTCAGTCGTCTTTGTTCTTCTTGATAGTTAGAATAAAGATGATCGACTTCATCCATATAGTATTGATTTTTCTCTTTTGAGAAATAATGTCCTATGCTGTTTTTAGCACGTTCATTTAGTTCTTTTTTTATTGCTTCTAGATTTTCCATATGACCCATTAATTGATTCTTCTTTTTATCATATGTTTTCTCTAGTTCTTCTACATTTATAAGTATATCGTTATTCTTATCAATGTCTTTTAAATGTTTCTGATCATTAAAATAACGATTGAATGAATCTTTTGCTCTACTAATGGCCTTCTTATAAAGCTCGTCTTTATCATCACACTTCAACTGAGTGGATAATATATGCAAGGATATATTATAGTGATCGGAAGTGGGAGTTTGATTTACTGAAGGTTTTGGACGCTTTTTGCTGACTTGTCGAGGGTCAGTGGAATTTGTATAAGAAGCTTGCTGAAGGCTTTTTATGTTTGATTTCATACTAGTGACTCCCTCCTTTCCGATTACAGTTGTATCATAATCAAGAATTTACTCGATGACAACAGTATTTTTTTAATTGTAAACAACATATACAAATGAATTCCCTTACAATGTGAAATTGTGTGAATGAATTTTTCGTAAAAAAAATACCAGAATTCATCTGGTCAGACTGTTGACAAACTAAATGTTAACAGTCTTTTCTTTTAAATTTGAAGAGTATATGATAATATAGTTACTGTCGTAAGTGTCCACACTCCAATTAAGCAAAATTTGTGGCCTTACGGCCTTTTTCGTTTCCTGTCAATTATCGCCTGAAAATGGTATAATTAAGGTGCTTAATTGGAGGATATAAATATGGCTATGACTAATCGTGCAAACATTAAACGTGATGGACTTATCATGAGTACTTTAGATGACCTAGTACCACAGGATCATTTGGTTAGAACACTGGAAGCTACGATAGATTGGAAATTCATCTATCCGTTAGTGAAATCACTCTACAGTAATTTCGGCAGACGTTCTATTGATCCTGTGGTACTTTTTAAAATGATCTTTATCAATTATACATTCGGCATCAACTCTATGAGAAAGACCTGTGAAGAGATCAAGGTCAATATAGCTTATAGATGGTTTTTAGGTATCAGCATTTATGAAGATGTTCCAAACTATTCTACATGGTCTAAGAACTATCAGAGAAGATACAAGGATAGTGAAGTCTTTGACCAGATCTTCAATCATATCATCAAGCATGGCATTGATAACGGCTTTATTGATACCACTACTGTCTTTGGTGATGGCACACATAGAAAAGCCAACGCGAATTCTAGAAAAGCTACAGATAAGGAAGTAGAGATTGTAGCTAAGGCATACGAAAAAGAGTTACTTGAAGAAATCAATGAAGAGAGAGCAGAAAATGGCAAGAAGCCATTTGAATCATTAGACAAGAAAGAATATGCATTTGATGAAGAAACTGGAGAAGAAATTGAATTAAAGAAAACAAAGCATATCAAAGAAAGCACTACAGACCCAGAATGCGGTCTGTTCCATAAGGGTGAGAAGCAGAAGTGCTTTGCCTATTCACATATGACAATATGTGACAGATATGGCTATGTTCTCTTTAATAAGGTAGCACCAGGAAACATGCATGACAGTGCAATATTCTCAGAAATATACAATGAACTTATCCAGAAATATGAAGGCATTAAAAACGTGTGCCTTGATGCAGGATTCAATACATCACCAATCTGCCACCAGATACTATCAAGTGATAGAACGCCATTTCTTCCATATAAGAGGCCAATGACTAAAAAGGGATTCTTTAAAAAGTATGAGTATGTATATGATGAATATTTAGATATCTATATCTGTCCTAATGAAAAAGATCTTCACTATAAAACAACCAACAGAGAAGGATACAGAGTCTATGAAAGCAATCCAAAGGACTGTGAAGGATGTCCTTTCCTATCAAAATGTACACAATCAAAGAAACATGTAAAAACGATTACAAGACATGTATGGGAATCTGATAGAGAAGAAGCAGATTATATAAGACAGACCGATGAATGGAAAATCGTCTATCCACAAAGAAAAGAAACAATTGAACGTGTGTTTGCGGATGCCAAGGAAAATCATGGCATGCGATTTACGCGTTTAAAAGGGCTAGTGAAAAATCAGCATGAATCGCTGATCATTTTCAGCTGCCATAATCTCAAGAAACTGGGATTGTGCAAGCGAAGAATGGGGCTAATATAACCCCAATATGCTTGCGTTTTTTTATATTTAGAGTGATATATAAATATTTCAAGCAAACAAAAATTGGATAATAGAAATCAAGTAAAAATTTAAAAAATATATCAATACTTTTTCATGGTTTTTACTGCATGCTGAAAACCCCTGAAGAAAAAGCGCTTTTTTTCAGGGTGGTTTAGGTGTATAATCTGGTTGTTATTTATTGTACTGGTATAACTCACCAGTTTTGCACATGCTATAAATTATTCGGACTAATTTACTGGCACATGCAGTCTTTGCAGCTTTCGAACACATCGGGTTTGATTGCTGCTTTTTCTTTATATAGAAATCCTTAATACTATTATCATCTCTTTTAAGCCTTATAGAACACGTTACAGCCAGATATAATAAACACCTTAATCGTTTATTACCCTTTTTAGTAATATGCATATGATCTCCATCATTCTGTCCACTTTCACTGATTCTTGGATCCAGTCCGGCAAAGGCTACTAACTCATTTTTCTTTTTAAATCTTGTCATATCACCTAGTTCTGCAATAATACGTGCAGCTAGGTTATCTCCAATACCTGGAATAGATTTGATTATACTAAAGTCAGGTAGTTCCTGTGCTAGCTTAATCATTTCACCAATGGCTCTTTCAGCTTCAGCCATATCTTCTTTTAATTTCTTGATGAATCTCTGAAGTATTAATACTTCAATATCATCCTTATCACATCCTGAATAGATGGTTTTAGAATACTCTATTGCCTTGTCAGCCATTGTATCACTTGCTGCCTGACGATGACATGTTTTACTCTGAATCACTTTAGATACAGTATTAATCTTCTTTTTCTGAAGCATTTCTGGATGTGGATATTTTTCAATGACAGCTAAAGCGACAGGACCATACAGATCATCATACAGCGCATCATAGCCTGGAAATACAATATCCAGCTGTGCTCTGAATGCAACCTTATCCTTTCTTATATGAACCAATATATCCTCATAATAGCGTGATAATTCCCTCAGTTCATGATATATCGTTTCTGGTTTATGACTGTTATGAAGGCTATGGCTGTAATATGTTTTAGCGATTGATTTAGGATCAAGCTTATCTGTCTTTGGACATCTTAGTGAATCATTCTTTCTTGTTTTGGCTGATAATAGTGGATTGATGATAAACTGCTTAATATCGTTGTCTTCAAGCACTTTCTTAAGGACACGATGGTAAACTCCTGTTGCCTCATAA
>ENA-ORTS01002627-ORTS01002627.1-human-gut-metagenome-genome-assembly--contig:-NODE-2627-length-10415-cov-12.476834_pt1 | contig 10415 bp, 9 predicted proteins | sample MGYA00241911_ERZ509186 | MGnify/ENA primary metagenome ERZ509186 (study PRJEB26280, sample SAMEA2338852) | human gut metagenome | biome: human gut; feature: human-associated habitat; material: faeces...
GAAAAAAAATATTTTTTAACTCCATTTGCACTCCACTGGAACATCCAGACAGCCCACAAAGCCTTTATTTATGGGCTTTTTCGCAATTTAGTCCGCTACTCGAACTCTACAAAGACTAACGCTTTTTGTTTAGGAATTATTCTCTGTAATGTTTCTCGTTCTTTTGATTATTTGATATATCCATATTATCCTGCCTATACGAGCTAATGTTATCATTTTGTTATCGGCATTGATAACACCTACTCGATAACTGTGGATAATAACTATATGTAGCATGTCAAATTATAAGCTATTTTGCTTAGAGATTCAACACAAAACTGAAATTTTACTTTTCCTTATATTCATCTGGTATTGCTATTTGAAATGTTTCACACAACAGCATCACATCATGCACATCATTTTTATCGTGTTCATATCCCAAATGAAGCATTACCTGACTCAATGGTTCAATACAAGAAACAGTTATATCTCCAACTTTTCCAATACCGGAAAAAGTTTTTGATGGAAATATATCTCCCTCATAAACAATTCCGTCATCTGTAAATTCAAAACAATGTAAATCAATGATTCTTTGTTTATCATCTTTCCAGACAGTATGACCATCCGTTGTATAATCAGTATTTACTTCCTCAAATCCATGCTGCTTAATCACATAAATATAATCATGATAATGTTTCAGTTCAACAAACAAATCAATATCATTGTGTATTCTTGATTCTCTTTTAAGAAGTGCATCAACACCCCATCCGCCATCTAAATATACTTTAATTTCGTTTTGCAAAGCATATTTTATAATTTCACATGCATCTTCTGTACGTACCATAATCTATCCTCCAAATTCAAATCTTTGTATGCTTTCCAACTCACTAAAAGCCTGAAATTTGTCAGTCTTTCATCCTTTTTGTTATCAATCACCAATTAGCTGTAATCCATTAGGATTTAGCTGATATATTTTATCGCACACCTCTTCAATATACTTTCTATCGTGAGAAATGCTAATGACAGCCCCCGGAAATTCTCGGAGCATTTTTCTTATTACCGGACCGGACAATGGTGAAAAATTTCTTGTCGGTTCATCCAGAATAAGAACATTTGCACCACTTAAGCTCATCCTCAAGAGAAGCACTTTCGCCTTTTGTCCGCCTGATAACTCCCGAATCGGATGCTCCATTTCATCTGGTGTGTATTTAAGTGAACCAAGGTATGTTCTAATTCTTGTACGCTCTTCTTTATCTCCTGTTTTATCAAGGTAATCAACCGGTGTAACATCCAAATCCAGCAGGTCTTCATAAGTTTGAGGCATATATTCTGCTTTAATGTCATTCCGATTTAGGAGTTCTTCCGCTATCTTTTTTAGAAGAGTCGTTTTTCCTGCCCCGTTGGCTCCTATCATACAGATTTTTTCTGAACCTTTTATTTTTAAATGAATTCCTTCTGCTAAAATTCTTTTGCCATCCGGAGTCACAAGCTTTGAAAGTTCATATTCTATGACCGTTTTTCCTGCGGGAATGTGTGAGTTTTCATCCCCTAATTTGACAAAGATTGCTTCTTCCTGTTCCGGCATCTGAGTCATATTTTCATCTTCTTTTTCAAATCTTCGTTCCATTGCCTTAACCGTATGCATTTTGTCCTTTAAGTTTTTGGCAACAGACGGTGCTTGTCTGGTACAACTTCTTAATGCACCTTGTACACTCTGCATAACTCTTTGATATTTTTCATCGCGAATCTTTTTCTCCCTACGGTCACTCAGTGCCCGCTGTTTTTGGATTTCAAATTTATGAAGCCGTTCTTCCACATAGCGTCTATAGGGAAGCTTTGCCACGGTATATCTCGCCTTTGTTTTTCGTATAATCTGCTCGATATGTATCACCATGTTGGCAGTACGCTCTATCAGCGTTTCATCGTGTGAAATAAAAAGCACAATGTGCTTCCAGTCATTTATGATTTTTTCCAGTAATGTAAGCGTCGCAATGTCGATGTCATTGGAAGGTTCGTCCAACAACAGCACAGAAACATCGCGAATGAAAAGCCTCATAAGTTGTGTCTTGACTTTTTCGCCTCCTGAAAGACTACCCATTGTCTGGTTACTGTAGAAAAAATCATTTTTCATTCCAAATTTTCCCGCAATAACAGACAATTCTTTAGGCGTTTTCTCCCAGAATATTTCCTCTTCAGAAAAATATTCGTATATTGTTTTTTCCTTATCTTCATCGAGCATCTCCTGCGGAAGATAACCAAGACGTTCGTGTCCCATTATCCTTTCCCCATCTGCTTCTATATAGTTTTCTACAAGCGACGGATTGTATATCCACTTCATTAATGTCGATTTCCCATTTCCCTCTTCTCCAATAATAACTGCCTTATCTCCATCATTTAGCACAAGGTTGAAATCATTAAGAATTATTCTCAGGTCTTTTTTATGTGTTAAATTTAATTTTTTTATCTGCAACATTAAAGTTTCTCCTTTTCGAAGTCTGAGCCAATTATTATTTTGAACACACAAAAACGAGTCTTTTTTGCATACGCAAAAATAGACTCGCTAAATAGACCCTTATTTCTTTTCCAAAAGGAAAACAAAGGAAATGCCTCTTGCGATAATCCAACTTAAGCGTACACAAAACAAACCTATTCTCTACAGGCTCAATAACTATATGTGTCTTACTTAAATCAAATTATCTATTAATCATTTCCTCACCTTACACAAAATGTGCCTTTCTTTCTTCTAATGGCAATACTATCATACTGTATTTTTTGTGTCAATACATTTCACCTTATGGAAGTGCAAATTAAAATTTTCACTTCCTAATTATACATCCAACCATTACGAAATTCAATCTTTCACAACCTCTTTACAACCACAACCACAGCACTCCAGCAAACGCAGGAGCACCATACCGTAAAACGCTTATGTGTAAATCAACTCCGTTCCTACAACTTCCCTCACACAAGCCTGAATATTATTCATTCTTCCAATCCATTCGTAGGGATTATCTTTCTTTAATTGTTCCGTCACATCTTGTCTGTCGGCATATTCCTTTACCAGTCGAAGAAACATATCCTCTGCTTGCTTATCGACTTCTGCAAGATAACTATGCAGCTTTCCGCTTGTCAGCAGGTTCATATATAACACTTTATAGTGTTCCTTTAAATGCCTTGCATGTCGTTTCCCCCATAAACCAATCGGCTCTATTTCTTCTTCGGCTGGTACTGTGATGTTCGGCAATAAATAATCACCCACCTGTCTATAAGTTCCGCCCATTTCTTCAAAAATTGTCTTTGTCATTTTCCTTTTCCTCCTGTGATTTTTGTCTATCGTGATCGTGTATTATCACGCTTGCGACCTTTAACTGTTCTTGCCTGCTCCAACAAATCATCTATCTGTTTGCGACCAAAAACCTTACGGAGCAGGCTGTAATCTTTATTTTCTGCTTTTAGGATTTTGTTTTCTTCGGTCAATCTTTCATTGACTTTCTCCAAACGCTGATTGGTGCGGTATAACTGTGCATTCGCTGTATTCAGCCTATGATAGTTGTCCCACCCCTCAAAGCAGCGGGCAAGCACCGTTTTGACAAGTTGCTTCAATTTCCTTACAACCGGCTCTGCCATTTTGGTTTTATATGCCTTTGCAGTCATAAATTTCTCTGGTTCTGGCAACTGATATTTCGGTGCAGTATCAAGCTCTATTTCAAGATTTGACAGCTCGTCTTTTGCCTTATCATAGTTCAATACTCGTTCCGACAACACATCAAATTCAATCTGTTTCTGCTCGATTTTCGCACCTAATGCCGCCACTTCTTTTTCTCTTTCCTGCTTTTTATAATCCAAAACAGAAAGATGTTTTTCGTGTGTGCCTAAATGTTCCCACTCAATCCCATAACGTTCCATCACCGCCGCAAGCTGTTCTTTTTCGGACTGTATCCATTGCGACCACTCCGTATCGCCACGACTGCCGCCCTTAAAACCTTGCGTTGCAAGAGCCTGCTTTAGTGACACTCTTGTATCAAGTCCACGCTTGCTGCCTGTGGTAAAAGGTACAAAATCTATGTGCAGATGTGGTGTAGCTTCATCCATATGCAGATGAGCCGAGAACACCCGAAGCTGTGGATTTCGCTCCTGAAAACCCTGATAGTATTCATCTAAAATCTGCTTTGCCAGTTCTCCGTTTTCCGTATCGGCGTTCATATTTCCCTTACCGCCCACCTGTAAAATGATTTCGTGGAACGGTTTTTCCTGCTTGGAACTTCGGATTTTTTCATAATAATCTTTTATCTTTCGGTCTGACCTTATCTGCTTGGCATTGTATCTTTCCAATGCTTCATCAAACAATTCGTGATAAACTGTCTTTATATTTTCATTGCAGTAGTCGATATTGAGATGAGTACGAGTTCCGTCTACATTTTCTGCTCGGAACTTTCGGCTATTGTGATTGACCGAGCCTTTACCGACCATTGCACTTATCGTTCTCTGCATTTTTTCATCTCCCATCTGTAAATTTCAACATTCTCAGGTTTTGTTACTTTTGTCAAAAGTAACGCAAAAGCACTTTTGACGGGTACACCCATCAAAAATGCGACCTGTAAACAGGTTTTGCGTTCTCCGAAGGCTCTCCGAGGGGTGAGCGTGTGCCGGTGGCACACACGCCTGCGAACCGACCGAGCCAGCAGGCGAGACCAAAGAGCCGCCTTTGAAAAGGCACTCTCTGCACACTCCCCTAAACTTTATCCGGTGTCAAAGTGTGACGATGGTGACAATGTTTTTCACAGCGTGCTGCTCTCAAAAACATTGACACCTTTGACACCGTTTGTCACGCCGTCTGCTCGGTTTCTTTCCAAAGTGAAACCTTTCTTCCGTCGTGTGTGCGGCTGTTCTGATAACGGATACCGTAATCACGAAACAGCCTGCTTGCGTTGATACTGAGCCTTAAAGAAAGTACATTCGGCTTTATATCCACCGCAAGCCTTTCGCAAAGTTCCGAAGCAGTTCCTTCCCATCTGTCACTTTCCGAAAAGAGCGTATCCGCTATCTTCTCAAGCAGAGGTTCGGGCGGTTCTTTCCACATCTCCGTTTCCGATTTTGCAAAGTTCCACACCAATCGCTCGCTGTCCCTTACAAGATGGATTTTCATATCCTGCTGGTCTCTGCCAGCAACATCAAGTGTGGCATTGTTGGAAGTACGCTTGTCCTTACTGAGAACAAATGCACCGTCTGCCGCACCCATCAGACCATTCGTGCCTGAAATCATATCGAATATATCTTCCGATTTTTGTTTGCGTGTATGATGAACAATAAGCATTGAAACCTTGTAACTGTCTGCCAACGCTTTCAGCCTTGCCACAACATCATAATCACTTGCGTAGCTGTAATCTGCTCCGCCTGCTTCACGCACACGCTTTAAGGTGTCTATGATAATCAAGCCTGTGTCTGGGTGTTCCCTCATAAACCCTCTTATCTGTTCTTCCAGTCCGCCATTGACCGTTTTACATTCCGTTGCGAAATACAGATTGCCTGTCTCCTTTGCACCGAACATCTGAAACAATCGCTTCTGCAAACGTGGGTAATCATCTTCAAGGGCAAAATAAAGCACCGTTGCCTTACGCACCTTATACTCCCAAAGCGGTGTGCCTGTGCTGATATGATAGGCAAGCTGTGCCATCATAAAGCTCTTTCCCACTTTCGGGGAACCTACGAAAAGGTAAGTTCCCCTTTGGAGCAGACCGTCGATAAGTGGTGTCTGAACCTCAAACACCGTATCATACAGCGTTGTCATTGATACTGTTTTCAGATAGGAAGGGTCTAACTGTCTGAGTATTTCCCTTTGCATTTCTTCAAAAGATTGCTCGTACCCCTTGAAATCCGTATCCTGATTGACTATACTATTGTCAGTACATTTGGAAAGTGACTGTTCCGCATCTGTTGCCGCAGATACATTTGGAATAGTCATTTCTTTTTTATTCTCCATTCGCATCCTCTCCTTTCAAACCGCCGAGAATAATGGAAATCAGTTCTATTACACTCAGCAGTTCATCATCCACACCTTTTCCTGCTTCAATCCTTTTCAGTTCCGCAAGGACTGTGGCAAATTCCGTTTTCAACGCCTTATACACTCTCGGATTGCCCTGTACCACCACATCCTGATTTAAGCAACGGCGGTAACAATACTCCTGTTTTGGCAATCCTGATAGAGCTACAGCTCTGTTAATGAGTTCGTTTTCTTCGGGCGATACTCGAAACCCTACTGTGATATTCCTCCAACGATTTTTGTTATCTCTGTTCTTAGCTGACATTTTCAAAATCTCCTTTCCCTAAATCATCTAATTTTTCTGCCATCTCAATCTGCTTTGACGGAAAGAGGTGTGCGTACTGATAAGTAATATCAATACTTTCGTGACCAACTCGGTCAGCAATCGCCACCGCAGAAAAGCCCATATCAATCAAGAGTGAAATGTGGCTGTGACGGAGATCGTGAATGCGGATACGCTTCACGCCTGCCGCCTTTGCCCCTCTGTCCATCTCGTGATGAAGATAGCTTTTCGTCACCGTAAAGATACGGTCTTTCTTCTTCAATCCGTAAAGCATACCGAGATATTCTTTCATTTCCTCACACAGAAACTTCGGCATTTTAATCGTGCGGTTGCTCTTTTTCGTTTTCGGAGAAGTAATCACATCCTGCCCTTTCAAACGCTGATAGGATTTATTGATTGTGACTGTTTCCTTATCAAAGTTGAAATCTGCCGGAGTCAAAGCTAACAGCTCGCCCTCTCGGATACCGCACCAGTAAAGCATTTCAAACGCATAAAAGGAAACAGGCTTGTCCATCATCTCAAAAGAGAATTTCTTGTATTCTTCCTTTGTCCAGAACAGCATTTCCTTGTGTTCCTCACGTCCCATATTTCCCACCTTTGCCGCAGGATTGGAACGCAGTTCATAGTAGCGGACAGCGTGATTGAAAATGGCGGACAACTGATTGTGCAGCGTTTTCAGATACGTCTGTGAATAAGGCTTTTTCTTCTCATCACGATAGGCAAGCATTTCATTCTGCCAAGTAATAATCTCCTTTGTGGAAATCTCGCTGATTTTCAGTTTCCCGAAATACGGAAGTATCTTTGTGCGTATGATATGCTCTTTGGTAAGCCACGTGTTTTCCTTCAAACGGTTCTTCACATCATTGATATAAAGCTCCGTAAAGGCTTCAAAACTCATATCAAGGTCTGAAGAAGTCTGCAATTTGAACATTCTTTCCCATTCCTGTGCTTCTCGTTTGGTAGCAAAGCCACGCTTGCATTTCTGCTTGCGTTCCCCTTTCCAGTTCACATACCTTGCCATCACATACCAAGTACCGTTATCTTCATTCTTAAATACCGGCATTTACATTTCCCCCTTTCCTGCTCCGTAGAGCCTTTCGTAAAAATACTGGCGATTTACACGCCCTGCAATCGTAATAAAGCCCTTTGCTTTCAATTCCTCATTTAATTGTCTGATGAGTTTATATGCATAAGGTTTTGATACGTTTAGTTCCTGAGCCACATCTTCGGCTCGGATAAATCTGTTTTCCATATCCTTTTTCTTCCTTTCTTAAAATAATTTTTTGCTTGCCGCTTTCTCCGTGTTAAAGTTCCAACAGGCACTCCTGCTTGTCGGCAGGCGCTGTGCTGTCCCAATGCACCGCAGTACATCAGGCGCTCGCTCGTATAGGGGTTCCCGAAAAGTCGGAGACTTTTGGGGAAGAGGAGGAGCAGTGCAGCGAATGAGCTTTTGTGCTTGCACACAAGCGAACGATACGGAACTTGCTCCGACGAGGTCTTGGCGGTTTGGCTTTTCGGACGGTCATTCAGTTGTCGCATTAAGCATATTTGTTTAATTCGTAATTTATTTTACTAAACATATTTGCTATTGTCAAGTGGTTGCAAAGAAAATATTAAACATTTTTGTTTCGGTTTTTCTTGACTTCCACTAAACATTTCTGCTATACTTATTTCACTAAATATAAAAGGAGCGTATCATTATGGCTATCAGCGAAAGAATACATTTTTTCAGACTAATGCGTGGTATGACACAAAAGTATCTCGGTACAGCAATCGGTTTTCCAGAAAAGAGTGCTGATGTGCGTTTGGCACAGTACGAAACTGGTACACGCAAACCGAAAGCAGACCTTACAAATGCATTGGCACAGGTGCTTGATGTTTCTCCACAGGCTCTTGATGTTCCTGACATAGACAGCTATATCGGTCTTATGCACACTCTGTTTACCCTTGAAGATATTTACGGTCTTACTGTCAGTGAAGCAGACGGAGAGGTATGCTTAAAGGTCAACAAGGACAAAGGCAGAGAAGCATATGAACTCCTCAAAATGCTGTATGCTTGGAAAGAACAGGCAGACAAGCTATCTTCCGAAGAAATCAACAGAGAAGAATACGATAACTGGCGTTACCATTATCCAGAGTTCGACACCACACAGCGTTGGGCAAAAGTTCCATCACAGGAATTAAGTGACGCTCTCGTGGAAGCATTCAAAGACCACTTGAAAGATAAATAAGCACCTACAGGACCTGCCACTGGCAGCTCCCTACAGATGCTTTGGCAACGACAAAAAAGCCCTTAACTATGGTTATTAACCACAGCTAAGGGCTTAGTTTATAATATGGAATTTGTTCAGAGCCAAGCTCCGAACTTTAGTCTGCAAGCCACCTGTTAATTGTTCCGTTACCCATAAACCACTGGATAACAAGAATAATGGCACTTGCTATGACTGTTATCAATTTGTTATCAAAAGACTAATCGAAATCGCTGAAACCCGCATAAACACTGGCTTTTTTAAGCAACTCGATTTATTCAAACTCAATCGTACCTGGCGGCTTGCTGGTCAGGTCATAGAATACGCGGTTAACGCCTTTAACTTCGTTAATAATGCGGTTCATAACCCTATTCAGTACTGCATACGGAATCTCAGCAGATTCGGCTGTCATGAAGTCGATAGTCTTCACTGCGCGGAGCGCTACAGCGTAATCATAAGTTCTGAAGTCACCCATAACGCCTACACTTCGCATATTAGTCAGTGCTGCGAAGTACTGGTTCGGCATCCATGAAGGATCTTCACCATGTTCTTTCTTATACTCAGCTGCAGCATTGTCTACCTCTTCACGATAAATGAAATCTGCATCCTGTACAATACGAACCTTCTCTGCGGTAACTTCACCGATAATACGGATTCCAAGTCCCGGTCCCGGGAATGGCTGACGGAATACCAGTCTCTCCGGAATTCCAAGCTCCAGACCTGCTTTACGAACCTCATCCTTGAAAAGGTCGCGGAGCGGTTCGATGATTTCCTTGAAATCAACGAAATCCGGAAGTCCGCCTACATTGTGGTGAGATTTGATCACTGCGGACTCTCCGCCCAGACCACTCTCTACAACGTCCGGATAAATAGTTCCCTGTGCAAAGTAACCGAGTTCATCCTGCTTTCTGATTTCATTCCAGAAAACATTGAAAAATTCTGTACCAATAATCTTTCTCTTCTGTTCAGGGTCAACAACACCTTTAAGCTTTTCAAGGAAAACATCACCGCAGTTAACTCTTACAAAATTCATATCGAAAAGGCTTGTAAATGTTTGCTCAACAAAATCGCCTTCATTTTTACGCATTAAACCCTGGTCAACAAATACGCAGGTAAGTTGCTTACCTACCGCACGAGATAAAAGACCTGCTGCAACAGATGAATCAACACCGCCTGAAAGGCCGAGAATAACTTTTTTATCACCGATTTGCTCTCTGAGCTTTGCTACTGTGTTTTCAATAAAGTTATCCATAACCCAATCGCCCTTACAGCCGCAAACTTCATAAAGGAAGTTATAAAGCATTTGAGAACCAAACTGTGAATGTGTAACTTCAGGATGAAATTGAACAGCATAAATATTTTTATCTGTATTTTGCATTGCTGCGCAAGGGCATGCATCGGTAGTACCGATAATTTCAAAACCATTTGGAACTTGCGAAATATAGTCTGTATGACTCATCCAGACAATTGTTTTCTCTGATACTCCTTCAAAAATTCTGGAGTCTTTTTTGTCAACCAGCAGCTCTGTTTTGCCGTATTCACTTACATCTGCTTTCTCAACTTTACCGCCGAGAACATGCATCATAAGCTGTGCACCGTAGCAAAGCCCAAGCACCGGAATACCAAGTTCGAATAATTCTTTCTGGTAAGTCGGTGAATCAGCTTCGTAACAACTGTTCGGTCCACCGGTAAGAATGATTCCCTTTGGATTCATGGCTTTGATCTTCTCAAGATCGGTCTTGTAAGAATAGATTTCACAATATACATTACATTCTCTGACACGTCTTGCAACCAGCTGATTGTACTGACCACCAAAATCAATTACAATAACTAATTCTTTCTTCAAGGTTTTCCTCCTGTTTTT
>ENA-ORTS01002628-ORTS01002628.1-human-gut-metagenome-genome-assembly--contig:-NODE-2628-length-10415-cov-4.147587_pt1 | contig 10415 bp, 10 predicted proteins | sample MGYA00241911_ERZ509186 | MGnify/ENA primary metagenome ERZ509186 (study PRJEB26280, sample SAMEA2338852) | human gut metagenome | biome: human gut; feature: human-associated habitat; material: faeces...
TTTGACAAGATGGAGGGCGGCGAAGCCGCCATGGCCCCGTACTACGCAGGCGATGCCATCACGATGATCGACGAGAATCCCGACCTTGCCTTTGTCCACCCGGAGGAAGGCGTCAACTTCTTCATCGATAGCATGTGTGTCCCGGCCAACGCCAAGCATAAAGAGGCTGCCGAGATGTTCATCAACTACCTGTGCGAGACCTCTGTCGGCCTGGCCAACTGCGATTTCATCGGCTATTCCACCCCGCTGACCGCCGTGTGGGAGGAACTGGACGATGATCTCAAGTACAGCGAGATTGCCTATCCCAGCCAGGAAGTACTGGACAAAGCCGAGGTTTTCAACACCCTGCCGGATGACATCAACGCTGCCATGGACGCCCAGTGGAGCGAGATGAAGAGCTACGAGGAGGGCGGCAGCGGCTGGATGGTCGTTGTCATGCTGGTCGTTGCCATTGCGATCTCCACGTTCAACATCTGGCGCAAGCTGCGCAAAAAGTCCCGCGATAATTACTAATTTCTCAAAGCGCTCTGCCTTTTTGGCAGGGCGTTTTGCTTTTTGTGCATTTTCGTGCTATACTGTTGGATAAGTTGACTTTGCTATTGACCATAAGGAGAGCACCCTATGTCCGCTGCACCCAAAACCTACACGCAAAAATTCACCGTCTACCGCCACGATGGCGACCATCTCGGCAATGTAAAGCCCGGCGCCCTGCTGCGCTATGCCCAGCAGATCGCCACCACCCACGCCGAAGCCGCCGGGCTGACCGATGAAGTTTACACCGCCACCCGAACGGCCTTTGTGTTGGCCAAACTGGCTTTGCATATTGACCGCACACCCCGCGTGGATGAGGAGCTGACCCTCGTCACCCAGCCGGAGTGCTGCAAGCGCGCCGTCAATAAGCGCATCACCCATTTTTATGATGCCGCCGGAGAGGAAGTTGCCGTCATCGACAGCCGTTGGGTTCTCATCGATATTGACAAGCGCATCATTCTGCGCAAACACCCTGAGCAGTTTGCCGACCATTGGGCCGAGGATGTGCCCTTTGCACTGCCGATGAAGATGACCAAGGCCGCGCAGAAAGAATATCCGGGGCTTCCGGTGGTCTGCGCGGGCGGCGTCATGAGCAGCGATATCATCCGCCAATGGGTGCAGCAGCGTCTGCCGCAGGTGTATTTTGTGCCGGGCCAGTATTCCAGCGACAACGCCATCGGGGTGTCGATCCTTGCCGCACGGGAGGTCGGATCATGGCTGAAGTGATCTCTGTCTCGGCTTTGAACCGCTACGTCAAGACCCTGCTCGATGCGAACGACCTGCTGTTTGACCTTGCGCTCCGGGGCGAGATCACAAACTTTGTCCAGAACGCCCGGAGCGGCCACTGCTATTTTTCCCTGCGGGATGAGACCGCCAGCGTGAAAGCCGTCATGTTCCGCTCCGACGCGCGGCGGCTGGGGTTCCGCCCCGAAGAGGGAATGAAGGTCGTCGTGCGCTGCCGGGTCACCCTCTACGAGCGGGACGGTGCGTTTCAGGTCTATGTCAACGACATGTTCCCGGATGGCATCGGTTCGGCGCAGCTTGCCTTTGAGCAGCTGAAAGCAAAGCTTGACCAAGAGGGTCTGTTCGCGCCGGAGCATAAGAAGCCGCTGCCGCAGTTTCCCCGGTGCATCGGCCTTGTCACCAGCAAGACCGGTGCCGCATTGCAGGATATCCGCAATGTCATCGGGCGGCGTTGGCCTGCTGTGAAGCTGCTGCTCTGCCCGGTCAACGTGCAGGGCTTTGAGGCGGCGGATGAGATTGCCGCGGCCATCGACCGGCTCGACAAGAGCGGCAGAGTCGATGAGATCATCGTGGCGCGGGGCGGCGGCAGCAGGGAAGATCTCTGGGTCTTCAATGCGGAGCGGATCGCGCGGGCAGCCTACCGCTGCAAAACGCCCCTCATCAGCGCCATCGGCCATGAGATCGACTTCACGATTCTGGACTTCGTAGCGGATCAGCGGGCCCCGACCCCCTCGGCGGCGGCAGAGCTTGCCGTGCCGGATCGGGCCGAGTATGCGCGAAAATTATTCATTCTGGAAGAAAATATTCACAATTCTATCCAAAACAAGCTAGAGTTATGTTATAATAGACTGGACGAAACGGCACAGGCGTTTTCCCGCCCGCAGATGCAGGGCCAGCTTGCCCAGCGCCAGCAGCAATTGCAGATGCTGACCGGGCAGCTCAGTGCAGCGGCGCGGGCAAAGCAGCAGAGCTGTACGCTCCAAATGAACCATGCCGCGTCACTGGCGGCATCGCTGAACCCTTATGGCGTCCTTGCGCGGGGCTACGCGCTGGTGCAGGACGAAAAGGGCCGCATCTGCGCCCCGGATGTGCTCCGGGCAGGGCAGAGCATTACGCTCTGCGGCGCAAAGAACCGCATCCGCTGTACCGTGGATGCCGTGGAGGAACCCAATGAGAGCACCCAAAAGCTTTGAAGAAGGTATGAACCGGCTGGAAGCCATCCTCGACCAGATGCAGCAGCCGGAGACCACGCTGGCAGAATCGGTCAAGCTGTATGCCGAAGCGGCATCGCTGACCGAATATTGCCGCAATACACTGGAAAAGGCTTCCCTGCAGTTGGATGAGATCGACGCCAAGTGTGCCGAAGTTCAGACGCCGGGAGCGGATCACTAAGGAGGATTTTCGTATGGATTACGCGACGCAGTATCAGGAGTATTTGGCACGGGTCAACCGCGCACTGGAAACTGCCTGTGATGCCTTTCTGCCCGAAGAATCGGAGGTCTGCCGTGCAGCGCGGTACAGCCTTCTCGGCGGCGGCAAGCGCATCCGTGCGGTGCTGGTGCTGGCCGTCTGCGATATGCTGAACGGCGATGCGGCCGCTGCCGAACAGTTTGCGGCGGCGGTGGAGATGCTGCACTGCTACTCGCTGATCCACGACGACCTGCCCTGTATGGACAACGACGACCTGCGCCGGGGCAAGCCCTCCTGCCACAAAGCCTTTGGCGAAGCCACGGCTATGCTGGCGGGTGATGTATTGCTGACCGAGGCGTTCGAGGTCATCGCGAACGTGGCGGCTCCCGCCATCGTGAATGTCCGGGCGGCCAAGGCGCTGGGTGCCGGTGCGGGCAGCCGCGGCATGGTCTACGGGCAGGAGCTTGACCTGAAATATGAGGCACTGGCCGCAACGGAAGAGCAGCTCCGCCTCATCCATCGCAATAAGACCGGTGCGCTCATCAACGCCGCCGTCCAGATGGGCGCTGCCGCCGCACAGGCCAACGAGACCCAGTGCAAAGAGCTGGAGGCGTACGCCTTCGGCATCGGGCTGGTGTTCCAGATCGTTGACGATGTGCTGGACGTGACCGGTTCGCAGGAGCAGCTGGGCAAGCCCATCGGCAGCGACAGCGAAAACGGCAAGACCACCTTCGTTACCCTTTACGGTACCGACGGTGCCATGGAGCTGGCCCGGAAGCTGAACGACCGGACCTGCGCCTCCCTGCGCGCAGAATTTGGCGAAAAGAGCGCCTTTTTGGAGCAGCTTGCCAAGGAGCTGCTGGTGCGCCGCAGCTAAGAAAGAAGAAAGAGAGCAGAACATGCAATTCATTCGCGAGGTTTTGTCCCTAAATCAGATCCTGACGGTTTCGCTCCTGAGCTGGCTCGTGGCACAGGTGCTGAAGACCCTCATCAACTTTATCCTGCTGGGCAAATTCCAGTTGGAACGGATGTGGGGAGACGGCGGTATGCCCAGCGCACACAGCGCGACCGTCTGCGCCATGGTCATTGCCACGGCCCGGAGCGAGGGCATCAACTCGGCTATTTTTGCCGTGGCTGCCGTCGTTGCCATCATCACGATGCACGATGCCATGGGTGTCCGCCGCGAGACCGGCGAACAGGCCAAGGTTCTGAATAAAATGATCGAGCAGTGGATCGAGGTGACCGAGAAAAACAACCCCTTCCTCCAGAACATGCACCTGAAGGAAATGGTCGGCCATACGCCGCTGCAGGTGCTGGCCGGCTTTGTGGTCGGCTGCATGGTCGGGCTTCTGTACCCGATGGTGTGATCAGAGCTTGGGCGGGCAGACCGCTCAAATCCATTATGTGAGAAGGACGTGAAGCTATGAATTCGCCTTTGCTGGAGAAAATCTCGCAGCCCAGCGATCTGAAAAAGCTGTCCGGCCAGCAGGTCGTGCAGCTTTGTGCGGACATCCGCGAATTTTTATTGGAAAACGTATCTAAGACCGGCGGCCATCTGGCATCCAATCTGGGGGCCGTGGAACTAACGGTCGCGCTGCACCGCGTCTTTACGACGCCGCAGGATGAGATCGTGTTCGACGTGGGCCACCAGTGCTATACCCATAAGCTGCTGACCGGTCGCCGCGAAGGTTTTGCAAAACTGCGCCAGCTGGACGGTCTGTCCGGCTTCCCGAACCCGAACGAGAGCGAGCACGACGCCTTTATTTCCGGCCACGGCAACACGGCACTGTCCGTTGCCATCGGCATCGCGTGGGCCAAAAAGCTGCGCGGGGAGCCGGGGCAGGTCATCGCCGTCATCGGCGACGGTGCCTTTACCGGCGGCATGGTCTATGAGGGAATGAACAACATCGGCGGGCTGGACAACCTGCTGGTCGTCCTGAACGACAACAAGATGTCCATTTCCAAAAATGTCGGTGCGCTGTCCCGTTATCTGAAGCGTCTGCGCACGACCAACCGCTACTTTGATGCCAAGGAAAATGTGCGCGGCTTCCTTGATCGGGTGCCTGTGATCGGCCCGCCGCTGAAAATGACGATCCATAGCGGAAAAACCTTAGTGCGCCGCGCTCTGTACCACTCCACCATGTTCGAGGATATGGGCTTCCACTATTACGGCCCCTTTGATGGGAATAACGAACAGGAAGTCGAGCAGATCCTGCGGAGCATCCACAAGCAGCCCGGCCCCCATTTCCTGCACATCGTTACGAAAAAAGGCAAGGGATATGCCCCCGCCGAGAGCAACCCCGGCAACTTCCACGGTGTTTCGAAGTTCGACCTTGTGGACAGCATTCCCGACCCGGAAGTAGCCCCGAAGGAATCCTTCTCGAATGTGTTCGGCAATGTCCTGAACAAAGAGGGAACCACCAACGAGAAGATCTGCGCCATTACTGCAGCCATGAAGTACGGCACCGGTCTGCAATTCTTTGCCCACACCCACCCGAAGCGCTTCTTTGATGTGGGCATGGCCGAGCAGCACGCTGTGACCTTTGCAGCCGGTCTGGCCAGTCAGGGAATTCTGCCGGTGGTCTGCATCTATTCCACCTTCCTGCAGCGCTCCTATGACCAGATCATCCACGACGTCAATCTGCTGAACGAAAACGTTGTGCTTGCCATTGACCGCGCCGGTTTTGTTCCGGCCGACGGCGAGACCCATCAGGGCATTTACGATCCGGCTTTCCTGAGCCAGATCGGCATCCCGACCTATTCGCCTTCGAACTACGCCGAGCTGCGCCATTGGCTGCCGGTGTTGCTCAGTGACGAGCAGAAGGGCCCGCGTGCCATCCGCTACCCGCGCGGCGGCGAGAGCGAGGTGCTGGCTGCTTATGGCTGCTCCGGCCGGGAGTACGATCACCTCTATATCGCCCCCGGTGCAAAGGTTGCTTTCATCAGTTATGCCGACGAAGTGGAGGATGTGCTCTGTGCGGCAAAGCTTCTGGGCGAGGAAAAGCTGCCCTGCGACGTTTACAAGCTTGTAAAGATATATCCCTTTACAGATGAATTCATCAAAGAAATTTCGCGCTATGATGTAATTCTGTTCGCCGAGGAGTGCGTCGCATGCGGCGGCATCGGCGAACATCTGGAAGCCGCCCTTTACCGCTCCGGCTGGAAGGGTACGTACATCCACCGGGCCGTCGAGAACCTTCGTCTGCCCCATGCAACAGTCCCGCAGATCAAAGAAGCAACGGGTCTGGACGCTGCCCATCTGGCGCAGACCATTCGTGAGACCGTGAAAGGAGAAACTGTATCTTGAAAATCCGATTGGATCAATATCTGGTTCAGCATGGCCTGATCCAGAGCCGTGAGCGCGCCAAGGCTATGATCATGTCCGGCGTCGTTTTCGTCAACGAGCAGAAGGTGGACAAGGCCGGCGAGATGATCAAGGAAGACGCCAAGGTCGAGGTGCGCGGCCACGACATCGGCTACGTCAGCCGTGGCGGACTGAAACTGGAAAAGGCGATGCAGTGCTTCCCGCTGACGCCGAACGGCAAAGTCTGCATGGACATCGGCGCCTCCACCGGCGGCTTCACCGACTGTATGCTGCAGAACGGGGCCGTCAAGGTCTATGCCGTGGATGTCGGTTACGGCCAGCTCGCTTGGAAGCTGCGCACCGACGAGCGCGTCGTCAATATGGAGCGCACCAACATCCGCAGCGTCACGCCCGACCAACTGGGCGAACCCATTGAGTTTTTCAGCGTGGATGTCTCCTTCATCTCGCTGCATCATATCTTTCCGGTGGCACAGGCCATCACCACGCCGGACGCTATGGGCGTCTGTCTGGTCAAGCCGCAGTTCGAGGCGGGCCGTGAAAAGGTCGGCAAGAACGGCGTCGTGCGTGACCCGGCCACCCACTGCGAAGTGCTCCACAATGCGATGGGTTATGCCGCCGCCAACGGCTTCGCGGTGCGCGGGCTGGACTTCAGCCCTGTCAAGGGCCCGGAAGGCAACATCGAATATCTGATGTTCGTTCAGAAGAGCGACGAGCCCGCCGTGCTGGACGACAGTGTGGCAAAGCAGGTCGTGGAGGCCAGCCATTCCACGCTGGATCGCTGAATCCGACGATTTAGAAGAGGTGAAGGACGTGACGGTCTATATTTCGCCCAACCCCGGCAAACCGATGGCCTACGGCATCTCCCAGCGGGCCGCGCAGATCCTGATGGCCCACGGTGCCAAGGTGCTGATGCAGATGAACCTCCGGGAGGAGTGCAACACCATGGGAGTGCAGTTCCTGCCCCAAAAGGAGTGCCTTGAAAAGACCGATGTCATCCTGACCATCGGCGGCGACGGAACCATCCTGCACGAAGCGAACCTCTCGCTGGAATACCACAAGCCCATCCTCGGCATCAATCTGGGCCGATGCGGCTTTCTGGCCACCTGCGAGGTCGATGAAATGGAGCAGAAGCTCTCTGCCGTGGCGCGCGGGGACTACATGCTGGACACCCGGATGCTGCTCTACGTCCGGGTGTTGGGCGACGACAGCTGGGAAGGCCACGCTCTGAACGATGTCGTTATGACCAAAGGCCGCTTGCAGCAAGCCATCGACTTCAGCATCTACTGCGACGATATCCTTGTGGAGCACTACCGTGGAGATGGTGTGATCGTTGCTACGCCCACCGGCTCCACCGCCTATTCGCTGGCGGCGGGCGGCCCGATTCTGGACTCGCAGACCAAGGGCGTGGTCGTCACCCCCATCTGCCCCCACAGCCTTGCCAGCCCGGCTATGGTCTTTGCGCAGGAGCGCAAGATCAACATCTGTGTCGGGCAGGTGGCGGACGAGGAAGTATTCATCAGCTGCGACGGTGCCGCCGGGTATTCGCTCTGCGCCGGTGCCACCGCCGAGGTGCGCCTGAGCGACCAGATCGTTCAGCTCATCACCTTCAGCAAAGCCGACCAGTTTCAGGCCATTGACCAGAAACTGCGCGGCAGACGGTAAGTTTTGATAGAAAGGGGAAACCGTATGGCCAGCAGCCGAGGCGATGCCAAAAGCAAACGGGAGCGTCAGCAGGCGATCCTGCGCCTGATCCAAGAATACCCGATCAGCCGTCAGGAGTCTCTGCTTGACTATCTGCGGAAGGAAGGGTTCGACGCCACACAGGCCACCATCTCCCGAGATATCCGGGAACTCAGCCTTGTAAAAGCCGCGACGAGCACCGGTTACCGGTATGTTTCCAGCCACAACGAAGCGCTGAACCCTAAAATTCAGGGCCGTTTTGAGACGATCTTTCACGAATCCGTCCTTGGCGTGGATTATGCCGGACATGTGGTTCTCGTCAAATGCTACTCCGGTATGGCGAACGCGGCCTGTGAGGTGTTCGACGCTTTGAAATGGAAAAATGTTGTCGGAACACTGTCCGGCGACGATACGTTCCTGATCGTGGCGCGCTCGGAACGGGATGCCAAAACCATCTGCACCGAGCTGACCCACCACATCGGACAAAAATAATGCGGGAGAAATTACCATGCTGAGTAGTCTGCAAATCGAAAATGTTGCAGTCATCCAGAAAGCCAATGTGCATTTTGAAAAGGGGCTGAACGTCCTCACCGGCGAAACAGGCGCGGGCAAATCGATCCTGATTGATTCCATCAACGCCATCCTCGGCAACCGGACGTCCAAGGATCTCGTGCGCACCGGAGCTGCCAAGGCGGTCATCCGCGCTGCCTTCGACGATGTGCCCCCTTCGGTTCTGGACAGTCTGGAGAAGGCGGGGTACGAGCGCTCGGACGCGCTGACCCTGAGCCGGGAGATCACCGCCGAGGGCAAGAGCACCTGCCGCATCAACGGGATGCCCGCCACAGCGGCCATCCTGCGGGAGCTGTGCGGCGGACTGATTAACATCAACGGCCAGCACGACTCAGTGGGGCTACTGAACCCGGCCCGCCACGAGGGCATTCTGGACGCCTATGCCCAGAACGGCGCAGAATTTCAGGAATATTATGCGGTCTACCGGGAACTCATCAAGGTCAAAAAGGAACTGGATGCCATCATCACCGATGAAGCGGAAAAACAGCGCCGCATCGACCTGTTGAGCTATCAGGTTCAGGAGATCGAGGACGCCGCGCTGACGGCAGGGGAAGAGGAAACGCTGGATGCCCGCCGCAGGGTGCTGGCGAACGCCTCCACCATCCGGGAGCGCATCTCCCAGAGCTACGCTCTGCTTTCGGGTGACGACGAGACGCCCGGTGCAGTCGATCTGCTGGGCGAAGCTTCCAATGCCATTGACGCCGCTGCACAGGTGGACGGGAGCCTTTCCGCTGCCGCCGGGCAGCTGCTGGACCTCTATTATTCCGCCAAGGATTTATCCGCCGACCTCATCAACCGGCTCGATGGATACGATACAAATGATGCAGAACTGGACGAGATCGAGCAGCGTATCGATCGGATCTATAAGCTGAAGCGCAAGTACGGCGACACGGTGGAAGACATCATCGCTTTTGGCCAGCGGGCGCGAGAAGAGCTGGAACGCATCCAGTTCTCGGAGGAGCGGGCTGAACAGCTGCAAGCGGAAAAGCACCGGCTTTATGTGCTGGCGCGGGATAAGGCCGAGGCGCTGACCCAGACCCGGCTGAAAGCTTTTGAAGAGCTGAACAAGCGCATTTCCGGCACGTTGGATTTTCTGAACATGCCCGGCGTCCGAATGACGCTTCGCCACACAAGGGGGCCGCTGGCCAGCCATGGACAGGACAGCGTGGAATTTTATATCTCCACCAACCCCGGTGAGGCCCCGAAGCCGCTGGCAAAGATCGCGTCCGGCGGCGAGCTGAGCCGCATCACGCTGGCCATCAAGAACGCAATGGCGGATAAGGACGCCGTGCCCACCGTCATCTACGATGAGATCGACAGCGGCGTTTCGGGCAAGGCTGCCAGCCGCATCGGCGAGGTGCTCAAGCAGAGTGCAAAGGACCACCAGATCCTCTGCATCACCCACACCGCACAGATCGCTGCACTGGCTGACTGCCATCTGCTCATCCAGAAAAATGTTGCAAACGAGCGCACCTATACCGAGATCCATCCCCTTGATCAGGAGGGCCGGGTGGATGCGCTGGCGCATATCATTTCCGGCGATTATGTCACCGAGCTTTCCCGTGCCAACGCGCGGGAGATGCTGGGCATTGCCGAGCGGGAAACTCGTGATTGACAAGCTTCCGGAAATGTGTTAAACTGACCTTTGTTGAAAGGCGAAGAAGGGAATAAGTACCCTGAAGCGCTCTGCCCAGAGAGGCCCCGGTTGGTGAAAGGGGCGTGCAGAGCAGCGGGGGAAATACCTCCCGGAGCTGCAAGCTGAATGAGAAGCTTTCTCTAGTAGGCCGTGCCGCGTGCGAGCGTTACAAACGCAGGAGTGTCGTCCTACTCTGGGGCATGCACTCGTGAGGCCGTTTCCGTGAGGAGGCGGCAAACAGAGGTGGTACCGCGATTTTTTCTCGCCCTCTGCCAAATTTATTTTGGCAGAGGGCGTTTTCTTTTCCCTCTGCCCACAACAACAGGAGGAACTATCCATGACTCTCTACGAAGAACTCAAGGCTCGCGGTCTGGTCGCCCAGATCACCGATGAGGAGATCATCGACCTCATCAACAACGGCAAAGCTACCTTCTACATCGGCTTTGACTGCACGGCCGACAGCCTGACTGCCGGTCACTTCATGGCGCTGACCCTGATGAAGCGTCTGCAGATGGCGGG
>ENA-ORTS01002647-ORTS01002647.1-human-gut-metagenome-genome-assembly--contig:-NODE-2647-length-10365-cov-15.613191_pt1 | contig 10365 bp, 9 predicted proteins | sample MGYA00241911_ERZ509186 | MGnify/ENA primary metagenome ERZ509186 (study PRJEB26280, sample SAMEA2338852) | human gut metagenome | biome: human gut; feature: human-associated habitat; material: faeces...
GCAAAGTAAAAAGGGGCTGTGAAGAAATGAGGATTCATTTCTTCACAGCCCCTTTATTTATAAAAGCGCAGATAACGACAAAGGATCCGGCTTAAGTCCTATTTCCCTGCTTCCTGTCTTCGCTGATCTTAAATACGAACGAACCGACAAGGCCCGAGAGGATGGACGCAGTCACGATCGCTGCCTTCGCAGAGGTGAGCTCTGCGGGATCCGAGAAGGAGAGCGAGGCGAGGAAGATAGACATCGTGAAGCCGATGCCCGCCAGAATGCTTGCGCCCAGGTAGTGCATCCACTTGGCCCCTTCCGGTTTTTTGGCAATGCCCAGCTTCACCATCAGGAAAACGGTCGTAAAAATACCGAGAGGCTTTCCCAGAAAGAGTCCGGCGATGATGCCAAGACCGATCGGGGAAGCGAGGGAGGCAAAGCTTTCGCTCGTCATCGAAATACCGGCATTCCCGAGTGCAAAGATCGGCATGATAAGGAAGGCCGACCAGGGGGACAGCTTATGTTCCCACAGGTGCAGCGGATGGGAGTGCTGGGTATTTTCCGTGCCGGCCGGGATCAAAAAGCCTGTCAATACGCCTGCGACAGTCGGGTGAATGCCCGCCTGATAGAAAGCATACCAGGTCAGTACGCCGCCCAAGACATAGGGCAGCGGATGATGAACATTTCTCCAGGAGAAGAGTGCCATCAGCATGAGCACCGCAAGGCCGGCGCCGAGCGCGGTCCAGTGGAGCTGCGTGCTGTAGAAAAGAGCAATGACGACGATCCCGCCCAGATCATCCACGATCGCAAGTGCCGTCAGGAAGACGATCACGCTTCTTGGCACACGCTTGGCTGCAAAGGCAAGCACGCCCAGCGAAAAGGCGATGTCGGTCGACATGGGGATCGCCCAGCCCTGCGCGGTGGGACCGCCCATATTGAAAAGGCTGTAGAGCGCCGCCGGTATCAGCATACCGCCGACCGCTGCCGCAATAGGGAGCAGTGTCGCGGAAAGCGACTTCAGCTCGCCGAAAAGAAATTCCCTTTTGATCTCCATCCCGACGACAAGGAAAAAGATCGCCATCAGACCGTCATTCACCCAGTGCAGGAGTGACATGTCCGGCAGCAGCGGCAGATCTACGAAGAGGTGCAGCGCATGCTCATAGGTCTCCGCCATCGGCGAATTGGCCAGCACCATCGCGATGATCGTCGCGAGCATCAGGAGCAGACTGCCTGCAGACTCCTGCCTGATAAATTCAGCACAGGCACTATTCAGCTGGTTCATTCGGTACTTCGTATAGTCAATCATCGTTTCATCTCCTACTTCATAGATATAAATTCATTTCATAGCTTTTGCATGCATTGTAGTGCATGTTTTCCATTATACATGATTTATTATGATATGAAAAGAGGGGATTTTAACTTTTTTCATCTTTCTGAAACTGAAAATGGCATCCAAAAAGCACCCTTGCTATTGCAAGAGTGCTTTGTCTTGGTGACCCAGGAGAGATTCGAACTCACGACCCACCGCTTAGAAGGCGGTTGCTCTATCCAACTGAGCTACTGAGCCATATGGTCGGGGCAGCCGGACTCGAACTGGCGACCCCCTGCTCCCAAAGCAGGTGCGCTACCAACTGCGCTATGCCCCGTTACGATTAAATATTATATAGTATGAGAGAACGTAAGTCAAGAAGAAAATTTTAGAGGTACAATGCAGGAGTAGCGGGTTCTAGGGAAACACTGATTCAATGGGTTCAAAAGAATTGGAGCGGCGAAATCAGTGACTGATAGCTAGTGACTAGGGATTAGGGATTAGGGATTAGGCGCTTTAAGCGGCTAGTCACTTGAATGCTCCTTTCCGGCATCGCCCCATATGTATCCGCGGAGAAGCCGCCACCTTCATTTCTCGTTCCTCATTCGAGCAGAATTTTCATTCGCAATCGAGGAAGCGACACGCCTCACGGGCTATCCCTAGTCCCTAGCCACCAGTCACTAGTCACCAGCCACCCAAAAGGGACCCGCTTTAAGGGCCCCTCTTTCATACTTTTTTATGTCCTACATCTTCTGCTTTGACGATGCCAAGGTAGATGCATCCGATGATCCATGCCACGTAGTCATCCACTGGCACGGGGACGCTTCTCATCCCCTTGGGGATGAGACGAGCAAGGCCTTTGGCCGGGTGGTCTTTCCAGTACCACTGCTCCCCCATTTCCGTCGTGTATTTCTCATCAACGAGCGTGACAGGAATCTCGCGTCCGAGTTTGCTAAGAAGGGCTTCTGTCCGCTCCTGCATGACCTCATGGCGTGTACCGTTCCCCATGACCAGCGCGAAGATCTCCTTCCCGGCGAGAAGGCGTGCCAGCTCCTGCTCATAGTCCACGGTGCGGACGATGCATTTCTTTTCGAGCGTCCCATCCGCATGGACGAGTGCGACGCCTGTTTTATCCCGCCCGGGATCAATGGAGCAGAGAAGTCCCTTCATGGACGCAGCACCTCCACATCGATGGTCAGCGGGCCTTTCGTGTAGATATCACTGTGTGCTGTCACCTTGAGCTCACACTGCCCGCTGCATTCCTTGACCTTCTGGATGACTTCGACAAGCTCCTGTCCGTCCAGGACACCGACCTTGCCGGTGATCGGATCCGGAAGGATCCCCTGGGCCTGCGCGTAGTGATTCAGATCCTGCAGGAAACGCAGTACCTGCATCTCATAGTTTTTGCTGTCCTTGTACTTATCCAGACCGCCTTTATAGATGACCTGTCCTTGTCTGAAGACGAGAAGGTTATCATGGATATCGAAATCTACCACGAGGCGTTCACCTAAGATGAGATTCTGTGCGGCAACGACACGGACGAGCTTTTTATGTTTGGCGCCTGTCACCTGCGCCACCGACTCGTCAAAGTCTCTCTGGCTCATGCGGACGAGGTTCACACTCTCATCAGTGATGTTCAGCCTTTCCTTCAGCATGCCGTTGATGTCGGCAAGGACACTCTTCAGCACTTCTCTTGATCTGTTCTCATCCATATCTTCATCGACCACGACGCTTGTCAGCACCTGGCCCGCCTGGAAGACCACCTGTCCTTCACGCAGTGCGTAGATATTTTTGATGAGCTGCTCTTTTTCTTCATTCAATGTGGCAATATTTCCAGTCAGCTCTTCGCGGATCTTTTCCAGCTCCGCAATGTCTTCTGCGGACTGCTCGACGCCGGCTTTCGCCTCATTATACGCCTGCTGTACGGAAGAGAGCTCGCTCTCCATGAAGACACGCTGGCCTTCGACTTCATCCAATCGCTTGGATGTCTCTTCGGCCTTCCGGTTCACGTCTTCATACTCTTTGTTTCGTGCTTCGAGCTGCAGCTTGCCCTTCTCGAGCTCGCGGTTCTTGACTTTGATCTCCTGATTCAGATCCTGCATCTCGTTCTGCAGCTTGGAGAGACCGAAGAGGGCGACACGAACATTTTCATTCACGACAGCCAGCACGGCGATGGTGAAGAAGGAGATCAGAATGCCGGAAATGATCGTCACGATCACGGAGGTGTACTTCGGACGAAGCCCGAAGAGCGTCATCCGCTTCTTACCGACCTTCGATCCGATCCGATCTCCCAAAAAGGCAATCAGCCCGCCCATAGCGATCAGGATCAGAAACATGAATATGCCGATAAACATAGTAAACCTCCTTTGCGGTGGAAAACGGGTTCAGGGTTAGCCTGTGAGGCGTGCTGCCCCTTGATAGGAAATGAAAGCTCTGCCCGAATACGGAATGAGAAATGAGAAATGGTGGTGCGGCGCATAAAAATCAGAAGCGCCGCGGAATTTTGATAGAGCTTCGCGCCGTCGTCATCAGAAGCATTGGCGAGAGACCCCTTTGCAGGACAGTCAGTATTCCCCTAACTGCGCTATTGCAATCACCGCTTGCTCCTAATCCCTAGATACTAATCCCTAGTCACTAGTCACCAGTCACCAGTCACCAGTCACTAGTCACTAGTCACTAGTTACTAGTCACTAGTTACTTCAAACACTACCGATCCGCTCTGCGGATCAAGAGACAGCCCATGGCGAGGGCGATGAAGTTCGGCAGCCAGACGGCCCAGAAGGGCGGGAGCATGTGGCCCTTACCCAGAGCTTCGAGGAATGTCATGATGGCGTAGTATACGAAAATAATGACCACGGAGAGGCCAAAGCCGATGGAGGAAGAGGAGCGCTGCTTCTGCACGCCCAAGGGGGCGCCGACAAGAGCAAAGACGAAGCTGGCCATCGGCAGTGAGAAGCGGCGATAGACCTCCATAATGACGCCCGTCGCATCTGCATGCGCCGCGGTGTACGCCTTCTGCGTGACAAGAAGTTCCCGGATGGTCATTTCATCGAGTTTTTTCGACTCGCGCGGGATCTCTGAGGGCGACATGGCATACGGGATCTCCTGACTTTCGAAATGCATCATGCGTTCCACGCCTTCTCCGGTAAGGTCGTAAATGATCCCATCGCTCATGCGCCATACGCCATCCTGCCAGACTGCCTTCGGTGCATTCTCGACATGGATGACCTTTTCATCTTCAAATTCCTGCACGGTGATATTCTCAAGCTCTTTGGTATTCGGATTGTAGCGGCGCGCATAGAGAAGATGGGCGATCTTGCCGTTCTGCACATCGCGGATGACGACATGATCCGTGACACCCGGATTCAGGTTCTTTTTGATCTCCGTATTCACCACATAGTCATACTCGCGGTTTGTCCACGGCACGACGTATTCATTGAAGGCCACGGCACAGAGGGAAATCAGAAACGCTACCAGAAAGACCGGCAGCGCGAGGCGGAAGAAGCTCTGCCCCGAGGTACGCATGACGATGAGCTCGCTCGCCCCGGACAGACGGGAAAAGCACATGAGTGAGCCTAAGAGTACGGCCATCGGGAAAGTATAGACGATGATGCGCGGCAGTGCAAGGATGAACACCTTCACTGCCGATATCGCAGATGCCCCATATTGAGAGACAAAGCCAGCGATCTTCAAGAGCGTATCTGCCCCGAGAAAGATCGCCGTAAAGGCGGCAACGCCAAATAAAAAGGGAGCCAAAAATTCTTTTAATACGTACTTGTCCAGAAGTCTCATCAGAATTTTCCTCCCTGTCTTTCTTCTTGAATCATAAGCTGAAATTTTCCCCCAAATAATGTTTCCTTGCTGTGGGGTTCACAGCGATATCATCTGCCTTGCCGGAAAGCAGGATCTTGCCGTCGGAGAGGATGTACGCTTTGTCTACGATGCGCAGCGTCTCGCGGACATTGTGATCCGTGATGAGGATGCCGATGCCGCGGGTCTTGAGGTGCATGACAACGCTCTGGATATCCTCGACCGCCAGAGGGTCGACACCGGCGAATGGTTCATCCAGCAGGATGAAGGAGGGATCGAGCGTGAGGGAACGCGCGATCTCCACGCGCCGCCGCTCACCGCCGGAGAGCGCATCGCCCCTCGTGTCTTTGACATGGGTGATATGAAATTCCTCCAGCAGCGCTTCCGCTTTTTCTATTTTCGCCTTCTCGCTGAGATCCTTGCGTGTCTCCAGGAGAGACATCAGGTTATCCCAGACGGTCATCTTTCGGAATATGGAGGCTTCCTGCGGCAGGTAGCCGATCCCGAACTGGTGGCGCTGGTGGATGGGCATCCCGGAAATGGAACGCCCGTCTACGGTCACATCGCCCTCATCAGGCTGGATGATGCCGACGATCATATAGAAGGTGGTCGTCTTGCCGGCCCCGTTCGGTCCAAGGAGACCGACGATGGAGCCCTGCTCGACTTCTACATTCACATGATCGACGACGGTGCGGCTGCCGTAGCGCTTGATCAGATCATGAGTTTCTATCTTCATTTGTTATCCTTGATTTCTAACGGGCTGCCTGCATATTCGGGACGGCCGGCGATCGGTGTCGCCTGATTGACCGGCCCTGCGGGAACCGATGGCTGTGAGTCTCCCTCTCCGCCTTCGTCCGACGGACTCTTGGTATTCGTGATGGTGATGGTACTGCGGCCTGTTGTCTCGACGACCTTGTCCGCATCACGGAGCACAAGCTCCGGTCCTTCAAAGGTATTGCCATTCTGCTCCACCCAGGCATTGCCGGAAAGCACCATCTTTCCGTCGGTGCCATCCCGTCCGGAACGGGTATAGACGGCCTGATCCCCAAAGCCCACCGCGTTGTTTGTCGTGCTGGTGAGATCCACGCCGCCGGTCGCAACGACTTTGATCTGCTTCAGGTTGCCTTCGATATGCGGCGCAGAAAGGGTGCCGTCAGCGGTCTCGAGATAACCATTGCCTTCGATCTTGCCGAATCCCGTAGCCGCATTGTACATCACATCGTCTCCCCGAAGGATGCGATGCTCCGAAAGGTCTACGAAATCCACGCTGCCGATGCCGCGAGCCGTCCTGTCTTTATAGAGGTACATTTTCTCTGCCGTAAGCGTGCTCTGTTCTTTGACATATTTCACGCCGCCTTCCAGAAAAGCGCTCCGATCTTCGAAATGATATTCCCCATTCGTGCCTGTGATGGTAGCGCCTTCGTTGGCATGAATCACCACATTTCCTTTCGCGCTGACCACCTTGGTCTTGCCGTCGTAGGTCAGTACATCAGCGGTGATGTCATCAGCCATCGCCGTCCCCATCGCGCCCAAACTTACGGCTGCCAGCATGAGTGCTGTATAGAAAATTTTCACTGTGCATCCTCCTTATCTGCCAGTCTCGCATGGCCTTTCGCTGTGATCTTTTCCAGCACGCGATCTGCCGTGAAGCTGTCGGCCGTCAGTACGCGGCCATCCTTTTCTGCCGTAAAGAATTCATCGGTCGAAAGAATGTCTGTATGACCATCGTAGGTCAGGTTCTTCGCATGAAGCACCATGCCGTCACTTGACGTGCCTTCCACATGCCCCTCGACATGGACCTTCTTCTGCTTCCTGTCGTAGTGCCCCTGATCGGCATTGAGCTTCAGCTCATTGCCATCCTTAAGGAAATACGCTTCGATGCCTTCCATGTCGGCCGAGTTCTTATCCCGGCTCATGCTGACATACTTCGCCTTGATGCGCCAGACAGACTGTCCATCCTTGTCTTCCTTCATTTCGATATTGGAAAACTCCATGGCCGGCCCGTCGGACTTGGCGCTTCCCTTTTCATGATGGTCATCCTTGAAAAGGAAATAGATGCCAAGCGCTGCCAGAAGGATGACGAGTACGATGAGGATGCTCTTTTTATTTCTGCTCACGACTTGCCTCCTCTGATTTCATTCCAGTCTTCGCTGATACCGGGGGCAAAACGCTTCTTCTCTTCCTCCGTCAGCTCCATATACATCTTGATGCGTCCCGGCCGCGTCCAGAAGAGATGCTGGAACCAGAGCCAGTCTGTAGGATGCTCCTTGATGAAATCTTCCATGATCGTCGCCATCTTTTGTGCATTCGTCATGAGATCTCTCTTCGTATCCCCGGTCTCTTCATAATAGAACGGCTTGCCGATACAGATCGTGTGACCCTTCCCGCCTTCATTTCTCACAATGAAGAGCGGGAGGATCGGCGCCTTGAATTTTCTGGCAAAGACGCAGGGTCCCTGCGGGAAGGAGAATACGCGGTTCATAAAGAGCACCGGGATCCCTGTCTCATCCCCGTCCTTATCGGAGAGGAAGCCCAGGATGTGATTCTTCTTCATCGAGCGCGCCGCTGCGATCATTTCATAGCCGCCCGTCCCAGTGAGGAAGATGTGCTGCCCCGCGCGGGCGCGGTAGTCATTGATGATCCGCATCAGCGCGTCATCAGCCTGCTTCTTGCCGATCGCTGAGGTGTCATAATCATGAAGCGCAAGGCCGGCACCGAGCCATTCCCAGTTCCCCATATGCGCCGTCAGACCGACGATGCCCTTTCCTTCGGCATACGCCGCCTCCAGGTACTCCGGATGATCGATCTTCACGTAATCATCAATATGATCCTTTTCCTTACAGAGGCGCGGCATGTACATCATCTCCATCGCTGACATGCCGATGTGCTCATAGACCTTGTGAAGCAGCTTCTCTGCCTCCTCGCGGCGGATGCCCATGCCCCGCATCATCTGCTCGATCCCGCGGTTTCTCTGCTTGGCTATGCGGTTCATGATGCATGGCCCCAAAACGCGGCCGATGGACAGGATCCGATCATAGGACATCCCGCACAGCAGGTGACTGATGCCCTTCAAGAGTCCATATCGTACATTGAATAACATGGCTGATTCTTCTTTCCTAAGGAAACACTGATTAAATCGTTGTCTGATTTCATTCTTGGATTTTTTATACAGAGCAAGGAATCATCTGACGCAAATAGCGAGCTATTTAAGGAGGATGATGACGAAGCTATGTATAAAAATCCATATGAAATCCGACTCTGCGATTGAATCAGCGTTTCCCAAGGTTCATATAGAGAAGGAAACGCTGATTGCAGCGTCAAACGATGGAGTCCGTGTTTCCTGAGGAGGAGCACGGAATGAATGAAACAGTAAAGATCTGCTTTGGCCTGATCGGAGGCCTGGCGCTTTTCCTGTACGGCATGAATACGATGAGTGATGCCCTGCAGAAAACCGCCGGGGAGCGCATGAAAAAGATCCTCAGCTTTTTGACAAAGAATCCGATCATGGGGGCGCTCGCCGGAGCGCTGGTGACGGCAGTCCTGCAGAGCAGCTCGGCGACCACCGTCATGGCGATCGGCTTCGTCAGTGCCGGACTGATGACACTGCCGCAGGCGATCTCCGTCATCTTCGGTGCGAATATCGGGACCACGATGACAGCACAGCTCCTGGCGTTCAAGCTCAGCGACTACATTTATCCCATCATTTTCATCGGCTTCATGCTGCAGTTTGTCGGCAAGACAGAGAAGCTGAAGAATATCGGCATGGTCATCTTCTCTTTCGGACTGCTCTTTGAAGGGATCGAGATCATGGGACATGTGATGAAGCCGCTCGCAGGCAGCAGCGTCTTTGTTGACCTGATGGAAGAAGTCTCTTCGACCCCGGTTCTGGGCGTACTCCTCGGCGGCGTGATGACGCTGGTGGTACAGAGCAGCTCGGCTACGATCGCCGTGCTGCAGAATTTTGCGGCCCAGCCGGCAGCTGATGGCGTCAGCAGTGTCATCGGCCTTACCGGTGCGATCCCGATCCTTCTGGGAGATAACATCGGTACGACGATCACCGCCATTCTGGCATCGATCGGGCAGAAGAAAAATGCGCAGCGCACCGCGATCGCGCACAGCATTTTCAATATCAGCGGCAGTCTGGTCTGCCTGTGCATCATTCCGCTCTTTGCACAGTTCGTGCAGTACATCTCGCCGAGCGGCCGTGAGATCGATATCATTTCCCGTCAGATCGCCAATGCACACACGACTTTCAATGTCGTATGTACGCTGGCCTGGCTGCCATTCATCCCTGTCATGGTCAAGATCGTCAAAGCCATCATCCGCGGGGAAGATAAGAACCTCAAAGCCGCCTATGAGCCGCAATATCTGGATAACAATCTGCTCGATAAGCCGGCCGCTGCCATGTACCTTGTCTCTTTGGAGCTGGAGCGCCTGGTCGGATTGGCTGATCGGACACTGAACCAGCTGAAGCTCGTCCTCGACACCCAGCGAACCGCCAAGGATTATGAGGTCTTTCAAGAGGATCTGATGATCCTGGAACAGCTGCAGGGACGAGTCACCGAGTACATCACCAAGCTGCTTTCCGGCGGCTATCTGACCGAGCAGCAGTCGGAGGAAACGGCGAGGCTTCACTTCGTCACGAATAATATCCAACGCATGGGAGAGCGATGCAGGGATATGGATGAGATCTGCCGGCAGGTGGTCTTGCAGAACCGTGTGTTCTCCTCGGTAGCCAATGAAGAAATCGTGAAGTGCATCACACTTGCCCAGTCGCTTCTCTCGCGCTCTGTCGAAGCCGTGAAAACAGGCTCCAAAGAGATGGTGAACGATATATTCAGGGACACGGATCAGATGCGCCGCTCGGAGAGACGCTGCAATAAGGCGCATCTGAAGCGTGTGAAAGCAGGCGAGTGCCATGCCAATATGACACCATACTTTTCCGACCTTCTCTACAACCTGAGCCGTATCGCGGACAACTGCGTCAGCATCGCAGAAGAAGCAGACACCGGCGCAGGATTTGCAGAGCTTCACAAAAATGCGAAGAAAATGGGATTCGTAGAGGGCAGCTGAGAGTCATGAAAAGGGATGCACCTTTCGGAGCTTACCGCATCTATTTTCCGGCGAAGGGCAATAAAAAAGGCGATGTGAAATAACGAGCATCTCATTTTCGCGTTTAATCTGCCGCTGGGGACTTGCAGCTCTTATAGGAGTGACCGGGAAACCTTATCCCAGCTGTCTTTCATGCCATAGTCACCCTA
>ENA-ORTS01002651-ORTS01002651.1-human-gut-metagenome-genome-assembly--contig:-NODE-2651-length-10347-cov-10.203945_pt1 | contig 10347 bp, 7 predicted proteins | sample MGYA00241911_ERZ509186 | MGnify/ENA primary metagenome ERZ509186 (study PRJEB26280, sample SAMEA2338852) | human gut metagenome | biome: human gut; feature: human-associated habitat; material: faeces...
TCGGTGTACCACTGATCCAGCGCTTCCTCGCTGGTACAGCGTGCCTTGAGCTGGGGCAGCTTTTCGTTGGGGTAATAGATCAGCGTTGCCAGCTCGGCGCGGGTATGGGGCACGGCCACCCCTGCAGGCAGGAGCTGGTCAAGGATGAGCTCCGTGCCCACCTGATAGGCCACGACGCCCGCCACGCCCACGACTGCGACGCCCACCAGAAGGGTGCCGAAGCCGTCTCCGCCGTCTGGGCTGCCCTCGCCGCTCTCGGCGGTGCGCCAATGGCCATAGAAGGTCACGTCCCGGTCGAGGTTGCCCACATGGTCCGCGCCCGGGCCCATGTAGTAGGGGCTATCCTCCAAGCGGGTGCCGTCTTCGAGGAACCAGCCCTCAAAGAGGCGGGCTTCCTCCTCGCTGCCGATGATCGCACCGGGGATCTGCATCGACGGCTCCGCTTTGTCCCCCGGGCGGACGACCCAGTAGGCCGTATAGTCTGTGGGGGCCTGCTCCGGCCGGGCGATCTTCGCCTTCTTGCTCTCGTTTACTTTGCCTTCCACCAGAGCGAGGCCGTCCAACGTTCCGAACTGGTAGATGGTTCCTTCCGGGCAGGTTTTCTTTCCGGCAAGCAAGTCCTCTATGGTTCGGTTGCGCTCGGTATGACGAATCTTTGCATTGCGAGCATTCTGGTTCTCCACAAAGTGAGAGTAGTGGATTTCATAGAACATCTTCTCCACATCGCTGAATGCGGCAGTCTGTTTATCCTTGTCGGATGCAGAACGGATGCCATGATAGCAGTCCCAGTAGATGTTACCTTTAGCTCGTTCCGGGTCAATGTGCTCGCTGTTGGAAAGGTTGAAACTGCGGTCATTGTGCTTGGGGTTGTAAGTGCCGTGTGCTCCGGCTCGTCCGTTGTGTCGTGTCAGTTTCAGATAGACATCCCTCCGTTTCAACAGCTTGGTGGGGAGAACGCAGCAGCGGAGCTGCTGGATCTGCCGCCGTTTTGCGCCAGATAATACCCAGTAGGATATGACGCACAGCATCATATCACTGGGGCAAAGAGCTGCGCTCTCTGCACTCTTGCTCCGGGCAAGCTGACAGGCAAAGATTTGCGAATCCCTGCCCGCAGCTCGTCCGGCTTTTTCAGTTGGCCAAATTGACCAACTGATTTTGCCTGTTCCCAAAATGGTAACAGGCAGATAGACGGTCTGATAACGGCCATCCCACCCTGATTCCCGTTTTGGGGAATTGGGTAGGAGCTGGTAAGTGCCGTTTCCCGTCACTTACCACTCTTGGCAAACTGTCAACCTGACACTTTGCCAACACTCCCCTATAAAGGAGAACTTTGGCGTTTTGCTGCGTACGTGCGTACGCAGCAGGCGGCTTTCTCTGTACGCACGTACGCAGCGAAAGACCGAAAACGCACCATATAGGGGGATCAAAAGCGGGTCATGCCCGCCAGCCATTGGGGGTGAGGTCGGGCTGCACAAGGGCTTCGATGCCCACAAAGCCCCGGACACGCCGCCCGGACGAGTTGACGATGTTGTTGGTGGATTCCAGATTATACCTGCGCTGGTTGGCGATCAGCGCATCGCTGAACCCTCGGGCCTTGATCGCATTCAGGCTGTTCTCCTCGCACCACATCTTGTAGACCTCATACAGCTCTTTCGAGCTGGTGCAGGCATCCGCCTTCAGGCGGATGTAGCCCTCGGATTCGAGGAAATCGAACACATTGTTGTTGTCCCGCTTCACCAGTTCCCGGTTCCGCTTGGCACGGTCACTCTCGGTGAACTGGAAGCCATTCTTCACCAGCCGCTGCAAGCCCTCAAATGCCCACAGCAGGATGCCCTCGACCTCTGCCGCCATCTTCTCGGCAATGTCCGGGTCGTCCACACGGGACAGGGGCTTGTCCTTGGTGGTCAGGATGAGCTGGCGGCGATAGAAACCGTCCGAGCGGTCATACAGAGCCTGCAGATCGCCGTTGCTGAATGCCAGCAGGCGGGCGTACATCCAGCCCTGATAACTCTGCTTGCCCTTGCGCTCCAAGTCCATCTGCCCCTGTGCGGTCACGATGGACTTGACATAGTTGGTCTGGCGCAGAGCTTCCATCCGCATATCATCGTCCACGCAGAGCAGGGTGTGCTCCAGGTCGGCACGGGCAAAGCGGTTCTCTGAAATTTTACCGATGCTGCCATCCTTCATGTTGCAGCCGAACAGCCGGGACAGCACCACACCGATCTGCGACTTTCCCTCGCCGCCGTTGCCCTTGATGACCATCATGCGCTGGCCCTTGTTGCTGGGGATCAGGCAGTACCCGATGAACTCCTGCACCGTGGGGATATCCTCCGGGTAGAGCAGGTCGGACAGAAACCGCAACCAATGGGTAGGCTGTGCAGCTTTCGGATCATATCTGACCGGGAGCCGGTTGCGGACGATCTCCGGCTTGCCCTCCTGAAAGGTGCCGTCCAGATACAGGGTGCCGTTTGCCAGTGCGATGCGGTCAGTGACAGGCGGGAAGTCCTCCACCTGTGCCGCCAGCTTCAGCACATCCACCACATTGGTGACCTTCTTGGCAAGGTTCGCCCCGACGTATTCACGCATCATCTCGAAGATCTCACACCGCAGGGGCATGGGGTCCACCATTCTGCCGTCCGGGGTGAAAAATGCGCCATTCGAGTAAAGCAGTTGGTGGGTGCTCAGAAAATCGTCACAGAACAGGGATTCGTTGAAAAAGCCTTTCTTGAACCATGCAGGGGTAAAATTACTCATAGGCATTCCATCCTTTCGTTGGCGTTACGGAAAACGATGTGCCATTTTGAGTACATCGTTTTCTGTAACTGGGGAATCAACGTTCTGCCGTTCTCCCTGCATGGCTTTCCTGCCCCCTTCCGGCGGCGTTTTCCGGCTCTCCTTCTCAGGGTCATCGCCGGGTATCCCATGCAGACGGTCATGCGGTTTTCAAGGTCCAACGGGCAAAACGGCAACAAAAAAGCCGTCACAAAACAGACCAGCCCTGCCTTCGCTTTTTCTGGAAGGTCATGCTAGTCGGTTATGTAACGGTTGAAAGCCAAAATGTTCAGCCCCGCAGGGTCTGAACGAATATGTAAAAATATGTTATATTCAATTGTTGGGATAGATTACCACAAAAATCGAGCCGTGTCAACAAAAAGTTTTGAGAATACGTCACTTTCGGCAGTGTGCAAGAAAACGTGAGGGAAACCTTGGCAAAAAGAGAGAGGGCTGGACGGTGCCAGCCCTCTTGACAAGGCAATGAGGCACATCAATATGGGCTTGCAAAATTTATTAAGGGAATGCGGTGATCGTAGGACTTATACAAATCAAAACACCGCCCGATTCTGGTGAAGGAGAACCAGAATTGAACGGTGCAAATGGAAGAAGGAGAAAAGCGTAGAAAATCAGACGATGCAATCTGGGAGCAGCGCATGGAGCTGTGTCAGCAGTTCTTCGCAGGAATCGGAATAAATCACAAGGGTAAGCGGATTGCTCAGGTCGAGACTGTAAATGCCAAGCAGGGATTTGGCATCAATGGTATATCGCCCGGAGACTAAGTCCATCTCATAGGGATATTTGGACAGCAAATCTACAAAGTCCTTGACCTGATCGACCTGCCGCATTCTGATCTGTAATTTTGTCATAGGGTATCCTTTCTTTTACATCAGTGGGATAGAGGCAATGCAGTTCTGAATTTCCACCATGGAGGGCATTGCAGGGATTGCGCCGCCCTTTGTCGTGGTCAGACTGCCCGCTGCATTGCCGAAGCGGACGATTTCTTCAAGCTCAAATGCAGGGAGGGTACGCAAATCCTCCGCAGCTTTTCTCCGCAGCTGGTAGTGAATTGCGCCCATGAAAGCATCGCCTGCACCCGTCGTGTCCACGGTAGGCACATCATAGGTGGGAAGATGCCCTGCGCCCACAGCGTTCCGGTAATAAGCACCCTTTGCACCCAGCGATACCAGCACAAGAGATGGCCCCATTTCGAGCAGGGCTTGTGAGCCGCGGGCAAGGTCGCTTTCGTTTGTGATAAGCTGCATTTCTTCCTCGGAAACTTTCAGAAGATCCGCCAGCGTGACACCTTCCTGCATCTGGACAACGGCATCTGCCGGGTGCTCCCACAGAAGCGGACGGTAATTGGGGTCAAAGCTGACCAGCTTGCCCTGCTGCCGTGCATACCGCGCAGCTTCCAACGTGGCGGTGCGGCTCGGGTCGGCGGTCAGAGAGACAGAGCCGAAATGGAAGATGGCAGCATCGTCGATCAGATTCCTGTTGACTTCTGCCGAAGTCAGCATCACATCGGCACCGGGGTTCCGGTAAAAGGTAAAGGAGCGGTCTCCCTTGCTGTCAAGCTGTACGAAGGCAAGGGTCGTGGGAATCTTTTCGTCAATCACCAGACCGGACACATCAATGCTGCTTTCCACAAGGGTCTGGCGGAGAAAATCGCCAAATCCGTCTTTGCCGACTTTTCCGATGAATGCTGTTTTGCCGCCCAGACGGGCATTCATGGCAAGGACATTGGCGGGTGCACCGCCGGGATTCCGGGCAAACAATTCGATGCCCTGTGCATTGGTTCCGTTCGGGGTAAAGTCGATCAGGCTTTCTCCCAAAGCTACAACATCAAACATGGTATCACCTCAACCTGTTTTTTTAGCGTTCAGTTCGGACATAATCTGGTTATACGAACGCTTACTGATTCGGTAGAAGAACAGGACAATCGCTGTTATCAGCCACAGCACACCGGGAAGCAGCGAGAATGCATAGTGCATCGCATTCTGCACGGCAGCATTCTGCACCTGATTGGGGGCAAAACTCAATGTACTCAGCACACCAGCCAGCGCAGAGGTGCCAATCGCCATGCCCAGCTTGTTCCCCAGTGAAACGAATGCGTACTGGAAACCATCGTTGCGGACACCGGTTTTCCACTCGCCATACTCCACGCAGTCGGGAACGATGGCGTAAATGGCGGTATTGAATCCACAGAAGAAGAACTGGGACAGTGCAGCGAATGTATAGAACGGAATGGGAGAAGAAACTGCACTGAAGAAATAGAGCGCAATCAGGGAAACGCCGGTTCCGGCAGCGAAAAGGGAAGCGGTGTGCCCTTTGTTGCCCAGCTTTTCAAACACGAAGGGGAATGCCGCAGCACCCAGAATGGAGGGAACGATCAGGATCATCGAGTAGATGGTAAACAGATTCTCGTTGCCTTCCACATATTTGAAGTAATAGAGCAGGTCGGCATTGCGGCCATACAGCGTTACACCGAACAGGAACTGACCCGCCAGTGCAATCAGGTAGGGCTTGTTCTGAAGCGCTGCATCCAACTGCTTTTTCAGTGAGACTTTTTTCCGCTCCGGGGGCTGGACGACCTCTTTGGTTTTGGCAAAACAGAACCAGTGACAGAGGGTGAAGATACCGCCGTAAAGGACGGTCACCAGAAGATATCCCCGTGCTGCATTATCACCGCCAAAAGCAGAGATCAAAGGCAGGGTGATGATGTTGATGATATTGATGGCGATCATGGCACAGACGGAGCGGGAGGTGTTGATTTTCGCACGCTCCTCGATGTTCTGGGTCAGGGTGCCGCAGAGCGTACCATAAGGGATGTTCACGCAAGTATAGCCCAGAACCAGTACACAGTAAGTAATGTACATATACAGGCTCTTAGCACTGTCTGACCATGTGGGGTGCGCCCAGAACGTCAGCACGAGCACCACAGCAGTTGCCGGCGCGCCGAACAACAGCCATGGACGGTAGCGTCCCCAGCGGGAACGGGTACGGTCGCTCAGCGAACCGATCACGGGGTCATTGATGGCATCCCAGAAGCGGGAGACCAGCATCAGGAGGGACACTGCCGCCATGCTGATGCCGCAGACATCGGTGTAAAAAATCATCAAGAAGTTGCCAACGAACATCCAGCTGAAGTTGCAGCCCACATCGCCCATGCCGTAAGCGATTTTACTGATCAGAGGGACTTTGATGTTCGTATCCTGCTGCTTCGGCTCTGCTGTGTAACTCATACGGCGCGCTCCTTTCTCCTCTTGACGCGATGCTTATAATTTCTGGCAGAACTCTATTCTCTCTTTATTCGGGCCTTCGACCATGAAAAAGCGAACACCGTTTTCCCAGAACGGCAGTGACTGGATGCTGGAATGTAGCAGGTGCATCCCTGCCTCTTTTGCCGCAGCAAAGGCGGCTTCGATATCGGTCGTTGCCAGAGCTACATGGTCGATTGCTCCGGCCTTTTCCGCCGCACGATGGTTTTCATAGGTTTCGATCATCAGATCGCCAAGCTGAAGAAACGCAACGCGCTCCCCGGCGGCTTTGTTCACCGTTTCCAGCGCAGAAACAAACCCCAGCTTCTTGTAAAATACAATGGTCTTGTCGAGATCATTTGTTGGGATGCCAATGTGCGCCACACCGGTCAGAACCTGCGGAAAGCTCATACCTTCGTTTCCTCCGCAATCTTCACCACTGCTTTGACGATGTTGGCCTTGTCCGAAATGCTCTTGTCCATGGCATTCTGGATGTCGTCAAAGTCAAAGATGTTGGTCACAATGCCCTTCAGATTGATTTTGCCGGAAGCAACGGCATCAATCGCCATGGGGTAAATGTGGCGATAACGGAACACGGTCTTGAAGGTCAGTTCCTTGTCCAGTGCAAGGCTCATAGGCAGGGTCATCTCGCCGGATTTGGAGTAACCAACCAGAACGATGTTTGCGCCCTTCTGCGCCATCTCAATGGCCTGGCGGGTAGTGATTTCTGTACCAGCAGTCTCGATAACGAGGTCGCAGCCCAGACCATCGGTCAGGTCGAGAATCGTCTGGACAGCATCCTTTTCGCGGCTGTTGATCACACCGTCTGCACCCAGTTCAAGAGCCTTATCCAGACGCTTCTGCATGATATCTACAACGTAAACACGGGAAACACCCTCGGCTTTCAGCGCCATCATGGAGACCAGACCAATGCAGCCTGCACCCATGACCACCGCAGTCTGACCGGCATGAGCACCGCCCTGATTGGCGGCGTGGAAACCAACGGCCAGAGGCTCGATCAGCGCACCTTCCATGGTGCTTACGTTGTCCGGTAGCTTGAAGCAGAGGTTTGCTTCATGTGCCACATACTCCTGAAAAACACCGTCTACCGGCGGGGTAGCGAAGAACACAACATCCGGGCAGAGGTTGTATTTGCCCTCACGGCAGAACTTGCAGTGACCGCAGGTCTTGCCCGGCTCCAGCGCAACGCGGTCGCCAACTTTCAGATGCTTGACAGCACTGCCAACTTCCACGACTGTGCCGCCCGGCTCGTGGCCCAGCACGAACGGTGGCTTGACCACATAATTGCCGATCGCACCCGTTTCATAGTAGTGCATATCGCTGCCGCAGATGCCAACGTATTCCAGCTTGACAAGAACTTCGTCCTCTTTGGGTGTGGGGATCGGGCGGGTGGTGTAGCCCATCTTGCCGATGCCGTTCATGACTGCAACTTTCATTGTGCCTTTCATAAGATGACCTCCGTTTTTATTTGTTTATTGACTTTTATAAAGTGTTTATGAATGTTACTACAAATTAACACACCGCACAACCAAAGTCAAGCCCTTTTTCGCGGATTCGGAGAACTGCACAAGGAAAAAGCGGCGAAATTGTGCAAAAAATCGAGGACGGCAGGTGCCGTCCTCGATGGGAAGGTTTATAGGTTCTGAATAAAGGCTTCGATATGGAGCAGAGCGGCTCCCAGCGCAGAGGCTTCCAGCCTATAGCGGCTGAACTTCAGGTAGGAACTGTCCGGCTCAAACGTATTACGCTCGACCAGCATTTCCCGGAGCGGTTCGCCAAACTCTGCCAGAAAGCCGCCAACGTAGCCGCCAACAATTACATCACAGTCGAAGGTCATGCGCAGATTATTGACTGCTACAGCAAGGTAAGAAAGGTATTCATTCCATGCCGTTTGCAAAGCTGCATTGCCGGAGCGCAACCCGTCAAAGAATAGTGCAAGATTTCCGTCGGTCAGCTGGGAGAGGACTTTTGCAGAGCAATAGGCATCCAGACAGCCCTTTTTTCCGCAGTAGCAGGGGCGGCCATCGGGAACGAGCGTGTTGTGCCCGAACTCTCCGGCACGAAGATGGTCGCCGCCATAGAGCGCTCCACCGGTCAGAATCGCACCGCCGACACTGTTGCTCAGAGAAAGGTAGACAAGGCTGCGGGGAGATTCGAGGTCGCGCACTTCAGCAAGTCCGGCAGCGTTCGCGTCGTTGATGAACCGGCAGGAGAACGGGATGTAACGGCTGAATTCTTCGGTAGGAACATTCCGCAGACCCAAGGCATGAGAGTAAACCAATGTCTGCCCCTCTTTGTCCAGAATACCGGGCAGCGAAATGCCGACGCCCAAGATTTTTTCGACCGGGCAGCCCTCTTTTTCAATCAGCCCCTGCACGATTCTGGCAAGCATTTCCGCATAGATGTCCGACCGCTCATAAAGACGCTTTTTGCGCTCATAGTGGAGAAGGTTACCGGACAGATCGACCAGAACTGCTCCGATATGATTCTGGGTGATCTCCAGTCCGACCGCAAGTCTGGCATTCCGCACGGGAGCAAATGCTCTCGCCTTGCGCCCACCGGTAGATTCAAAGGTGCCGACCTCCTGCACCAGTCCCATCGCCATCAGTTCTTTGACATTCTGCAATACGGTCGGCCAGCTGTTGTTGACTTTTGCCGCAAGTTCCGGCTGCGAGATTCGGTCGCAGGAAAAAATGCTGCGAATCGTTCGGATGCGGTTGATTTTTTTAACATCACGGTTATTTGCGCCGCTGCCGGTCATGGGCTTACTCACCTCCAAGAGCAGATTCAACATTTGAAAGAAGATTTATAAAGCTCTTTCTTATTATAGAGAATCTGGAAAGATTCTGCAAGGGAAACATTTACAAAAAAGCGTTAGCCGAAAAGAGCGAGTTGCTTATGGATAAGAAGCGATGCTACCAGCTTATGGCAAACCATAGGTCGGTGGGCATCGTGTTCTTTATAGGGACTTAATCTTCCAGCCTGCCGTGGTCGCATCCCAGCGAGAGATAGTGCTCCATCTCTCCTCCCAGCACAAGCTGTGCGTACTCCAGCGGCCTGTTGCACAGCAGCCAGTCCAGCTCCGCCCGCTGTGCCGGGGTGCTGCCGTACTCGTCCTCGATGGCGACGCAGTCGATGGCAACGGCAGAGCCGTCCGCAAATCGGGCTTCCACCCGGTTGATGTCCATGTTGTAGCGGCAGGAAAGCACTTTTTGAGAGCGATTATAGTCAAAATTCTGATTTCGTTTCATTTGAATGGCTCCTTTAATGATTTGATTGTTGATTTTTTGACGAAATGAGATTCATTTTTGCTTGAGCCGCCCAACCACACTACGATGTAGCTTTGTTCAGCTCTTGCGGTTGCATGATTGATACCAGCACAGCACTGGGATTCACCGTACAGAGCGAGTGAATCCCTGATGCTGTGCTTTTTTATTTGACACGAGGTGAAATTTTATGCGTCAGCCTGATCATGAGTACGAAGAACGGAGCTTTGGAGATATTCAACGTGCAATTGATTTTGAGAACAGTATGAATGACCTTGAATCGCAATTGTATTACCAGCATCTTTCCCCGAAAGAAGTTGCCCAGCAGGTGCTGAAAGCCACTTGCCAATTCTACGATGCTGACTGGTGCGGTTTAATTCAGGTCGATCTTGATTTGAATTTGTGGACACCATTCTGGTGGTTCAACACTGGAACAACGGATAAAACGATGATTCTGACCGAAGAATATGAATCGGCTAAATTTCTGGATCGGTGGGTACAGACTGTCCGCAAGGGAATTCCAATGGTCGTCCCGGACGCCGAAGCAACAAAAGAAGCCTATCCTGCGGAGTATAACCTGTACCAGCGGCTTGGCATCCGGTCTGTCATTGCCGTTTCTTTGGAGCCGCGCCCGGTCGCTCTGCTTGCCGTCCGCAATCCGAATCGGTATATCCAGCAAACCAGTATGTTGCGGATTCTTGCCTATGTGCTGCTTGCATCGTACAACGAGCAGAAAATGCTGAACCGACTCCAGATGGCGTATATTCCTACTTCCATCCAAAGCAGCAAAGACATCTATGTCAGTCTGTTTGGCGAACTGAGCATCAGTACGTCCAAAGGCGTTCTGAAAGAAGCTGACTTTAGCTCTCCAAGCATCAACCGACTGATTTCTTACCTGCTGATTTCCCGTAAAAATGCCATTTCTCCGCAGGAGATCACCCAAACGCTCTGGCCAGATGATTCAGACAACCCAGCCAAAAACGTCAAGGGGCTGATTTATCGCCTGCGCCAAAAGTTCAGCCTTATTT
>ENA-ORTS01002657-ORTS01002657.1-human-gut-metagenome-genome-assembly--contig:-NODE-2657-length-10331-cov-3.063643_pt1 | contig 10331 bp, 10 predicted proteins | sample MGYA00241911_ERZ509186 | MGnify/ENA primary metagenome ERZ509186 (study PRJEB26280, sample SAMEA2338852) | human gut metagenome | biome: human gut; feature: human-associated habitat; material: faeces...
TAATGTAAAAACGCCTTGTGGCAGAAATATTTTTTTGATTTAATTCTTGTTGTTTTTATTACATTTTCTTCTTACGAAAGAAAACTTAGGCAAAAGTAATAAAATACCTGGAAGATATTTAAAAAATAAATAAAAAAGTAGTGCTATTTAGTAAAAAACAAAAAAGCAGTACTCCTTTTAAGGCAACTTTTTTACTTTAAATCAAGTTATGCAAGTGTATTTCTTTCTCGTTTCAAAAGCAGATAATGAAATTAGAGTAACTTTAAGCTTTTTGATTCGTTGTTTGGAGAATCTGCTTCCTTTGTATGGGAAAAATGGGGTGAGAGTTGTATGGACTTTTATGCGGAGGAGTGATACTGCTTCTGAATTTAACTTCTGGTTTTAGAAATTGTTAAAAAATAATTCGGTTAGCTGTATGATAACGTGAGTTCGATATAAAATCAAAAAATAGAAAATTGTTCATCATTGACAAAATTTACGTCAATGGCAAGCTTCTTCTCAAAAAAGCAGTATACTGCAATAGCTGACGAAGAGTTGACTATAAAGTTACTGAATGAACGATGTCTGGAATGTTCGATCTGTACAATATTCTTCAGTTCATCATTGACAGTTTCAATCAAGGCTCTTCTTCTGAGCAGAATTTTATCAGCTATACTCATCAGTAAATTCTTCATGTTGCTTTTACCTTCGTAACAAACCGAACACCGTTAAGAAAGAGATTTTCAAACAAACCTGTCTAATGTTTCCTTTATCTGCACATAGTTTTCCCTTAATGTTTTCCAGAAACTTACCCTGTTTCAATGGCTCATGATCATCTACATTTCCAAGTGTAAACATGGAATTAAGGATTTCACATTTATTATTGATAATCAGGTATAATTTAAATCCGAAGAACTATCCCATGAAACATTTTCCGCGCTCTGCAAGTCCTTTAAATATCTTATGAATCAGGATTCTTTGGTTATAACAGAGATGTAAAGGGAGAAGATAGAGTCAACAAAACTGATGCCAGTACAGCTCCCCAACAAGGCTTTTTTATGAAAATGGTCAGGGGAAGCAATACTTCTTTCTCGAGTTCCACAAAACGGTTATAGGACACTTGACGAGGAAAAAGGTGTTTCAGATGTTTACAGACATACTCCTTGGTAATAATACTTGAAGCAGCGGAAACTACTAGAATGAAACAAAATAAGAATAACCATAATCTCAGCACCATTCATGCGGTTAGGCTTCTTACTATGCCTAGCCTTTTTGCTTCAATCATGTATTGTTCCTACTGCAATGAAAATACCTTGCAAAAATCATCGGCCATACAATAAATCTCTATAACTTTAGACTCTAGGAACATAATGGTAATCGTTTAAATGTTATAATTGAGCACTATAAATTTAATAACTTTATCAATATATCACTAATAATCAAGCAAATATATTAATCCTAATATCGAATTCACGTTAAGATATCTTCGTGGAACAAATACGTGGTGTTACTTTGCTCGGAAACATATCTTACTTTGTCCACGAAGATATCTCACTTTTCTTTACAACAATACAGACCTCATTGCCGCCAAGCTAAAACAATAATACCAAAGCTTATCGCCAACCGAGGTGCCTCTAAACCGTTATCTCTGTTTCAAAGGCACATATTCCAGTTCTTCCAACACATTCTTGTATGCCGGACGAATAATGCGTTTTCCTTCAAAATTCAGCTCCTCATTGCGGTGTGCGCACCACCCCACGATACGAGCCATCGCAAACAAAGGTGTAAATATTTCCTGTGGCAGACCAATCATTTCATATACGAAACCTGAATAGAAATCGATATTGCTGGACACCGTCTTGCCGTTATTCTTAATCTTTCCGAACATAGCAATGGCACGTTCCTCCAACAATTCCAGGAAGGCAAATTCTTCTTCCTTGCCTTTTTCTTTTGCCAAATCACGAGCCAATTCTTTCAACAAAATAGCACGAGGATCGGATATCGTATAGACCGCATGGCCGATACCATAAATCAGACCGGACTTATCATACGCTTCCTTATTCAACATACGGGTAAAGTAAGTATCAATTTCGTCCACATTGGTCCAATCCTTGATATTTTCCTGCAAATGATGGAACATATCCGCCACCTGGATATTTGCCCCTCCATGAAGCGGACCTTTCAACGAGCCGATACCTGCAGCAATGGCCGAATAAGTATCCGTACGGCTGGACGAAACTACACGGACGGTAAAAGTAGAGTTATTACCACCTCCGTGTTCAGCCTGAAGTACCAACAGCAAATCAAGCGTACGCGCATCCAGTTCCGTATAATCCTTTTTCAACATATACAGGAAGTTTTCTGCGATAGACAGTTTTTCACGCGGATGACGGATATGCAACGAACGACCATACGTGGCATGGCGCAACATGTTATAAGCGTATGCAATAATGGTCGGGAACTTGGATATCAAGTCAATACTCTGACGCATCAGGTTATCACGCGAAGTATCATCCGCCTGCGGGTCAAAACGGTACATTTCAAGCACGCTACGGGCCAGAATGTTCATAATGTTATTTCCCTCCAACTCAATGATATTCATTTTGGTCTTCTGTTCCAACGGAGTATTGTCATTAATCAACTCACAGAAAGACGCCAACTCTTCCTTGTCAGGCAAATGACCGGACAATAACAGATAAGCCACCTCCTCAAAACCAAAACGTTTCTCCTTAATGATACTATGTGCCAAATCTTCCAAATCATACCCACGATAGAAAAGTTTGCCGGGAATCGGCTTCAATCCTCCGCCGGGAATACGTTCATACCCTACTACATTGCCTATCTTGGTCAACCCTACCAAAACACCGGTGCCATCTTCGTTACGCAATCCGCGCTTTACATCAAACTTCTTGAACAATTCGTTCTCAATCCGGGTCGCATTCTTCATTTCCTCGGAGAGTTTGTAAATGATATATTCTTTCTTCATATCCGTGAGTTTTTAGGAGTTTATTCTTTCTATTATTTCTTTTGTAAATGCCGACGTGCCAAGCGAGACACCTCCGGGCATAAAACGGGCAAGGTCATGTGTGGCACGTCCCTCGCCAAAACTGGATTCCAAGGCATTCACTATCAGCTCTGCCGCCTTATTCCAGCCAAAATGTTCCAACATCATGACAGCCGAGAGGATTAATGAACAAGGATTCACCACATCCTTTCCGGCAATATTGGGAGCCGTACCGTGAGTTGCTTCAAAAATGGCATGACCGGTATTGTAATTGATGTTCGCTCCGGGGGCAATTCCGATGCCGCCTACCATGGCAGCCAACTGATCCGAGATGTAATCTCCGTTCAAATTCAAGGTAGCCACCACCGAATATTCTTCGGGAATCAATAACGTATTCTGCAAGAATGCATCGGCTATGCAGTCTTTTATCACCAACTTGCCTGACGCAATGGCATCTCCGAATTCACGTTCCGCCAGTTCATATCCCCATTTCTTGAAGCCGCCTTCAGTAAACTTCATGATATTTCCTTTATGCACCAACGTCACTGACGGCAAGCCATGCTCCAAAGCATATTTACATGCCGCACGTACCAGACGTTCCGTTCCTTCTCTGGACACCGGTTTCACGCCAAACGAAGAACTTTCGGGAAAGCGCACTTTAGCCACTCCCATTTCATCATGCAAAAAACGATAAAACTTCTCAGCTTCCGGCGTACCTGCTTCCCATTCTATACCTGCATAAATATCTTCCGTATTTTCGCGGAAAATATGCATATCCACCTTCTGAGGTTCTTTCACCGGAGATACCACTCCGCTGAACCAACGTACGGGGCGCAGACACACATACAGATCCAGCGTCTGGCGCAAAGCCACATTCAAGGAACGGATACCACCTCCTACCGGAGTAGTCAACGGACCTTTTATGCCCACACCATATTTCTTGAAAGCCTCCATCGTCTCATCCGGCAACCAGGAACCTGTTTCGTTGAAAGCACGTTCACCTGCCAGCACTTCCATCCATTCTATTTCATGTTCATTGCCATACGCCTTCTTCACGGCCGCATTCACTATGGCTTGCATAGCGGGAGTGATTTCTACTCCCACTCCGTCTCCTGTAATATAAGGTACTGTCTTTTTCATCTTTTATCTTGCATTTAGAGCAGAGCCGGCACGGAACCAACCTATCTGCTGTTCATTATAAGTATGCTGTACTTCAAAACCATCCTGAGTGCCATCTTCATGGTGTAAAGTCACAGTCAGATTTCTTCCGGGAGCAAAGTCCGCCAATCCGCTGACGGTAATCAAATCATGTTCTTGAATCTTGTCATAGTCCGCTTTGTCTATAAAAGTCACCGCCAGCATTCCCTGCTTCTTCAGATTCGTTTCATGGATGCGGGCAAAACTCTTTGCCAAAATAACCTTTACATTCAGAAAACGAGGCTCCATAGCAGCATGTTCACGACTGGAACCTTCTCCATAATTTTCCTCCGCAACTACCATAGACCCGATGCCTTGCGCTTTATACTGCTTAGCCGCGCCCGATACACTCTCATAGGTGTTTGTCAATCGGTTCCACACCTTGTTCGTTTCACCATTGAAAGCGTTCACCGCCCCCATCAGCATATTATCCGAAATATTTTCCAGATGACCACGGAAACGCAGCCACGGGCCTGCCATCGAAATATGGTCTGTGGTACATTTACCTTGAGCCTTAATCAGTAAAGGCATATCCGTAAAATCCTTTCCATCCCATGCCGGAAACGGAGCCAATAACTGCAAACGCTGTGAGTCAGGATTCACCTTAATTTCTACCTGTGCACCGGCAGGAGCCAAATAACCGGGATTACCTTGAGTGAAACCTGCCGACGGCAATTCATCTCCCTCGGGAACGCTCAATTTCACCTTCTCGCCTTCTTGATTTATCAACGTATCTTTCAACGGATTGAAACATAAATCACCGGCAATAGTCAGAGCCAATACCAATTCAGGAGAAGCCACAAATGCATGTGTATTCGGATTACCATCGGCACGTTTGGCAAAATTACGATTGAAAGAAGTCACAATCGAGTTTTTGCGGACAGGATCATCGGTATGGCGTTTCCACTGTCCGATGCACGGACCGCAAGCATTCGCCATAATAGTAGCCCCAATCTTTTGGAAAGCATCAATCATCCCGTCACGCTCGGCAGTGGCTCGAATCTGTTCAGAACCCGGATTGACAATCAAAGGAGCAGCCACAGCCAAATGTTTTTCAGCTACCTGACGGGCAATGGAAGCAGCCCGACTTAAATCCTGATAAGATGAATTGGTACATGAACCTATCAGCCCGACTTCCATCTTACGCGGATAACCATTAACCAATACCTTTTCGGCAAACTCTGAAATAGGTGTTGCGGCATCCGGTGTAAACGGCCCGTTGATATAAGGTTCCAACTCGGACAAATTAATTTCAATCACACGGTCGTAGAAAGCAGAAGGATTGGCAACAACCTCAGCATCGGCACGTAAATCATTTGCCACTTTTCCGGCCATCTCTGCTACAGACTCTCTTCCGGTAGCTTTCAGATACACAGCCATCCGGTCGTCATAGGGGAACAAGGATGTGGTAGCCCCCACTTCTGCACCCATATTGCAAATAGTAGCCTTACCGGTTGCCGAAAGTGAAGCTGTCCCTTCTCCAAAATATTCTATAATGGCATTCGTTCCACCTTTCACGGTCAGAATACCGGCCAATTTCAGAATCACATCCTTTGGCGAAGCCCATCCGTTCAAGCTTCCGGTCAAATGAACTCCAATCAGTTTCGGCATCTTTAACTCCCATTCCATACCGGTCATTACATCCACAGCATCGGCACCACCGACTCCGATTGCCACCATTCCCAATCCTCCGGCATTAGGGGTATGAGAATCCGTCCCCACCATCATTCCCCCGGGAAAAGCATAGTTTTCGAGTACCACCTGATGAATGATTCCTGCTCCCGGTTTCCAAAACCCGATACCGAAACGCGAAGAAACATCTCGTAAGAAATCGTATACCTCACGGTTGGTTTCTGTTGCCGTCGCAATATCCGGGCCCGCTCCTTTATATGCCTGAATCAAATGGTCACAATGCACAGTAGAAGGTACGGCAGCGGAATCCTTTCCTGCATTGATAAATTGCAACAATGCCATTTGCGCCGTCGCGTCTTGCATAGCCACGCGGTCGGGGCGGAAATTCACATAGTCCTCGCCACGTTCATAATTCTTCAGTTGAGCATCATCATAAAGATGTGTATACAGAATTTTCTCAGCCAATGTCAGCGGACGCTGCAACACGGCTCTTACCCGACCTATCTTCTTTTCGAAAGAAGCATAAAAGCCCCTTAACATGTCCAAGTCATATACCATACCTTTTACTATTTATAATTATTACAGTTTTAAATCTATTTTATTTTTGGCAATATAGGAATAATATTTGAATTCTTGTGTAATCTATAATACGTTTAACAAAATAAAACATAAAGTCCTACCTAAAGGATTATTATTATCTTTGCAATTCTTATAGAAAAAAGCATCATTATGAACCAACATATACCCCTTTCTAATATAATTAACAAACTACAACGCAAAGAGTTGTTACTAAAATTAGAATATGATTACGAAAAAGAGACTTTCAGGCAACAGACTGAAGCAATGGGCATCGGTCGCAAAGTGAAACGGGGTATGTGCTGGTATCCTATATCGGCAGGCAGAAGCTATTATAACTCATTGAATCAATTGGTTGTAGAAGTTGAAAGGCAAGAAGACAAAGACATAGAACATGTATTTGAATTCGGCCGTCCGGTATGCTTTTTTACGCAAAATGCATCAGGCCAATTACATTATTTCAATTTTACGGCAACTGTCAACTACGTGGACGAAGACCGAATGGTAATCGTTCTCCCCTCGGCAGATGCATTGCTCAGCATACAGGCAACCGAGCGACAATTGGGAGTACAGCTTTATTTTGATGAAACCAGTTACCGGTTGATGTTCGAAGCGTTGGGACAAGTCCTCAAGGCAAAAGGGAATCGTCTGGCAGAGTTACGTGAGATTTTTCATGGCAACCAAAAGGCGGAAACTTTCAGTTTCGGCTTCACCCGTTTCCCTTGGTTAAACAATACGCAGGAGGAAGCAGTAAATAAAGTGATGCATGCCAAAGATGTTGCTATAGTCCACGGTCCGCCCGGAACCGGTAAGACTACCACATTGGTAGAAGCCATTTACGAGACCCTTCACCGGGAAAATCAAGTCATGGTGTGTGCACAGAGCAATATGGCTGTCGATTGGATTAGCGAGAAACTGGTGGACCGGGGTGTTCCCGTTCTCCGTATTGGTAATCCCACCCGCGTCAATGACAAAATGCTTGCTTTTACCTATGAACGCCGTTTTGAAAGCCATCCCGATTATCCGCAATTATGGAGTATCCGAAAAGCAATACGCGAGCTCTACGGACGTTCGCGCAAAGGAGCGGAGCGTGAGAATATCCGACAGAAAATAAACTCACTGAAAGACCGTGCCACCGAACTGGAAATTCGCATCAACGAAGCATTGTTCGGCGAAGCACGTGTGATAGCCTGCACACTGGTAAGTTCCGCCAACCGAATATTGACAGGACGCAAATTCAGTACCTTATTCATAGACGAAGCCGCACAAGCTCTAGAGCCTGCCTGCTGGATTGCCATACGCAAAGCAGACCGTGTCATTCTGGCCGGTGATTATTGCCAGCTTCCTCCTACCATTAAATGCATGGAAGCAGCTCGTGGAGGATTAGACCGGACACTGATGCAGGAGATTGCAGACAACAAACCCGACACTGTATCCTTGTTAAAGGTACAATATAGAATGAATGACGAAATTATGCGTTTCTCTTCAGAATGGTTCTATCAGGGTGAACTGAAATCAGCTCCCGAAGTAAAATATCGGAGTATATTGGACTATGACACACCGATAGAATGGATAAATACGGAAGGAATGGAATGCAACGAAGAGTTTGTGGGTGAAAGCTTCGGCCGTATCAATAAAGAGGAGGCGGCACTCTCCATTTCCCAACTCACCAACTATATCAATAAAATAGGTAAAGACCGTTTTCTGGAAGAACGGATTGATGTGGGAGTGATTTCTCCTTATAAAGCACAAGTACAATATCTCCGTCAACTGATAAAACGAGATGCTTTCTTCAAGCCTTACCGACACCTTATCACCATCAATACGGTAGATGGTTTTCAGGGACAGGAACGAGACGTTATCCTCATCAGTTTAGTACGTGCAAATGAAGAGGGACAAATTGGTTTTCTAAATGACTTGCGACGAATGAATGTAGCAATTACACGTGCACGCATGAAACTTATTATATTAGGAGATGCCTCTACGCTGACGAAACATCCGTTTTATAAGAAGTTATACGAATATATCTTGGCGCTGCAAGAATAAAAGAAGGAGGGCAGAACTCCATGACACTCTTTTTCAGATTGTCATTCGTTTTGCTCTCCTTAAATATTTTTTATTAAAGCACGTTCTTCATTCCTCTACTTGATTTCCCGTTATCGGAACAAATAATATTCAGAATCACAAAAGAAGGGAAGCTCTCAGTTGTGGCATAATTTCAAATAATTATTAAGACAATTTACTCATAAACTTCTCTTTGTCCACAATATAACGTACATGTGTACCTTCTCCAATCACGCCCTTGCTATCTTGCGCCCGCACTTCAAAAGTAAGTTTTCTGCCTTCCACCTCTTTTAATACGGCAGTAGCCGAAACCGTGTCTCCCACAGCCGAGGGCTTGATATGAGTAGTGTTCATCATGGCCCCTACTGTAGTGGAACCTTCAGGCAACTCATCTGCCACGGCACTCATGGCAGCATTCTCCATCAACGCCACCATAGCGGGAGTGGCAAACACATTCAAATCGCCGCTACCCATGGTGGCAGCTACATTTTCTTTTGAAACGACAACAGTCGAAGTATAAGTTAATCCTGTTTCCATCATGCTGTTTTTTTATTCTAAATGCAAATGTAACTGAATATCGTATATCATACAAATCTATTTTTCCACATTCATCTTTTACTCTCTCATCAAAATCACAAAAAATGTATAACAGAAATACAAATTCACATTTCAACTGCCTGCCACAAAAATCATAATGTTTAAGCCCCCCAAAGCTGTCCGACCCTATGAAACATCCGCCTGTTTACCTAGCATAGCCTAGGGGATAATAAAATTACAACCAAACGCCGTCCTTATCTACCTTTACTTTAAGCTCTTTATCGATCTGTTTGTTTTCCAAATCAAGTATATACCATTCATTATCAGGTGTCACCACATAATCAGCATCATCTATCACATAGTCTGAATATTTTTCCATAACCGATTTTTTTACCGCTTCCGGTAAATTTGCCACCTGTACATCCCAGCTTGTTCCCATCCATTCGTTCCGCTCATTGAAATAAACCTCTTTCTCTTTGTTTTCATCTAAAATAGTAACTTCCTGCAAACCTTTTTCACGTTCTATTTCTACAATTGTCGCATTGGGATATTTCTGCTTGACAATAGCTATAATGCCGTTTGCATCAGGCTGCGGCAAATAATCATCATAATCTTCTTCGTGTCCGGTATCTACAACAGTTTTTACCAATATGCCTGTAGACGAATAAAACAAATCCAGCTCAGACTCTCCTTTTTCTACCTCAATGACATAAAGAGTTTCCATTCCCTCACGAGTCAACTTATCCACATCATCCACCCGCCAATCAGCATATTTGCCTGCTTTATGGGCAGCAAGTACAGGTTCGGGAAGATTTTCATAACGAACATCTGTTTCTGTCATATACCAGGCAGCCGATAACGGATTGAACCATGCAGAATGCTCTCCACCATCCCAATAAAAATCTGCTACAGCATAATCACCTTTCAGCTCCCATTCCACGTCTTTGGCTTGCGGATATTTTGCATTAAATGCAGCCTGTACTTCTTTTGAAACCAAATGTGTGTTTTCAGGAACATCACTATTGTCATCATCACTACAACCACTAAAAGTTAGTGCAGCAAAAGCTGCGAAAAATAAAAATAACATCCAATTCTTTTTCATAATTACATTGTTTTATAGTTTCTTTTATATCTCACTCCAACAACATATCTTCTTACGGGAAGAATGGAAATGCGATTGGAAGGATAATCATACTTACAACTGTTGCAATGATGATCAATGGGAATCCTGCTTTTACATAGTCCATAAACTTATATCCACCGGCTCCGACTACCATTGTGTTCGCAGGCATTCCGATTGGTGTTGCATATGCGCAGGAACCACCAATGACACATGCCATCA
>ENA-ORTS01002658-ORTS01002658.1-human-gut-metagenome-genome-assembly--contig:-NODE-2658-length-10330-cov-4.388224_pt1 | contig 10330 bp, 10 predicted proteins | sample MGYA00241911_ERZ509186 | MGnify/ENA primary metagenome ERZ509186 (study PRJEB26280, sample SAMEA2338852) | human gut metagenome | biome: human gut; feature: human-associated habitat; material: faeces...
GAAGGTACCGCCACCAAGGTCGTATACCATGATCTTCTGCTCTTTCTCGTTATCCAGTCCGTATGCCAGAGCTGCTGCGGTAGGCTCGTTGATGATACGTTTTACATCAAGACCTGCGATTTTACCGGCATCTTTGGTTGCCTGACGCTGTGCGTCATTGAAGTAAGCCGGAACTGTGATAACTGCTTCTGTTACTTTCTCACCAAGGTAGTTCTCTGCATCACCTTTCAGTTTCTGAAGGATCATAGCGGAGATCTCCTGCGGAGAGTATTTCTTTCCTTCGATGTCTACTTTATAATCAGTACCCATCTCACGTTTGATGGAACGGATGGTTCTGTCTGCGTTTGTTACAGCCTGACGTTTTGCCGGCTCGCCGACCAGACGGTCACCTGTTTTTGTGAATGCTACGATAGATGGAGTTGTTCTTTCACCCTCTGCGTTTGCGATAACGGTTGGTTTTCCACCTTCCATAACGGCTACACAGCTGTTTGTTGTTCCTAAGTCAATACCAATAATTTTGCCCATTGTTGTTTCCTCCTCAATGAATTATGCTAAAAAATGGTTTAATTTCTATTTATTTATCTTCAAGGCTTAGTTAGCCACCTTGACCATACTGTGACGGACTACGGAACCTTTGTACATGTAGCCCTTCATGAACTCTTCTACGACGATGTTCTCGCCGGCTTCCTCATCCTCCACATGCATCACTGCGTTGTGCAGATTCGGATCGAATTCCTTTCCAACGGCCTCGATCACGGTTACACCGAGTTCATCGAGTGCTGTGGTAAACTGTTTGTATACTTTATTCATGCCGTCTGCGAACGGATCTTCCTCCGGGTTTTCCACCGTTGCAAGTCCGCGCTCGAAGCTGTCAACAACCGGAAGAATCTTCTCGATGATGTCTTTTGCTCCAATGGCATACATATTTGCTTTTTCTTTTTCGGTGCGTTTGCGGAAGTTATCGAACTCTGCCATCTGACGGGTCAGGCGGTCAGTCAGCTCTTCGATTTTCTCATCTTTTTTATCTTTTTTCTTTTTGAAGAACTTTCGTTCTTTGCCATCCTCAGCAGTTTCTTCTGCAGCTTCCGCTTCTTTTGCCTCTGCTGCTTTCTTTGCTTCTTCCTGCTCCGCAGCCGGTTCGGTTTCCGGCAGATCGTTCTCTGCTCCGGTTTCTTTTTCCATCTCGCGTGTAGGTTCTTCCATGGTTTCCTCTTTCTTTCTATTTTCTTCGCTCACTGATCATTCCACCTTTCTACTCACCTGTGTCCGGCTTTTTGAAGACGGCGTCCAGTTGAACTTTTAATGTTTTCAGGTTATCTACCACATTTTCGTAATCCATCCGCTTTGGTCCCACGATACCGATTGTTCCGCGCATACCGTTTCCCATATCGTATGTGGTGGTGACCACGCTGCAGTCCCGTAAGGGTTCCATCGAAGATTCATTTCCGATGTATACCTGAATACCGGTATTTTCCTCTCCGTCCTGCTCCTCGGCAGCTCCTTTGATCATATCGACCAGTTTCTGCCGTTCCTCGAATGTGGAGATCAGCTGGCTGGCTTTGCTGCTGTCGGAAAGCTCAGGGTACTTGAAAATGTTGGTTGCGCCGCTGGTGTACACCGGCACATCTTCTTCGCTGACTGCGATGGCTTCCGCTACGGTATCGACCACTTTGCTGATGATGCCGGAGTGGATGCCTGCCTGCTCTTTCATCTTCTTGATCATGCCAAGATTGATTTCTTCAATGGTCAGGCCATTGAGCTGTGTGTTCAGAAGCAGGTTCAGCTTTAATATCTGTTCATCGTTGATGGTCTCGTCGAGGTCGATCATCTGGTTTTTCACCAGGTTGCCTTCTACGACGATGACGGCCAGGAGCTGCTCTTCATTGACTTTTGAGAGCTGGATGAATTTCACTTTATTTCTGTGATATTCCGGTCCTGTAATCAACGTTGCATAGTTGGTAGATGAAGCGAGGACTTTGACAACCTGCTGCAGAACTTTTTCCATTCGGTCTGTTTTTTCAATGACCATGTTTTTGATGTCTGCAACTTCCTGTTCTTTTTCCCGCATCAGCTCATCTACATAGAGGCGGTAGCCTTTATCGGAAGGAATGCGTCCTGCGGAAGTGTGGGGCTGTAAGATGTAACCCATCTCTTCCAGATCGGACATTTCATTCCGGATTGTGGCGGAGCTTAAATTCAAATCCGTGTATTTGGAAATCGTTCTTGAGCCGACCGGCTCGCCCGTTTCCAGATACGTCTGGATGATCGCTTTTAATATTTTTCTTTTTCTTTCATCCAATTCTGTATCCACTAAGATAAGCTCCTTCCTGTTGTATAGTCCTGTTAGCACTCGTTTCAGTGGAGTGCTAACATCTATGCTCTTAAGATAGCACTCTGCCTTTTGTTTGTCAACACCTTTTCCCGGTTTTTCTATGAAGAAATTGTGAAAAAAGTATAAACCGTTTTCTTTCTGAAAAGGAATCTGACTTTTCTTTTTTATTGCATTCTACTGTTTCAAAGGCGCTATAGCCGTATGGTAGGATTCTGCCATTTTGATACGACCATTTAGTAGCATTTTTCTCAGAGGTGATGAATCATGAAATATCAGAGACTGGAGGATCTGCGCACGGACCACGATCTGACGATCCGCCAGGTTGCCGACTATCTCGGCTGCAACCGCGATGTGTATACCCGATATGAAAAAGGCGTCCGGCAGCTGCCGATCTCCATTGCCATCCGTCTGGCGGAGCTGTATCAGGTCAGTCTGGATTATCTGGTCGGCATCAGCGATGAGAAGCGGCCGTATGGATCCTGACTTTCCGGTGTCTCCGCCGCAGCAAAAGCAGGAGGACAGTTTTTCTTTTCCCTGTCCTCCCTGTTTTGCTTTTTCGTTTACAGATTCTGCAGATATTCCATCATCCGCGTTTCGCTGAGTTTCCATCCGTCCGGCTCCCCGCAGAGATACAGCGTAAAATGCCCGCACGGGACTCCGTTTTCCAGGTGGATGCCGGTATACAGTTCTACAATGAGGAGTTCTTCTGCTTTTTCTTCATATATATTAGTGATCTGATAGATGCGCTCTCCTTTTTCGTCCACCGGCCATTCTTTCTTCAGCACATCCCTCAGACGGCTCTCCTGCCCCTGCGCTTCGCATTCTTCCTCCCGGCTGATCATTTTTTCAAACGCTTCCGGCGTCTCCATCCGTTCCACTATATTCTGGACAAAATCTTCTATTTCTATTCTTTCTGCTTTTCCCATTCGTTCCCCCATTTCTGCCGTACATATTTTTCTGTTTTCTGCACAGGCTGTCTTCACCCGCCGTTTCTCTCTCCCGCCCCATTCTTCAATTTGCGACCATATGATCTGATTTAACTTTGTCCATCCAACCGTTTGGTAGTATGGGTTTGAATCTGAAAGGATGGTACAACGTATGAAATACCAGAGAATTGAAGATATGCGGATCGATCAGGATCTCACCATCAAAGAGATTTCTGCCCTGCTCGAATGCAACCGCGACGTCTATTCCCGCTACGAAAAAGGAATCCGCGACATCCCGATCGACTATGTGATCCGGCTTGCACGGTTCTATGACTGCTCGGTCGACTATCTGCTGAGTGTCTCCAGTAAAAAGAGAAAATTCGGCGATTAATTTTTTTATTGTTGTCTTTTTTATTTTTGTGTTTTGCGTTTTGATACGACCGTTTGGTCGTATTTTATATTATAATGGTATTCTTATTTTGCGTCAATTCTGAACAAGAAGGAAGCAAAATCGGACGCAAAAAAAGCGTGCCGGAAAGTTTTCTGTCGCTTTTCCGGCACGCTTTTTTTCATGCTCTTTTCTTCTTTTTTATTTCTGATTTTTTATTCTTCCATGTCATCCAGGCTCTTCTTCAGTGTGATCATTTTGTCACGCAGCTCGGCGGCCATTTCGAAGTTGAGTTCGGCGGCAGCGGCTTTCATCTGTTTCTGTACCTGGCCGATCAGTTTTTCCAGTTCTTCGCGGCTCATGGACTCCGGGTCTTTTTCCATCTTTTCTTCTGTCTTTGCCACTTCTTTCGAAATGCTGATGAGATCGCGGACGGCTTTTTTGATGGTGGTCGGAGTGATGCCGTGTTCTTTGTTGTAGGCTTCCTGCAGGGCACGGCGGCGCTTCGTCTCGTCGATCGCGAGGCGCATGGAATCGGTCATCACATCGGCGTACATGATAACATGGCCCTCGCTGTTTCGCGCGGCACGGCCGATGGTCTGGATCAGGGAGGTTTCGGAACGCAGAAAACCTTCTTTATCGGCATCCAGGATCGCCACGAGTGTGATTTCCGGGATGTCGAGACCCTCACGCAGAAGGTTGATGCCGACGAGCACATCGAAGACATCGAGACGCATATCACGGATGATCTCGGTCCGTTCCAGGGTGTCGATATCGGAGTGCAGGTAACGCACGCGGATGCCGGCCTCTTTCATATAGTCGGTCAGATCCTCTGCCATACGCTTCGTCAGCGTCGTCACGAGAACTTTGTTGTGTTTTTCAGTTTCTTTCTTTACTTCCGAAATCAGATCGTCGATCTGTCCCTCCACCGGGCGCACCTCGACATCCGGGTCGAGAAGGCCGGTCGGGCGGATGATCTGTTCGGCGCGCAGCAGCTCGTGGTCTGCCTCGTAGTCGCCCGGCGTGGCAGATACGAAGAGGATCTGATCGATCCGGTCCTCGAACTCGCCGAAGTTCAACGGGCGGTTGTCTTTTGCGGACGGCAGACGGAATCCATAGTCCACCAGCGTCGATTTCCGCGACTGGTCGCCGGCATACATGCTGCGGATCTGCGGAACAGTCTTATGCGACTCATCCACGATGATGAGGAAATCATCTCCGAAATAGTCCATCAGTGTGTAGGGCGGCTCGCCTGGCTTTAATCCGGAGAGGTAACGCGAATAGTTTTCGATGCCGGAACAGATGCCGGTTTCTTTGAGCATCTCAATATCGAAATTGGTCCGCTCCTCGATGCGCTGGGCCTCGATCAGTTTTCCCTCGTGCTTGAAGAACTTCACCTGCTCTTCCATATCCTTTTCAATCTCGCCTGTTGCTTTCAGGATCGTGTCCATCGGCACAACGTAGTGGGAGGCAGGAAAGATTGCGATGTGGTTCAGTTCACATAAGATTTCACCCGTCAGCGTATCGATCTGCACCAGACGGTCAATCTCATCCCCGAAGAACTCGACGCGCACCGCCTTGTCCGTCTCCTCCGCCGGAAAAATCTCCAATACATCACCGCGCACGCGGAACGTACCGCGGTGGAAATCCATATCATTCCGGTCATACTGAATATCAATCAACTGCCGGATCACATCGTCCCGGTCCTTTTCCATTCCCGGGCGGAGCGAAATAATCATCTCCATGTAGTCCTTCGGGCTTCCGATTCCATAGATACACGAAACACTGGAAACCACAATGACATCGTTCCGCTCACTCAGTGCAGAAGTCGCGGAAAGCCGCAGCTTATCAATCTCATCGTTCCGCGCAGAGTCCTTCGCAATATACGTATCCGAAGACGGCACGTAAGCCTCCGGCTGGTAGTAGTCGTAGTAGGAGACAAAATATTCTACTGCATTCTCGGGGAACATCTCCTTGAACTCTCCGTATAACTGAGCTGCTAACGTCTTATTATGAGCGATGACAAGTGTCGGCTTCTGTAATTGCTGAATCACATTTGCCATCGTAAAAGTTTTTCCAGAACCCGTAACCCCTAGTAAAGTCTGGCATTGATTGCCTTCCTTGAACCCTTTCACAAGCTCTGCAATCGCCTGTGGCTGGTCTCCGGTTGGCTCATATGGGGCTTTTAATTTGAACTCATTCATGGTAAATCCCTCCATTTGTGACTTTTACTATGATCATTATCAGCCAAAAATTCGTATCCAGATTCGTAACGAAAAGCTTATTTTATGGTGAATAGATATCCTTTTCACCTCGTTACGAATAAAAGTCACAAAACTGATTTTTGCGGATAAAACAGCACTCGGAAATACCTGATGATACCAGGCTCCGGTTCTGTCATATTTTTACTGTTTGTTCTTGTAACAGTCCCTATTATATCAGACATTTTTTTGAAAGTATATAGATGAAGGCAAGAAAAAAGTACAAATGTTCGATTCTTATTTGTACTTTTCTCTCTTACTACTATTCTATTTTTTATCATGCTGCGTTGAAATATTCCTCCAGGATTAAGTCTATTTCAATCACTTCTGAATAATCATAATACTGATCTTTCCGCTCTTTTGGAATAACTTCTTCAATAAATGGTTCCAATACATCCAGACAGTCTTCTATGATTTCCTGCGTATCTCCATAGATATCTACTGATATGATTTTCTTGGCATGTCCCAATAAATGCGAAATACCTTTTGAATTAAAGCTATTCTTCAGCAAAATAGTTGCATAGGTATTTCTCAACTGGTGAAAATGAATATCAGGCAAATCCAAGGATTTCAACAAGTCTTTATAGTATTTCTGATGAAAGCCTTTACTCCTTGGATTCCCATATGTAGAACAACAAATATAATTCCAGTCCCGGAACTCTTTTGGTCTGCGTCTGCGGTTCTTCTCATAAGTTTTCCGTTCTTCCAGAATTGCTTCAAATACATAATCCGGTATTGGAAGTTCACGCACACCCGCAGGTGTTTTTGTTTTAATTTCCTGCTTTGTCAGCATCTTAGGTGCACAGTCTTCTGCTTTACTGTTTGGCTTCTTTCCCAACTGACGCTCTACTCTCAACGTCCTGTGAATGTAATCGACATCACTGTATTTCAGACCATTTATTTCACTTCTTCTGAGTCCCATCAATACCGCAAACAGAATTTGCATATGAATCGGTGTCTCCTTGCTTGCCTCAATCAATCGAAGCACCTGCGGAAGTGTCAATGTTTTCTTCTCGTCAATTTTCAGGACACGATACTCTGTCTTTTTTATTTTCTTCGGTAAATTGATTCCCTTCGCAGGATTAGTTGCCAATACATTTTTGTTAAATGCATACTCCAATGATGTTTTCATGATCGTCCTGACATTTTTCGCAACTGATTCATACTTCTCTGCAACTGCATTATATAATTTTCTGATATAACCCTGATTCAGTGTAGACATATACATTTTTCCAAGCTGTGGAACAATATAATTCCTAATGGCACTTTTGTAAGTTGTATATGTGTCGTCTGTTATTCGGGGACGCATAATATCTTCCAGCCAGAAGATCATAAACTCCTCTACCCGGATTTTCCCATACACAATATAGGTTCCGGTATGTAGCTGTCCGATTACTTCATCACGAAATGCATTGGCTTCTCTTTTGGTTGTGAATCCCGCATGTTGCTGTGTCTTTATACTATCGTCTACAAACGTCAGCAACACACGAAATCCATATCCCTTTTTGATTGTTGTCACCGAATAGACCTTATATTCTACATATTTCTTAAAGTCAAAGGTCTTATGCATGGCTATCCCTCCGTTCCAATTCGTTGTGGTACAAATGTATTATTTACAAACGCAATAATCTTATCTTGCTCGTCCATAATCTCACAATAATATTCGTAAGTCGTATGAACGGAACTATGACCTAACAGACCAGATATTTTAAACAAAGGAACTCCAAGCTCAATTAAAATGGTCGCAAACATATGTCTGAGTCCATGTACGGTGATATTTGCCAATCCATTTCTGTTACAGATTTTCGTAAGTGCCTGATTCATTGCCGTTAATGATCGGGGTTCGCCATTTTCCTGACAACATACATAATCAAAATTCTTGTATTCTATGCCTGAATCAGTTTTTCGTAATTCAATCAACTGCTGTCTGCGTTTTACTTCCTGCATCACCACTTTTGGCACTCTCAATATCCGGTAGCTATTCTCAGTCTTTGGATTCCTTTCAATAACAGCATATTCCGTAACCGTAAATTCTTTTTCTTTCAGTTTCGTTGCTTTTTTCAACCCTTTTACAGTTAATTTTCCGGACTCATTTAAAGCATTCCAAACCTGTCCTGCCCATGTTCCAATAACTTCTGCATTCATTCTTTTTTACGTTTAAATTAAACAACTTGAAAACACATTGTTTTAATCTGGCACAAAGTTAATACATTTTTCTTTAATTTTAATGCTTCAATGTGTTTTTTCATATTATCTACCCCCCTACAAAAGAAAAAATAGACATTATAAAAACACTCTACGGGTGATTTTGTTTGCCCCAATCATCTATCTCCCCAGTATAATTTTCAATTCTTCTCTTGCCAAAAAAGAAGGAGCAAATTCTTCACGCGCTTGCTCCAATAACTGTTGCTCATTCTCATATCGAGCCGAGAAATGCCCCAATAACAATTGCTTTACACCTGCTTTACGAGCTATAATAGCCGCTTGCCGAGCCGTCGAATGGCAGGTTTCCTTCGCAAGAGCTTCGGCATCGTCCCCGAATGTAGCCTCGTGATACAACAAATCTACACCTTCTATGATCGGTAACAAAGCCTCGTTATAAGCCGTATCGGAACAATAGGCATAACGTAACGGAGGGTCTGCCGGCGTCGTCAAATATGAGTTGGGAATAATTCGACCATCGGAAGTAACAAAATCTTCTCCCGCCTTTATCGCAGCTCTACGGTAAACCGGAACGTTATAAAAATTCATCATATCTCCCAATAAATGTCTCATTCCTACTTTCTCTTCAAAAAGGAAACCCGAACACGGAACCCTGTGTATCATCGGTAAGGAACGAACTCTAATAGATTTGTCTTCATAAATCACCTCCGTTCTATTCGGCAATACAGGTTCGAAACGAACAGTAAAAGGCAAGTCCCGACAGAAAAAATCGAGTTGAGGCCGAAACACCTGCTCTGCCTGATGATGGGCATGAATCACCAGTTCTCCGGTCCTACCTACTAACGCAAAAGTCGAAATCATTCCGATCAAACCGAAACAATGGTCTCCATGAAGATGACTCAAAAAGATATGCCCCAATCTCGTAAACTTCAATCGCATGCGACGAAACTGTATCTGAGCCCCTTCTCCGCAATCAATCATAAACAAATTGTCGCGAATATTCAGAATCTGCGTACTCGGATAGTGACGTGCGGTGGGCAAAGCCGACCCACACCCCAAAATATTTACCTCAAACTTTCCCATTTCAAAGCTCCTTTGACATTTACAAAGATACGCATTTCCTCACTTTAACCTGCACTTTTCATAATGAAACAAAAAGACCGGCAAGATTGCCGGTCTTTTCTTTATAATACGCTTTTAATGCGCCTTATTTTTTCTCTGCGTCGAGTTTCTCTTTCAAAGCTGCCAATGCATCGATATCGCCCAAAGTAGTTTTTTCCATTTGAGGAGTTACGATAGCATCGTCTGCCTTAGCTGCTTTTTTAGCGGCTTTCTTAGCAGCATTTTCTTTCTTAGCCTCGGCCTTAGCTTCATCTTCGAAAATACGGCTGTGAGACAAGATGATACGTTTAGCATCTTTATTGAATTCGATTACTTTGAATGGTAATTTTTCATCCACTTTAGCCTGAGCTCCGTCTTCTTTCACCAAATGACGGGGAGTTGCAAATCCTTCCACACCATAAGGCAGAGCTACAACAGCCCCCTTGTCGAAGATTTCAGTGATGGTACCTTCATGTATAGAATCTACAGTAAAGATGGTTTCGAATACATCCCAGGGGTTTTCTTCCAGTTGTTTGTGGCCTAAACTCAGACGTCGGTTCTCTTTATCGATTTCCAGTACGACAACTTCAATAGGAGCACCAATCTGGGTAAATTCTGCAGGATGTTTCACTTTCTTGGTCCATGAAAGGTCAGAAATGTGGATCAATCCGTCAACCCCTTCTTCGATTTCTACAAATACACCAAAGTTAGTAAAGTTGCGTACTGTAGCAGTATGTTTGGTTCCTACACCATATTTTTCTTCGATATTCTGCCATGGGTCAGATTTCAGTTGTTTGATACCCAGTGACATTTTACGTTCTTCACGATCCAGGGTCAATACGACTGCTTCTACTTCGTCTCCCACTTTCATGAAATCCTGAGCAGAACGCAGGTGCTGAGACCATGACATTTCAGAAACGTGGATCAGACCTTCAACACCCGGAGCAATTTCGACAAATGCACCGTAATCAGCCATAACCACTACTTTACCTTTTACAGTATCGCCTACCTTCAGGTCTGCACTCAGAGCATCCCATGGATGCGGAGTCAGTTGTTTCAATCCTAAGGCGATACGTTTCTTCTCATCATCGAAGTCCAGAATAACTACGTTCAGTTTCTGATCGAGGGTTACAATCTCATTCGGATGATTTACACGGCC
>ENA-ORTS01002672-ORTS01002672.1-human-gut-metagenome-genome-assembly--contig:-NODE-2672-length-10294-cov-4.509132_pt1 | contig 10294 bp, 7 predicted proteins | sample MGYA00241911_ERZ509186 | MGnify/ENA primary metagenome ERZ509186 (study PRJEB26280, sample SAMEA2338852) | human gut metagenome | biome: human gut; feature: human-associated habitat; material: faeces...
GGGCAAAAGCCTTATAAATTGTTAGGAGTTTTAAAGCTTTTGCCCTTACAGGGCGATAGGCTATCATCCGTAATAACCCAGGGCGCTGCCCTGGGCTAAGAGCTTCTGCCCCTTCAGGGCGTATGGAACATACTTGCGAAAGTTTAGCAATAATAAAAATCCCCTGAAAGGTTGCCTATATACTAAGGCTTCCTTTCAGGGGATTCTCTTTAGCGCTTATACGAAGCGCTCAAAGGCTTTATTCTACAGTGAACATAACATTCTTCGTTTCTTTACTATTAGGGCCTACCATGATGTCGAAATCGCCAGATTCGAGAACATACTGTAGGTTGGCATTATAGAACTTCAGCATATCAGGAGTTATGTGGAAAATTACCTCCTTACTCTCGCCTGCTACAAGATGAATGCGCTGAAAGCCTTTCAACTCTTTAACAGGACGGGAAATGCTTGCCACTTTATCTCGAATGTAAAGCTGTACGATTTCATCGGCTGCACAACGACCTGTGTTCGTAACACGAATGGTGGCAGTGATGTCGGCATGGTCGTTCCACATATCGCTGTTGGCAGAGGCTACACTCGCTTTATGGGAACTCAACTGCAATGAACCATACTCAAAGGTGGTATAACTCAAGCCATAACCAAAAGGATAGAGGGCGCCATTGCGTACATCCAGGAAGTTGCTGGCATATTTGGCAAATCGAGGATTGTCATCGGGTACAGGACGTCCTGTATTTTGGTGATTGTAATAAAGAGGTTCCTGACCAGTAGCCTTGGGCAAAGAGGTGGTAAGCTTGCCACTGGGCACTTTGTCGCCAAAAACCACATCGCAGATGGCATCGCCAGTCTCAGAACCGCCAAACCATACATTCATGATGGCAGGGATATGACTTTTCTCCCAAGTAAGCACGGTAGGTCGACCAGAGAAATTGAGTAGCACGATGGGCTTACCTAATTGGGCAAGTTTTTCGAGCAAATCACGCTGTGTGTCGGGCATACGCAAGTCGGTACGACTGGCACACTCACCACTCATATCGGCAGTCTCGCCCATGGCACAAACGATGACATCAGCTTGGCGTGCTATCTGCAAAGCCTCAGCCTTCAACTTAGCATCATCCCCACGAGTTATCGTCTTGCCAAACTCACCATCTTTCTGTTCTTGCTCGTCGTAAACCACGTTGCAACCTTGAGCATAAAGCAAAGTAGCTTTTCCTGCAAGAGCCTTCTCCATACTCTCCTTGAGTGAGGAATAGCGGTCGGGAGTGGCTGCCACGCTCCAAGTTCCGCTCATGTTGCTGCGCGTGTCGGCAAGGGGGCCGATGAGGGCTATCTTGCCCTGCTTGCTGAGGGGCAGCAGCTGTTGGTCGTTCTTGAGAAGTACAAAGGTTTCGGCGGCAATGTCGCGTGCGGTCTGACGATGGGCAGCGGTGAAGATGTCGGTCTTCTGTCGCTTGCTGTCGCAGTAGCGGTAAGGATCCTCGAAGAGTCCCAGCTTGTATTTGGCCTCTAAGATGCGGCGGCAGGCGATGTCGATATCAGCCTCGCTCACCTTGCCTTCCTTGACACTCTGTTCCAGGAATCTCACGAAGCCCTGCGAGCACATGTCCATATCGGTTCCGGCCAGGAGCGACTGCTCGGAGGCTTCCTTGAGGTCGTGGGCTGTACCGTGCTGCAGAATCTCGCCGATAGAGCCATAATCGGTCACTACAAATCCCTTGAAATTCCATTGATTGCGCAGAACATCGGTCATCATCCAATGACTCGCTGTAGCGGGAACATAGTCGATGAGATTGAAGGAAGACATGACGCTTCCTACACCAGCATCGACCACAGCCTTATAGGGAGGCAGAAACTGGTTGTACATGCGTATCTTGCTCATGTCGGTGGTGTTGTACTCCTTGCCAGCCTCAACGGCTCCATAGAGGGCGAAATGCTTGAGACAAGCCATGATATGGTCTTTGGGGACGATGGTCTCACGGCTCATGTCAGCCTGCTGATAGCCGCGAGTCATGGCTGCTCCCAAGACGCCACTGAGGTATGGGTCCTCGCCGAAGCCTTCGCTGATGCGTCCCCAGCGGGCATCGAGAGCCACGTCGACCATAGGCGAGAAGGTCCAGTTGATGCCGTCGGCGCTTGCCTCACGGGCAGAAACGGCTCCCACTTGCTTCAAAGCTTCTTCGCTCCACGTGCATGAGAGGGCAATGGGAATAGGGAAGATGGTCTCGTAACCATGAATAACGTCCATACCTACAAGGAGGGGAATACCAAGACGACTATTCCGAATGGCTACATCCTGTAAAGCTTTAATCTTGTCGAAACCCTTGATGTTGAACACGCCTCCCATTCTTCCAGCCGTAATATCGCCTGCCACCTGAGTGTCCATAGCATTTCCTGTAGTAATATCGCCTGCCACCATGAGGTTGAGCTGACCTATCTTCTCTTGAAGCGTCATCTTGGCCATCAATTGGTCGATATATTCCTTCATGGGAAGAATCTTCTTGCTGTCAACAGCTTTCTTAGACTGACGCTTAGCTTTCTGTTTTACTTGCACCGTCTTCCATGATGCTGATGGTGAGGCAGCTGTCCCCATTATAGGAAAAGCTGCCCCCAAAAGAATGAATGATGATAACAATAATTCTTTTTTCATGCTGATAATTTATGTTTAAGATATAATTCTGATCTTTTACATGGATTCTTCTTAGGAAAAACTAAAACATCTATTTCAGTTCAAAGGTTTTCTTAAGTTTCAAATTATCGGAAGCATTGCCAACCCAGGCCTCAAACTGTCCTGGCTCTGCCTTCCAGCTTGCTGTGGTCTCGTCGTAGAAGCTGAGGGCGTCCTTGCCGAGGGTGATGCTGACGTCCTTGCTCTCGCCAGGCTGCAGACTCACCTTGCTGAAGCCTTTCAGCTCCTTGAGCGGACGGTCGACAGAAGCCTTGGCGTCGTGCACATAAAGCTGTACGGTCTCTGATCCGGCACGCTGACCGATGTTCTTTACCTGTACGGTGAAGGTGATGGAGTCGGCAGCTGTCATCGATGACTTATCGGCACGCAGGTTGCTGATGGCGAACTGAGTGTAGCTCAAACCGTGTCCGAAGGCGAACATAGGGCGCTGTTTCTCCTTGTCTGCCCAACGATAACCGACATAAATGCCTTCCTTATATTCCTCGTCAATGATATTACCTTTGGTCTGAGCACCACCTTCCAGGCGCCATGTGCCAGGATAGGTATTGAGCGCATGAGCGCCTACATCTTGCAAGGAACGCACCCAGGTAAAGGGCAACTTGCCACTGGGATTAACATCGCCTGTGAGGACAGAAGCCAAAGCATCACCTGCCTCTGAACCAAGATACCATCCCTGTACGATGGCTGGCACCTTATCTTTCCAAGGCATAGCCACTGCATTACCAGAGATATTGACATACACGAAGTTCTTATTGGCTGCTGCCAAGGCTGTAACCAACTTATTTTGTGCATAGGGCAACTCGTACTGCTGTCGGTCGTGGCCCTCGCAGTCTTGATAATCGCTCTTGTTAAGACCACCAAACATCACAACATAGTCGACAGTCTTAGCCTTCGCTACAGCCTCTGCAATGAGCTCTGCCTCACTGCGCTTATCCTCCAAGTTCTGTCCTGTGGAAACTCCATTGTAAGCGCCTGTGACATCACCCACATAACCGCGCACATACTCTACTTCTATGCCATCCTTGCTCAGACGCTCCTTTAAGCCCTGAAGTGGCGAGATTTCCTTCTGCACTTTCAACGAAGAACTACCTCCACCTACGGTCATCATCTTGATGGCATTCTCGCCCACTACCAGCACGCGGCGCACTTTCTGTGTGTTGAGTGGAAGTATGCGATTCTTGTTCTGCAACAAGACGATGCCCTCCTCGGCTATCTGTTTAGCTGTGAGATAATGTTCTTCAGAGCAAAAGAAACCATAAGGGCGATGGCGGTTCATCGTGGTGCGATAGAAGAGTCGCAGCACGCGGCGCACCTTCTCGTCGAGCTCACGTGTGGTGTATTTGCCTTCCTGTATGGCCTTCAAATATGGACGGGCGAGATAATAGCTGTCGTAGGCGTTGGAGGCGCCCCAGCTCAATCCGTTGGTCCAGGAGCCGAACTCCATGTCGAGTCCGTTCCTCACAGCCTGGTCGGTGTCGTGGGCTCCACCCCAGTCGCTCACCACCACTCCGTCGAAGTGCCAGTCGTTCTTCAGAATCTTGTTCAGGGTGTACTGGTTATGGCAGTTGTGCTCGTTGCGATACAGGTTGTATGCGCCCATGATGGCCCATGCCTTGCCTTGCTCAACGGCAGTCTTGAAGGCAGGAAGATAGATTTCGTGCAGGGCACGGTCGCTCACCTTCACGTTCACCTGATGGCGATATTCCTCGTCGTTGTTCAGACAATAGTGCTTCACGCAGGAAGAAACACCTTTCGACTGCAAACCCTGTATGTAAGGCACTACCATTACCGAAGTTAAGAATGGGTCTTCGCCCATATATTCGAAGTTGCGACCATTGAGAGGTGTACGATAAATGTTGACTCCTGGTCCTAATATCATATCCTTGCCACGATAAAGTGCTTCTTCGCCCAAGGCTTCGCCATAGATACGACTCATCTGTGGGTTCCAGGAGGCTGCAAGACAGGTAAGGGCAGGGAAAGCCACACACGAGTCGTTGGTTTGTCCAGCCTGCTCCCACTCATCCCACAGCACGTCGGGGCGCACACCGTGTGGACCATCGTCGGTCCAGAAGTCAGGAAATCCCAATCGTGGAACTCCTGCCGATGAAAACTTGCTCTGGGCGTGAATAACTCTTATTTTCTCCTGCAAGGTCATGCGGGAGAGGGCGTCCTCGATGCGTTGCTCTACGGGCTTGGTGTCGTCCAAATAGACAGGCATCTGCTGCGCCTGAACTGAGAAAACGGTTGTCAGCGACAACACGCAGGATAATGCTAAATGTTTCATAAGTTATATTGATATTATTTTTTGCCGAGTGCAGCTAATCTTCTGCAAAGATAGCCAAAAAATCAAATAAAAGCTATTTCACTTAGTAAAATAGTGGATTCGTGTACATAATGTAAAACTGCAACCTTCTATAAACAAGCTGTTTACGCAAAAACAGCCTTTCGATTTAAGTGGAAGTTAATGAAAAGTCGGTTAGTCGAAAAAGGGGTAAATAATGGGGCGATTTTTAAGTGTCAGGATTGGCTGGAGAGCACATAGCAGTACAGAGAATGCTGCAAGATTGCTTTCCTGCCAATTCCACACAAAAGACGTCTTTACTTCAATATCGAAGCACCTTCGAGCATGGCGAGAGCCTTGTTCTCGTTCTCCTCCATGATCTCGCGCTCGCCCGGACCCTTGTCGTTGATGCCGCACAGGTGCAGGATGCCGTGAATGATGACACGATGCAACTCGTCGTCGTAGGTCTTGCCGAACTGCTCGGCATTGGTGCGCACAGTATCGAGCGAGATGACAATATCGCCGTTGATGACATCGCCCTCATCGTAATCGAAGGTGATTACATCGGTGTAATAGTCATGGCCCAGATACTCGTTGTTGACCTCGAGAATCTTCTCGTCATCTACAAACATGTAGCCCACCTCGCCCACTTTGCGTCCGTGTGAAGCAGCCACTTTGCGAATCCATGCGCTGGTTTCGCGCTTCTTGATTTTAGGCATTTTCACGCCTTCTACACTATATGTTATCATACTTCTTATGGAGTTAAGGAGTTAAGGAGTTAAAGGAGTTTAGACAAAACCTTTTCGTTCCTATTCTCCATTTATACTATATATTTTTTTATTATCTTTTTAAGCTTTTGAATTCTTCACTCTTCGTTCTTCACTCTTCACTTCTTAGGCAGAAATTCATCCACTTCTCTTCCGAAGAATCTCAACTCCCTGACGAGCGTAGAACTGATGCTGCTGTAGCGGGGATCGGAGAAAAGGAGAATGGTCTCCACACCACCCAACTGCTTGTTGATGTCGGCCTGCTCACGCTCGTACTCAAAGTCTTTTGCGCTCCTCACGCCTCTCACCAGAAACTTGGCTCCAAGACGATGCGCCAGGTCGATGGTAAGGTCGTCGTAGGCTACTACCTCCATGCGATAACCCTTCGAAGCATCTTGCACATCTATCAGCTCTGTACACTCCTGAGGAAACACCTTCTTGATGCTCTCCACACGCTGAGAAATCTCTTCCGTGGCATGTTTGAGCTTACTCATCGCTACAGCTATCACCAATTTATCAAACATGGGGAGCGCACGTTCTGCTATATTTTGATGCCCGATTGTAAATGGGTCGAAAGTTCCCGTAAATATTCCTATCTTCATGTAGTTAAAGTTCTTCTATCAAATTCTTCACTCAAACAAGTCTCCCTGCATGATGTTGCTGCCATAGGGATTGCGTCCCAGATGGTCGTAGGCAAGCTTAGTGGCCATGCGTCCGCGCGAGGTTCGCTTGATGAATCCCTCCATGATGAGATAAGGCTCGTACACCTCCTCGATGGTTCCGGCATCCTCGCCGATGGCTGTGGCAATCGTTCCCACGCCCACCGGTCCGCCATGAAACTTGTCGATGATTGTGGTGAGAATCTTGTTGTCGATCTCGTCCAGACCATACTGGTCGATGTTGAGCGCACGGAGCGAGAACTCAGCAATGTCGTAGGTTATGGTGCCGTTGCCCTTCACCTGGGCGAAGTCGCGCACACGGCGCAGCAGCGAGTTGGCGATACGGGGCGTACCGCGTGAGCGGCGCGAAATCTCAGCCGCAGCCTCTTCCTCGATAGGCACTTTCAGGAGCATGGCGCTGCGCTTCACGATCTTTTGCAACGTTGGCGGATTGTAGTACTCCAAGTGCAGGTTGATGCCGAAACGGGCACGCAGAGGCGCTGTGAGCGAACCGCTGCGGGTAGTGGCTCCTACAAGGGTAAAGGGATTGAGGTCGATCTGAATGCTGCGGGCCGACGGACCCTTGTCGATCATGATGTCGATGCGATAGTCCTCCATGGCCGAGTAGAGATATTCTTCCACTACGGGCGACAGACGGTGAATCTCGTCGATGAAGAGCACGTCGTTGGGTTCCAGCGAGGTAAGAATGCCTGCCAGATCGCCCGGCTTGTCGAGCACAGGGCCCGATGTAATCTTCAGTCCCACGCCCAGCTCGTTGGCGATGATGTTGCTCAGCGTCGTCTTGCCCAGTCCTGGTGGACCATGCAGCAGGGTATGATCGAGCGGTTCGCCGCGATACTTGGCTGCCTCGACAAACACCTGCAGGTTGTCCACCACGCCCGTCTGTCCGCTGAAGTCAGAGAACTTCAAGGGTCGCAGCGCCTTCTCGAATTCCTTTTCGGCAGGCGAAACCGACTCATTTCTTATGTCAAAATCTTCGTTCATTCCGCAATATCTTATATTTTGTGCAAAGTTACACAATTGTATCAGAAATAAAAAGGAATTCACGAAAAAATCGACAAAAACCTTTGCTCACAATAAATATAATCACTACTTTTGCACCCACATTCCGAACAGAACGTATATAAGAGGGCGACAAACATTCTAAAAATATATAGGTTATGTTACATTTATTTCAGGCGCTCAGCCGTGTGCTGGCCAATTACACCTCCATCTTCGTGATAGGAGTAGCTGTATTCACATTCTTCTTCCCACATACCTTCGACTGGGTACGCGGAATCACCCAGACCGTCATTCTCGGCATCATCATGCTCACCATGGGACTGACTCTTACCACCAACGATTTCAAGATTTTGGCGCAACGCCCCCTTGATGTCTTCATCGGTGCCTGCGCCCAGTTCATCATCATGCCGGGCGTGGCCTACCTCCTTGTCCACGTATGGCACCTCGACCCTGCCCTTGCCCTCGGCATTCTGCTCGTGGGCTGTTGTCCTGGCGGTGTGTCGAGCAACATCATGAGCTATCTCTGTCATGGCGACGTGGCTTTCTCGGTGGGAATGACCTGTGCCTCCACCATCCTCGCTCCTGTCATGACGCCGCTGCTGATGAAGATTACAGCCGGCGAAATCATCCATATCGACGCCATCGGCATGTTCCAGGGCATTCTGCTCGTCACCATCATCCCTGTAGCCATCGGCTGCACACTCAACTACATTTACGGCAAGAGGGAGTGTTTCCCCACCATTCAGAGCCTGATGCCCGGCATCAGCGTCACCTGTCTGGCGTTTATCGTGGGCGGCGTTATCTCTACCGTTCACGACGACCTCGTGGCACGCGGCATGATGCTCTTCCTCTGGACCTTTGCCGTCGTCTTCTGCCACAACACCCTGGGCTATTGCCTCGGCTGGCTGGCCGGTAAGCTGGCTGGCTTCAACACAGCCAAGAAGCGCACCATCAGCATCGAAGTGGGAATGCAGAACGCCGGTCTTGCCACCGTCCTGGCCGGAAACTTCTTTGCCGCTCAGCCACTTGCCGTACTGCCCTGCGCCATCAGCTGTGCATGGCACAGTATTTCGGGCACCATCCTGGCTGGCATCTATCTGAAATGGGATAAGATGCACGGAAAAGGTTAATAACTGAACTATCCAATAAACACCCCATAAAAAAATCGGCTCTTTCCTCATCTTTGTGAAGAAAGAGCCGATTTCATATCTGCTATTTGCCATGCGTAAGCAACTGCACCGCACGCATCACAATCTCGTTCGTCTCGTTCCAAACCTGGAAATACTGGCTCATATCCCAAATATCTCGCGCTACAAGGGCTTTGAGCTGTATGGACAGGTATTTCCTCGTCTGAGCCAATTCGGCGGCGTCACGGGGCTCTATTTTCTCTTTCTTGCCATCGGCGATGATTTCCTCTACAAGGCTCTGAGGAACCTCATAGCTTGCCAGGAACTTACCAAAATCCTTGTACTGGCTCTTCAGTTCTTGGCGATGGGCGTCGATGAACTTCAGGCTGTGGTTGATGACGATGCTCTTGGCTGTAAGCAAGCGGTGCATCTTGGTGTACTTGGTTGTATCGAGCGGCACGAAATAATCGGGCATGATGCCTCCGCCGCCATAAACCACACGATGCTTGCGCAGGGTGTAATACTTCAGAGAGTCGGACAGATGGATACTGTCCTGGTTGGTGAACTCGCCGTGCTTGTAGCGGTTGTCGAGATCCATGGCATAATCCTCGCGCTCGCCCTTCTTGTAAGGCTTCTGGATGCATCGGCCGCTCGGCGTATAGTAATGAGCTATGGTGAGACGTATCTCGCTTCCATCCTCAAAGGTAAGAGGACGCTGCACCAATCCCTTGCCAAAAGTGCGACGACCTACGACAACGCCTCGGTCCTGGTCTTGTATGGCACCCGACACGATCTCGGCTGCCGAAGCCGAGAACTCGTTGGTGAGAACCACGAGCTTGCCCTTGCGCCAGCGTCCGTTGGCCTCAGCACGGAACTCCTGTCGAGGCGCTGTACGGCCATTGGTGTAGACGATGAGGTCGCCTTTCTCCAAGAACTCGTTGGCTATCTTGGCTGCCGTCTGAAGATAGCCTCCACCATTGTCCTGAAGGTCGAAGATAAGGTCTTTCATGCCTTTCTTCTTGAGCGAGTCCATAGCGACAGAAACCTCCTTGTGGCTGGTCATTCCGAAGCTGCCCAGACGGATGTATCCGATTCCGGGGCGAATCATATAGGCTGCATCCATCGTGGTGACTGGTATCTTGTCGCGCTTAACACGGAAGGAAAGCTTGTCCTTGATGCCACGGCGCACAACAGTGAGGTTGACTATGGTTCCCTTGGGTCCGCGAAGGCGCTTCATGATTTCTTCCTTGCTCATCTTGACGCCTGCGATGGCTGTGTCGTTGACTGCCACAATGCGGTCGCCGGCTATGATGCCCACTTTCTCGGAAGGCCCGTTGACAACGGGCTGAATGACGAGGAGTGAGTCGTCGACCATGTTAAACTGCACACCGATGCCATCAAAAGAGCCGTTGAGCGACTCATTCATCGCCTGTGTCTCCTTGGCTGTGGTGTAAGAGGAATGCGGGTCGAGCTTCTCCAACATGCCACGAATGGCGTCCTCGACAAGCTTGTTCTCGTCGACGCTGTCGACATAGAGATTGGCAATGGCTATCTCTGCCCTGCCCAACTTCTCTATCGGGCTGTTCTTGCCCATTCTGATGCGCATCTGGGCACTGGCAGAAGTTACTGCCAGAAATGCTACCAGTGCAAACAATAGATATTTCTTCATAAATTCATATTTTACTTGAGTTTCGCAAGCTCAGAAGTTAAAGGAGTTAAAGGAGTTATCGCTCCCTACGGTCGCTGAGGAGTTA
>ENA-ORTS01002673-ORTS01002673.1-human-gut-metagenome-genome-assembly--contig:-NODE-2673-length-10294-cov-4.320539_pt1 | contig 10294 bp, 10 predicted proteins | sample MGYA00241911_ERZ509186 | MGnify/ENA primary metagenome ERZ509186 (study PRJEB26280, sample SAMEA2338852) | human gut metagenome | biome: human gut; feature: human-associated habitat; material: faeces...
ACTGGTAAAACTTGTCGTTGCCGATGCGAAGGCCGATGTTGATGAACGCGGGGTTGCAGGAGTTGGCGAACGCCTGCGTCAGGTTTTGCTGGCCGTGACCGGGCGCGCGCTTGGAGCAGTTGATGGTCTCTCCCTCGATCTTTACGCTGCCGCTGCAATAGAAGCCCGTGTTCAGGTCGACAACGTTTTCCTCAAGCGCCATCGCGAGCGTCAGTGTTTTGAACGTGGAGCCCGGCTCGTAGGTGTCGTTGATGGCCTTGCTGCGCCACTGTTTGTTGAGAAGATCCTTCATGTTCTCCTCGATCTGCTCCTCCGTCATGCCGGAGGTCAGAAAGTCGTTGTAGACCGTGCCGGGGGAATTCAAGTCGTAGGTCGGCAGCGACGCCATCGCCAGCACCGCGCCGGTGTTGACATCCATGACGATGCCCTCGGCGCCCTTGCCAGTGCCGAAGCGCGCCTCGAGCTCCTGCACACCTTTCTCAAGGTAATACTGGATGGTCGTGTCGAGCGTCGTGTGCAGGTCGCAGCCGTTTTCCGCGTCGAAATACTGGTCGTACTGGTAGAGCACGGAGCGGCCGTCGCGGTCGCGCGCGGTGACGACCATACCGTTCTCGCCGGTCAGCTCGTCGTTGTACGCCGCCTCAAGGCCCATCGCGCCGCCGTTTTCATTGGCAAAGCCGATGACCTGTGAGGCGAGCGTCCCCTTGGGATAGGTCCTCTTGCTCGTCGGACGAATGAAAACTCCCTTCAGGTCGTTTTCATTGATGAATTCCCGCACCTTGTCGGCAAGCTCGTCATCCGCTTTTTTCTTGAGCTCTTCGTACTGCGAGTTCGTTTTCTCCATCTTTTTGAGAATGTCAGCGGGGTCAAGGTTCAGAATTTCAGCAAGGCCGCCCGCGATCAGGTTTTGATCCTGATCGTTTTCGATGATCTCCTTCGGAGAGATGAAAATATCCTCCGCCGAGGCGGACATCGCCAGGATGGTGCCGTTTCGATCGTAGATCGTGCCGCGGCTCGCCTCCACCGTGGTGCGCAGCGTTTGCTGGCGCACAGCGACGGACTGGAGCTCGTCATGCTCGGTGATCTGCCAGTGATAGAGTTTGGTGAAGAGCAGCACAAACGTCAGCACGCCGAACACGCCCAGAAGCAGCAGCGTTCTTGTCTGAATGATGCGGTTTGCGCGGCGCGCGGATTCGGGCCGTCTTTTCTGGTTCTGGGGGCGTGGTGCCACAGTCGTTCATCCTCCTTAAAAATGGAAAAGGAGTAAGGAAGCTCCTTACTCCTTATGTATAGCTTCGCTCATTTGAAATATTCCACCACTGCGCATACGCCGTTGCCAAGCGACGTGAGCGCCCGCGACAAAACGTTCTGGCTCTTCTGCTGGTAGACGACCACGCTGTCGGGCTCCGACAGGTCGATGTAGTAGACCTGCGAGGCGCTGGGCTTGGCCATACCGGCCGCGGCCGCCGCCTCCTTGATGGTGGTGAGGTCAAAGGTTTTTTCGTAGCGCGTGAGCAGCGCGACATGCTCGTCCTCGAGCGCGGAGATCTCCTTCTGCACGGAGACGACCTGCGCGGAGATTTCCGTCAGCTGTGCGCGGCACATGATCATCAGCGCGACCATTGCGGCCAGCGCCATAAAGCCGCACAGCGTGCCGAGCGAGACCTTTTCGCGTTGACGGCGGACGGGCGCAGCCTTTTTCTGCACCTTCCGTTGCGGGGGACGCATGAATTCCTCGCGCTGACGCTCGTGCTCGCGCTCGTATTCACGCTCGCGGCGCAGCCTGCGCTGGCGCTCTTCGTAGGCGGGATCGTAAGCGAGATTGCCATTGACTCGTCCGCTGTAGCGGCGGTATTTCATGTTCTGCTCTCTGCGGCTGGCCATGGCGATCTCCTTTCTTTTGCGTATTTTCGGCTGTTGTCAGCACTTTTCCGCGACACGCAGCTTGGCGCTGCGGGCACGGGGATTCTCTGCGAGTTCTTCTTCGCCCGAAACGATGGGCTTTCTTGTGATGAGCTTGACCTTTGGCTTTCGTCCGCACACGCACACCGGAAATTCCGGCGGGCAGATGCAACCCTGTGCAAGCTCCTGTAATTTCTTCTTGACGATGCGGTCTTCGAGCGAGTGGAACGTGATGACCGCGAGCCGTCCGCCCGGTTTCAGATTTTTCTCCGCCGCATCGAGCATCGGCGGAAGCTCGCCCAGCTCGTCGTTCACGGCAATGCGGATGGCCTGAAAGCTGCGCTTGGCGGGGTGCTGCTTCTCCCGCAGGGCGGCGGGGGGCATGGCGGACTTGATGATGTCCACCAGCTGCAGCGTGGTCTCAATAGGAGCCTGCTGGCGGGCCTGCACGATGCGGCGGGCGATGGCGGGGGCACAGCGCTCCTCGCCGAAGTCGTAGAGGATGCGGCGCAGCTCCTCATAGGGCCAGTCGTTTACCACATCGCGGGCGGTGAGGGACGCCGTGCGGTCCATGCGCATGTCCAGCGGGGCGTCGTGCATGTAGGAAAAGCCCCGGGCGGCGTCGTCCAGCTGGGGGGAGGAGACGCCCAGATCAAAGAGCATCCCATCGACACCGGAGATATGGAGATCGGCGAGGATATCGCCGACGCGGTCGAAGTTGCTGTGGACCAGCGTGACGCGGTCCAGATAAGGGGCCAAACGCTCCTGCGCGGCATCGATGGCCGTCTGGTCGCGGTCAATGCCGATGAGGCGTCCGCCCTCCGTCAGGCGGCGGACGATCTCCAGCGAGTGACCGGCGCGGCCCAGCGTGCCGTCCACATAGACGCCGTCAGGCCGGATGGCCAGCGCGTCCAGACATTCCTGAAGCAGGACGGGCTTGTGGCCGTAGTCCTTTTCGATAGCGTGGTCAGCCATAGCTTACAGCCCCATTTCCGCCATGGCCTGCTCCAGCGCGCCGGAGGAGAAAGCCTCGTTCTCGATGGCGGCCCAGCGCTCAGCGCTCCAGATCTCGGCGCGGTCGAAGCTGCCCACCACCACGACCTCCTTGGTCAGGCCCGCGTATTCCCGCAGCTTGGCGGGGATCAGGATGCGGCCCTGAGAGTCCGGCTCGCAGTCCGCCGCGTAGGCGAACAGGGCGCGGAGCTTCTTCACCTCGTTGTAGGACAGCTCCTTCAGCTTGGCCATGAAGGCGGCCCAGCTCTCGTCGGAGTAGACGGACAGGCAGCGGTCCTGCCCCACGGTGACATGGAAGGTCTGCCCCAGCTCCTTGCGGAGAGAGGCGGGAATGAACAGGCGGCCCTTGGCGTCGATGTTATGGCTGAACTGACCGGTCATAGGGCCGCCTCCTCTCGTGCAGAATAGGGTGAATGGGGAAAAGCGTGGGATTGTTCCCCACAAATGGGGGCACTTTCCCCACAGTTCACCACTCATGATGCCAGTATACATAATCCGTTATGGAAATGCAAGCAGAAGTTTCCACAGAAAGGGTACGTGGAAGCGGTAATTTCTTCCAGAAAACCCGCTAAAACGGGCGATTTTTGAAACGAACGTTCGAGGACATGGAGCGCAAAAAACCGGCAGGCACAAAATATAGTGCCTGCCGGTTTCACGTTCTACAAGATATATTCTTTTGTCAGAAACGTAGAAATGCGGTGGAATAATTTGTCAGTTTTCCACAAAGGGGACGAGGGGCGTTACTGGGCGCTCTCCTCCGTCTTGGGAGCTTCCTTTTCCTCAGCGCTGCGGTTCAGCTCCGCACGCTGGGCCTGCATTTGCTCCTGACTGGCGGCGCGGAAGCGCACGCGGGACTCCTGAACCTCGCTGAGGGCCATCTGAATGGCCTCCTCGGTGCGGCGCAGGGCGTCCTCGGTATAGGTGTTGGCCACGTGGTACAGCTCACGGGTGCGCTCCTCGGCGCGGCGGACGATCTCACTGCTCTTCTGACGAGCCAGCTGGATGGTCTCACTCTCGGAGACGATGACCTTGGCATCCAGCTCCGCCTGACGCAGCATCTTTTCCACTTCTTTCTTGGCGCCGGCCACATACTCGCTGCGGGCGGCGATGAGTTCCCGTGCCTTTTTCAGCTCCAGCGGGAGCTTGGCGCGGATCTCGTCCAGCAGATCCAGCGCCTCGTCGCGGCTGATGACGCATTTGTCGGAGCTGAAGGCGGCACTCTTGGCCTCGTCGATCATGCCGTAGAGCATATCCAGCAGTCGCTGCACATCCTTTTCTTCCATAGGTCCTTCGTTCCTTTCTCTGTATTGCAGGACGTCAGCCCCGCGTTCTTTCCAATTCCTCGGCGATGGGCGCCGGCAGATACTTCTCCAGAGGCTGGCCGTAGTGGATCATCTCGCGGGCCATGGTGGAGCTGAAATGCTCGTACTCGGCACTGGCGGGCATCAGCAGCGTCTCCAGCTGGGGCAGGATGCCCTGGTTGATGCGGGCCATTTGCAGCTCCATGTCCCAGTCGGTGGGGTTGCGCACGCCCTTGAGCAGGATGTGGGCGCCCTTTTCCCGGGCGTAGTCCGCCAGCAGGCCGCGCCAGTTCTCCACCTCCACATTGGGGATGTGGGCTACGCTGCGGCGGATCAGCTCCAGCCGGCGCTCCGGCGTGAACATGGGCAGTTTCTTCTCGCAGTTCACCATGACGCAGACATACAGCTTGTCGAAGCAGGCGGCGCCGCGCTGGATGATGTCCAGATGGCCCAGGGTGATGGGGTCAAAGCTGCCGGGATAGATGGCGATCTTCATGGGTCAGTCCTCATTTCCGCCGCGATGGAACACCGTCAGCTTGATCTTGCCGTACCGGTATTCCCGATACAGGCGATAGGGGAGCGGAAGTGCAGGCAGAACCGTATCTGCGGCACTTTCCGCTACGATTATACCATGCTGACGGCAAATGTCAAACGCTGCGATGTCCGTCAGCGCCTGCTCCAGCAGGCCGGAGGCGTAGGGCGGGTCCAGAAAGATCAGGTCGAACTTCTCGCCGCTGCGGAGATAGGGCAGAGCGTCCCCCTGCCGGACCCGAGCGCGGTCCGCCAGTCTGCACAGGGCCAGATTCTCCTGGATGAGCTTGACGGCGTCGGGGCGGCGGTCGATGAACACGCACTCCGCCGCGCCGCGGCTCAGAGCCTCAATGCCCAGCTGGCCGGTGCCGGCGAAGAGGTCCAGCACGCGGCGGCCCTCAATGTCGAACTGAATGATGGAGAACAGGCTCTCCTTCACCTTGCCGGTGGTGGGGCGGGTCTCCATACCCTGTAATTCCTTCAAAACTCTGCCTCGGGCAGAGCCGGTGATGACTCTCATGGCGTTACCCCCTGGGATCGAAGCATTCGAAGATGACCAGCGCGCCGTCACGCTCGGCGGCGTCCATGGTCTCCTTAGAGCGGATGGTCCAGCTGAACTCCTGCGCACCGTACAGTCCGCGGCACAGCCGCAGGGACAGGGACTTCCGGTCCTCAAAGCGGTAGGCAATGAAGTCGGGGCGGGTGCGGGCGTTGAGCAGCAGGTTGCTCAGTACCCAGCGCACCACGCCGGGCAGGTTTGTCCCGTCGCCGTGACGCCGGAAATTCTCGGACAGCTGGCCCCGCACGATGTCGGGGCGGTTGGCCCACAGCCACATAAGGCAGCGGGGGTCGAAGGACTCGATGCAGTAGGTGACGCGGTACTTGTCCAGCAGCCTGCACGCGGCGGCGGCCAGCGCATCGGCGTTGCCCCGCTCAGCCTTCAGCTCCACCACCAGCGGGGCCTTGCCGGCGAAGATGGGCAGCACCTCCTCCAGCAGGGGGATGTGGTGCTCCGTGCCCTCCAGCCTGTAGTTTTTCAGGTCCTCCGCCGTCAGATCCTCGATCTGCACGTCCACACCGGCGGTGCGCAGCAGGGAGGCGTCGTGGATCACGGCCAGATGGCCGTCCTTCATCAGGTGGACATCCAGCTCCGCGCCGAAGCCGCACTGGACGGCGCGGCGGAAGGCGGGAATGGAATTTTCGGGGATGCGGGGCTTATCGTGGAAGCCGCGGTGGGCGAAGCGCCACTTGCGGAACCGCTCCCAGTCCTTACGGCGGCGGCAGCGCAGGCACAGCGCATACAGCAGACAAACAAGGACCAGCAGGCCCAGCAGGATATATACGACCGTCATATCAATCCGCCTCCAGATCTTCCAGAACTTCAATGCCGGACTTGGGCTCCGGCTTGCTGTCGCCGTGCTTCACCATGAGCATGGTGAAGAAGGCCAGAGTCGTGAACACCGCGGCGTAGGGGAACAGGACGTGCATGCCGAACTGATCCATCAGCAGACCGGACAGCATGGGAGTGGCCACCTGCGCCGCCATGGAGGCGGTGTAGTAGAAGCCGGTGTATTTGCCCACATCGCCGCCGGAGGCCAGCTCCACCACCATGGGGAAGGAGTTGACGTTGATGGTGGCCCAGCCGATGCCGGCCAGCGCGAACATGGCGTTCATCAGCATGGTGGGGCTGTCGGCATTCAGGAAGGCGGCCACGGTGAAGGCGCCGGTGAGCATCACCACGCCGGCCAGGATGGTCTTTTTGCGGCCCACCTTGCTGGCGATGAAGCCCACGGGCAGATAGGCCACGATGGCGGCGGCCTGGGCGATGATGAGGGTCAGGTTATAGTCCTTGTGCAGGATGTTGCTGGCATAGACGGAGTATTTGCTGGTGACGGCGTTGTAGCCGAAGAACCACAGCACGATGCTCAGCAGGATGAAGATCAGGCTCTTGACCTCGTCGGCAGACAGCTTGCGGCTGGCGGTGGGGTCATCGGCCTCGGACTGCTCCTCCAGCCCTGCGGCCACGGCCTGCTGCTGCATCTCCGCAGACCACTCCTGCTCACGGACGGTGAGCAGGAAGATCACCAGCGCCGCCAGCATCAGCGCTGCGATGACGCCGAAGTAGCCGATGTAGCTCATCAGACTGTTGCGGACGGCGGAGGTGGCGAACACCATGCCCAGCGCCAGCACCAGGATGCCGCCGGCGGAGCCCATGAGGTTGATGATGGCATTGGCCTTGGAGCGCAGGGGCTTCAGCGTTACGTCGGGCATCAGGGCCACGGCGGGGGAGCGGAACGTGGCCATGGCCACCAGAATAATGAGCAGCAGCACCACGAAGAAGATCAGGGTGGCGGGGTGCTCCGCCGTCATCTGCCAGGCGCAGGCCTGCCGGGCGGGCACCACGTAGTTGGTGTAGTCGGGGTTGGTGACCGCGCTGTCCCCGTCGGTGATCTGGCTGCGGATGGCGGTGAACTCCTCCTCCGTGAACTTCTGGCCCAGGATGAACTTCTCGCCGGAGGGGGTCAGCAGCGTGGCGGCCTTCTCCTCCTCGTAGATGACGGAGAGGGCGGCGGGGTCGTCGATGGCGGACACGTCCTGCAGGTTCTTCAGCTGGGCGTTGTCCACGAAGGACAGGCAGACCAGCGCCACCGCGGCGATGAGGGTGCCGATGACGATGAAGGGCGTCCGGCGGCCGTGGCGGCTGGTACACTTGTCGGAGATGTGGCCGAACAGGGGCAGCAGAAACAGCGCCAGCACGTTGTCCAGCGCCATGATGACGCCGGACCAGGTCTGGCTCATGCCGAATTTGTTGGTCAGGATCAGGGGAACGGTGTTGTCATAGGCCTGCCAGAAGGAGCAGATGAGGAAGAAGGCGAAGCCTACCATGACGGTGCGCTTGTAGTTGAGTTTCATAGCGTTTCCTCCAGTTGGCGGTACAGTGCCGCGATGTCAGAAAAGATCCACGTGGGATGGATGCCGTATTGGGCGATGTCCGCCTCCGTGCCCTCGCCGGACAGGACGAAGATGCTGTCGATGCCGGCGTTGATGCCGCAGGCCACATCGGTGTAGAGCCGGTCGCCGATCATGACGGCCTGCTCCGGCGAAAAGCCGGTGCGGCGCAGGGCCAGCTCTGCCATGGCGGGCTGGGGCTTGCCCAGAAACAGGGGCTCGCGGCCGGTGGCGGTGGTCAGCATGCGGCAGACGCTGCCGCAGTCGGGGACGGAGCCGTACCACGTGGGGCAGACCCAGTCGGGGTTGGTGGCCAGCCACGTGACGCCGCGGTTCAGCAGGATGCAGGCGTCCTCCAGCTTCCGGAACGTCAGTTCCCGATCGAAGCCGCACAGCAGGATGTCCACATCGTCCTCCGGCCGGTCGGTAACGGGGATGCCGGCGGTTTGAAGCTGCCCGTAAAACGCGCGGGTGCCGAACACGTAGCACTTTTCTCCCGCGTGGAAGCGGCGGAGATGGTCGATGGCGGCGTCCACGGAGGTGAGGTAGTCCTCCGGCGCGGTGGGGATGCCCATGCGGGAGAGCTTTTCCATGTAGCCCTCCACGCCGCGGGAGGAGTTGTTGGTCAGGAACAGATAACGGCCGCCGATGCGCCGGACGTGGGACAGGAACTCCGGAACCTTGTCGAAAAGGCGGTCATCCAGATACAGCGTGCCGTCCATATCCAGCAGGAAAAGCCGCTTGTCCGCCAGCGCCATGCGCGGCACCTCCCTTCGTATGACGGTTCATGCGCACCTTATAGAATATCACAAAGTATGGCCGCTGACAAGCGCGGGGCGCAAAGATGCGCAAATTTTCGCGCAGGGAAAATGGCGGCGCCGGCAGAACGGTGCCGAAAAGCGGCGGATGTCGTTAAAGTTGTATAAATTTTACAAATTTGTCGGAGGAGGTCGTGTAAAAGATTGGGCTTATCGACAGAAAAACCTTGCATACGATGTCTTTTTGTGCTAATTTTTATAGCGGGTCACCGATAAATGTTGTATTAACGTGAAACGGGGGCCTGTACGCGAAAGCGAGGAAAGGAGCAGGGGGAAGAAAATGGAGGCAAAAATAAGCGTATTGCTGGCGGATGCCAGCGGGGACCTGCGGCTATTGCTGCGGGAGACCCTTGAGAGCACGGGAGAATTTCAGGTCGTAGGGGAAACCGGCGACGGCGGCCAGGTACTGGCTCTGGTGGAGGAGACGCATCCGCAGCTCCTTCTGCTGGACGCCATGCTGCCGGTGCTGGACGGCATGGGTGTCCTGCGGCAGCTCCGAGAGAGGGAGGAGCAGCCGCGGACCATTGTGACATCCGCCTTCTACAACGACCGGATGGTGGCGGAGGCGGTGAGCCTGGGCGCCTACATCTTCCTGCCCAAGCCGGTGAGCGAGAGCTCACTGATGGAGCACATGCGGCGGGCCGTGAAGCCGCCGCAGGAGCGGGAGCCGTCACCCCAGCTGGAGGCCATGGTCACGGCCATTATCCACGAGATCGGCGTGCCCGCCCATATCAAGGGCTACCAGTACCTGCGGGAGGCGATCATCATCACCGTGGGGGACATGGAGGTCATCAACGCCGTTACCAAGGTGCTGTACCCTGAGGTGGCCAAGCGGTTCAGTACCACGCCCAGCCGCGTGGAGCGGGCCATCCGCCACGCCATCGAGGTGGCCTGGGACCGGGGCGATCTGGAGACGCTGCAGAAGTACTTCGGGTACACGGTGAACTCCGCCAAGGGAAAGCCCACCAACAGCGAGTTCATCGCCATGATCGCCGACCGCCTTCAGCTGAAGCTGAAGAAGCGGCAGGCATGAGAACGGCAGACAACAAAACAGGGACGGCGCACCGGAGGGGGTGTGCCGTCCCTGTTTCCGCATAGGGTCAATGGATGTCCGTCACCGTGTAGCCGGCGTCGGCCACGGCCTTCTTCAGGGCCTCGTCGCTGACATCACCGGTGACAACGGCGCTGCTGCCGGCCAGGTCCACGGCGGCGGTGACGCCGGGCAGGGCGTTCAGGGCCTTTTCCACGTGGGCCGCGCAGTGGGCGCACATCATGCCGTTGATCATGATCTTCTTTTCCATCGTTTCATTCGCTCCTTTTCGTTCTTCCTGATGTTGTGGTTCATATGTGGGCTGCTCCGAGGGGTCAGGGACAGGCTGGACCGGGCAGGTGCCGCTGGGGCAGGGAACAGGGGAGGCAGGGACGCTCTTGGGCTTGAAGAACCGAAGACGCAGGGCGTTGGTCACCACGCATACCGAGCTCAGGCTCATAGCGGCAGCGGCGAACATGGGGTTGAGCATGACATCCGTCCACCCCAGGGCATAGAACAGGCCGGCGGCCAGGGGGATGCCCAGGCTGTTGTAGAAAAAGGCCCAGAATAGGTTCTGCTTGATGTTGCGGATCACCGCCTTACTAAGCTGAATTGCCGTCGATACATCCAGCAGGTCACTTTTCATTAAGACAATATCTGCGGATTCAATCGCCACATCGGTTCCCGCTCCGATGGCGATACCGACATCTGCTCTGGCAAGTGCCGGTGCATCATTGATGCCGTCGCCA
>ENA-ORTS01002675-ORTS01002675.1-human-gut-metagenome-genome-assembly--contig:-NODE-2675-length-10290-cov-8.917733_pt1 | contig 10290 bp, 6 predicted proteins | sample MGYA00241911_ERZ509186 | MGnify/ENA primary metagenome ERZ509186 (study PRJEB26280, sample SAMEA2338852) | human gut metagenome | biome: human gut; feature: human-associated habitat; material: faeces...
CGCGCGCTGCAAGACCCCGCCTATCAGGGCATGGGCACGACGCTCGTCAGCGCAGTGGCAGAGGAGAAGTACGCCATCGTCTGCAACATCGGCGACAGCCGCGCGTATTTGATCCGCGGCGGCGAGATCACACGCATCACGCACGACCACAGCGTCGTGCAGACGCTCGTGGAAAACGGCAACATCACCGCCGAGGAGGCGCGCACGCACCCGAACCGCAACCTCATCACCCGCGCGCTCGGCCCAGACGAAAACACGCTCTGCGACGCGTTCGAGGTCTCGTTCACCAAGGGGGACAAAATTCTCCTCTGCACGGACGGCCTTGTCGTCACCGCGACAGACGACGAAATTTGCCGCGCCGTGTGCGCGGGTAAAAGCGCGGAAGAAAGCCTTGACGATCTCATTGCGCTCGCCAAGGCGCAGGGCGCGCCGGACAACGTGACGGCTGTGCTCATTGAACACGAGTAAAGGAGGTGGCACCGTATGAACAATATGATCGGAAAAATGCTCGACAACCGCTATGAGCTGCTCGAAGTCATCGGCAGCGGCGGCATGGCCGTTGTCTACAAGGCCAAGTGCCACCGCTTGAACCGCCTCGTGGCGGTCAAGGTGCTCAAGAGCGACCTTGCCGAGGACGCCGACTTCCGCCGCCGCTTCCGCGACGAGTCGCAGGCTGTCGCAATGCTCTCGCACCCGAATATCGTCTCGGTCTACGACGTCAGCCGCGGCGAGACGGAGTATATCGTCATGGAGCTCATCGACGGCATCACGCTCAAGCAGTATATGGAAAAGCGCGGCCAGCTCAACTGGCGTGAGGCGCTGCACTTCATCACGCAGATCATGAAGGCGCTCTCGCACGCGCATTCGCGCGGCATCATCCACCGCGACATCAAGCCCGGCAACATCATGATTTCCGAGCAGGGCGTGGTCAAGGTCATGGACTTCGGCATCGCCCGCGCGATCGACGATTCCGCGGCCACGATGACGCAGTCGCAGGGCGTCGTCGGCACCGCGCAATACCTGTCTCCGGAGCAGGCGCGCGGCGAAAGCGTCGACATGCGTTCCGACCTGTATTCCGCCGGCTGCGTGCTGTACGAAATGCTCACCGGCCGGCCGCCGTTCACCGGCGATTCGGCGGTGGCGATCGCCTACCAGCATGTGTCGGAAGTCGCCACTCCCCCAAGCACGATCGTGCCGGGCCTGCCGAAGATGTGGGATTCGATCTGCGCGAAGGCGATGGCCAAGGATCGGCAGAACCGGTACGCCACCGCTTCCGAGTTCAAGAACGATCTGCTGACGTTCATGAACGGCGGTGTGCCGATGGCTGCACTCGATGCCTTTGCGAAGAGCATGACGAACAGCGGCTTGATTCAGGCGGTCTGCTCGGTCATGGGCTTTGCGCTGGCGGTGCGCTTCACGGAATGCGATAAGCATCTGATTAATGCAATGGCTTCTGTGATTTCACGCGTCCGCTTCTTCCTGATTCCGGGCGTCGTCATCTGCACGTATCTCGTCAACATCGCGCTGCCGAGTGCCGCTGGCACGGCGGCTGCGGCTGGTGCCATCTTCATCCCGCTGCTCATGGCAGCTGGTGTCGGTCCTGCTCTTGCGGCTGCCGCCGTCAAATGCGGAACGTACGGCAGCATGCTGAACCCTGGCCTTGCGCACAACCCCTTTGTTGCGAAGATTGCTGGAGTCGATGTCATGGATGTCATTGGCTTTCACTACAAAGCAAACCTCGCTTCTCTACTCGTAGCGACCATCTGCATCACAATCATCGCGCATGTCCTCAAGGAAGATAAAGGGCATGTCCCCGAGCATCTGCAGGTGGATGCGAACTTCAAGGTCAACTACCTCTATGCGCTGATGCCGGTTGTCCCGATTGTCATCTTGTTGCTCGGCTCGACGAAGATTGTGCCAATCTTCAAGATGGGCGTACCGCATGCCATGATCATCGGTGCTCTCCTGACGCTCGTGGTCACGCGCACGAAACCGAAAGCACTCTGCGATGCATTCTTTGAGGGTATGGGCAAGGCGTATGGCAGCATCATCGGCATCATCATCTCTGCTGGCGTCTTTGTTGCCGGTCTCACGTCGATTGGTCTCGTCAAATGGTTCATTGACGCAATGCTCAACAATCCGGCTATTGTCAAGATCTGTGCGGCTTTTGGCCCGTTCCTGCTCGGCCTTTTGACTGGTTCTGGCGATGCTGCGACGTTTGCTTTCAATGAAGCCATCACGCCGTATGCACCGGACTTCGGCATGTCGCAGGTCCAGATGGGCAGCATGGCGACGCTCGGCGGCACGCTGGGGCGCACGATGTCGCCAATCGCTGGCGCGACCATCATCTGCGCTGGTATCGCTGGTGTCAACCCGATGGAGATCACGAAACGCAATGCCATTCCGATGCTCTGCGCACTGACGGTCGGCATGCTGATCCTGCTCTTCTGATGAATAGGAGGTGCTGCTCTGCGGCACCTTTTTCTTGTCTTAAGGATAACGTATAGGAGGAATTATGATGGATCTCAAAGAGACAATCTTGAAATTCGCCGATGATATGCAGGAGAACATGGTAGCCTGTCGCCGTGATCTGCACGCCCATCCGGAGCCGGGCTGGACGGAGTTCCGCACGGCGGCCAAGGTAGCCAAGACGCTTGCGGAGCTCGGCTACACGGTCAAGACGGGGGCTGATACCATTCGTCAGGATGCTATGATGGGCGTGCCATCGGCTGAGAAACTCGCCAAGGAGCAGCAGCGCGCCATCGCAGAAGGCGCTGATCCCGACTGGGTTAAGAAAATGGACGGTGGCCGCACGGGCGTGCTCGGCGTCATGAAGTTCTCGGAGGACGGCCCTGTTGTCGCGGTTCGCTTCGACATGGATTCCAATGATGTGACGGAGACGGGAGAAGCATCGCACCGCGCCAATAAAGAGGGCTTTTCCTCTTGCCATGCAGGGGCGATGCATGCCTGCGGCCACGACGGCCACACGACGGTCGGCCTCGCGCTGGCCAGGCTGCTGGCCAGCCTCAAAGACCAGTTGTGCGGTACCATCAAGCTCTGCTTCCAGCCGGCAGAAGAGGGCGTGCGCGGTGCGCATGCCATGGTCGAGAGCGGCATTGTTGATGATGTCGACTACATGCTCGGCGCGCATTTCGGCTTCAAGATGCGCAAGACGGGGACAGTCGCTTGCAACGTCACGGGCTTCCTGGCGACGAGCAAATACGATGCCTGCTTCCAGGGCGTTCCGGCCCATGCAGGCGCTGCGCCGGAGCAAGGCAAGAATGCACTGCTTGCTTCTGCCTGCGCCGCGCTCAATCTGCATGCCATCTCGCGTCATTCGGCAGGCGCCTCGCGCATCAATGTCGGCCGTCTCGATGCGGGCAGCGGCCGCAATGTCATCGGCGACAAGGCACTGCTCTGCCTTGAGACGCGCGGCGCGACGAGCGAGATCAATGCCTTCATGGAGACGGAAGCCCAGCGCATCATCAAGGCCGCGGCCATGATGTATGACGTCAAGGTCGATATCGAGAAAGTCGGCGGTGCAGCCGGCGGCAGCAACTCGCCAGAGCTTGCCGCTTTTCTGGAAGAAGAGGCGAAGAGCCTCGGCATCTTCCATGAAGTCGTCGGTGCGTGCCCGTTCGGCGCCAGCGAGGATTTCTCCTACTTCATGGAGCGCGTCCAGTCGCACGGCGGCCAGGCAGCCTATATGATGGTCGGTGCCAACCTCGCCGCCGGTCATCACGACTCCCATTTCGATTTCGATGAACGCGCTCTCGGCTACTCGCTCAAGCTCATGGGCTGCGCCGTCTGCAAGCTGCTCTTGAGCAAGTGATTGGCATCTCGTCCAAATCAAATTGCCATACAAAACGTCCGGTACCGTGAAACGTCTGATACCGGACGTTTTTTATGGCTCGATTCGTCCCTGTGTGAAAAGCAATGGCAAAACGTGGCGGTCTATGCTACAATGGGGCGTGTTTACCGTGTTTACAAAAAGGGGGATGATTGCGTGATACAAGAATATGGAAAACCTGGTCTGGCGGAACAGCATGCGACGCGGGCAATCTTTTTTGTCGGAGGGTTCGGTGCGGCCTCGTGGGCGCCTCTCGTGCCGCTTTTAAAGGCGCGGCTCGGCATTGCGGAGGATGTGCTCGGCATGCTGCTCTTATGCATCGGCATTGGCTCGCTTTTGACGATGCCGCTCTCGGGCGCGGCGGCGGTGCGGCTCGGCTGCCGCAGGGTGCTGACCGCTGCGGGGCTCGTTTATGGCGCGCTGCTGCTCGCGCTCTGCACGGTGTCCTCCTTCCAGCTGGCCATACCGCTGCTGCTGATCTTCGGTGCGACGATGGGCTGCATCGATGTCGTCGTCAACATCCAGGCGGTCATCGTCGAGAAAGCGGCGGGGCGACGCCTCATGAGCGGCATGCACGCGCTCTGGAGTGTCGGCGGCTTTGCTGGCGCGGGCCTTTTCGGCATCTGGGTCGGCACCTTTTCGCTGACGACTCTTGCCTCGACGGGGATTGCGGCCGCCGTCATTGTGCTCGTGACGCTCGCGGCCTCGCGCCATCTGCTGCCGTACGGCGGCGATGCTGGCGGTAAGCTCCTCGCCCTGCCGAAGGGCATCGTGACGTTCGTCGGCATCATTGCCTGCATCGCCTTTCTCGTCGAGGGCGCCATCATGGACTGGGGCGGTGTCTTCCTCACGACGGTCCGCCACTTTGACATGGCTCTGGCGGGCACGGGGTTCACTGTCTTTTCGGCAGCCATGCTGACGATGCGCCTGCTCGGCGACTGGACGGTGCAGAAGCTCGGACAGGAGCGCGTCGTCATCGGCGGCAGTCTGCTCGCCGTCGCGGGCTTCCTTTTCATCATCTTTGCGCCGACCGTCGTCCTGCTCTACCTCGGCTTCTTCTTCATCGGCGTCGGCTGCGCCAATGTCGTGCCTGTCTTCTTCTCGCTGCTCGGCAAACAGCACGTCATGCCCATTAGCCTCGCTGTGCCAGCTGTCAGCACGCTCGGCTACCTCGGCATCCTCATGGGGCCTGCCGCTATCGGTTTCATCGCCCACCAGACGAGCCTCTACGCTGCCTTCACGCTGCTCGCCGCACTCGTCCTGCTGCAGGCTGTCATCGCGGCCTACGTCTACCGCAATATCGTAGAGTAAAGGGGGTTCCGTCGGGAAAATGCACAAAAAAAGCGCTCGTATGAGCGCTTTTTTCGTGTCATCCTCACAACTTCTGTGCATCCAGGATCAATTTCTTGCCCAGTGCGTATGTCTGTTCTGCGATTTCAGCACCGTGCTTCTCGTGATAGGCACGCTTCTCTTCCTCGGAGAAGATTGAAGACTCGTATTTGCTGTAATCCTTGAATTGCAGCGTGTTGAACTCGTAGAACAGATAGGGCTTTGCGCCGAGGATATCGGCTGCCGCTCGTTCGTAGGCGGCCAGGTTTTCTTTGATGTGGAAGGCTGTTGCCTGTTCCTCTGTCGCATTCATCGTGTAGAGAAATGCAGAAGGGAGGGTCTTCCCGAGTACCGAAGGGATTTCCCTGCTGTAGATGTACTGCGAGAAGAAGAAGCGCTCGAGGAACGTCTGCATGCCCGATGTCAGATTCATGAAGTAGATCGGGGACCCGAACAGCAGGGCATCTGCCTGCTTGGCGCGCTCCAGTACAGGTGCGAGATCGTCTTTGACGATGCAGACCCCGTGCTCCTTGTCCTTCCGCTTGCAGTAGAAACAGCTCAGACAGCCCTTGTACTTCAGCGGGTAGAGGTCGATGTACTCCGTCTCTGCTCCAAGCGAAGCGGCCCCTTCCAATGCCTTGTGCAGCAGTCGCGCCGTATTCTCTGCACGGCGCGGGCTGCCATTGATTGCCATGATTTTCATGAATATTCCTCCTAGATATCACATAATTTATTAAACCAAAATCTTCCGGCCTTAGCCATGAGGCGTGTCAAAGGCGTCAGGTCGTCAGACCTTGCGGGTTGGCTTGACGTTCACCAGCACGATCTCCGGCGCCGGGCCGAGGCGGAAGAGCTGGCCCCAGGCGCCGTAGCCGCTGGAGACGATAGCGAGCAGGTGGCCGAAGCGCTTTGCGCCATAATCGAGGGCGAAGATGCGCCTGGTCACGAACCGGTTGGGCCAGAACTGTCCGGCATGCGTGTGACCTGCGAAGTAGAGGTCCATGCCGCGCGAGGCGGCCTGCTCGATGCGCAGCGGCTTGTGCTCCATCGCAATCGTGAAGGCGTCGGGCTCTGCCTGCGGGAACTGGGCGTGCGGGGCAATCATGTAGTCTTCCATGCCCACGAGCGATACACCGGCGACGAGATGCACCGTGCCGCCGCGCAGGCAGCGCACGCCGTTCTGTTTCAGGCGCTTCTGCTCCTTGCTGAGGTTCATCCCGTACGTGTCGTGGTTGCCGAAGACCGCATAGACGCCCCAGGGGGCCTTTAGTCCCGCAAATCCCTTGAAACTCTTGTCGCGCAGTACATAGCCAAGGTCGCCGTCGATGATATCGCCGCCGAAGAGGATGAGGTCGGGCTGCAGATTCATCATGTCGCGGCGCAGCTCTGCCGCAAATGAATGGCCCAGCACGGCCCCGAGATGGATATCACTGGCAAATGCCACCGAGAACGCCCGCTCGATGGGCTTTTCGGTCTCCATCTCGATGCGGTGCATCACCGGATGGCGCGCGCGCCAGCTGCCGACTGCGAGCAAGGCCGCCAGCCCCAGCAGGGAGGCCCGGCCGTAATAGACGGAAAAGACGGTATGCCACCAGTCAAGACTAAGGCCGAATGGCTGTGCAAGGCAGACGAGCCAGACGGCAAAGGCAGGCAGCAACAGGAGCGTCATGTAGTAGCCGTAGATGAACCAGTAGCCGCCAATCCTCGCCAGTAGCCGCGTCACGTTCAGCGGCAGGTGATTGCCGAGGATGTTTGGCACGAGATAGACAAATGGCAGTAGCGAGAAAGTCAGGAGCAGCTCATGCTCCGGGACGGGCAGTGCCCAGCGCAAGAGCAGCCACTGCCCTAGCCCTGAGAGCTCGCCGAGGCCCCATAGAATCCAATAGAAAGTGTAGCGGTGTTTCACCAAAGTTCCTCCGTTCTTGTACTTCCTTATCTGATTCGACGAAGCACGGCAAAGTCCTGCTGCCCATTCGCGCAGATAGATTTCCCTTTCGATTCGCCATCTTCCTGATCAAAAAGTTCAGTGCTGACTTTTTGTACAAGCTGACTCACCTGCAGTGATTGACATTGCAGGAGAACCCGCGGTGGAAGCAGAATCTATACCTAGTACTTAGACCAATGACCATCTGATTCACTTGGGGGTGTAGAAGATGTTTTGCATGAACTGCGGCACGAAGCTGCCGGATCACGCTAGATTCTGTTTCAACTGTGGAGCCAAGGTCCCGGAAAGGCCGGATGATGGGACTGCTGCTGACGAAGGGCAGGCACCTGTGGCAGGGCCGCAGGATGAACCGCTCACAGATATCCCCGGCAGCCATTTCACACTTCTCGGAAAATACGAAGTGGAGCTGCCGCGGGCCACAGCCATCTACAACCAGCTCTGGACGCCGTTCAATCGGGAGGGGACGCGGATTGCGCTGCTCGCCCGATATGAGATACGCAAGCACCTGAAGGAACATGTGGTGGAGAATCCCGTGGAGTTCTCAGCCCAGGTGCTCGCGTACTGCATGACCGTCTGCGACCCGCTTTTCGAGAAGGCCGTGGAGCTCCTGATTGACTGTGGCATCGACTATGTGACGAAGAAGGATCTCTGGGACAGGCTCGACGATTCCGCCACGTCGACGGACCTTGTCAAGGCCATGCTGGCAGACAAGGCGGCCATTGAGGACTATGAAAAGGACTTGGCGGTGGAGAGGCAGGCCGACAAGGCGAGCTGGCGTGGCGGCGGCTTCGGCATCACGGGGGCCATCACGGGCACCATCAAGGCGTCGATGATGAACACGGCGCAAGATGCCCTGAGCGCACTCGGGCGCAGCATCACAGGCAATTCCTATTCCGACCGTCTCGAGCGCTTCATCCAGGACAGGAGTGCCAAGCGGAATTATCCGGCCATGGCCCGCGATTTCATCAATTCGGTCTGCCGGTTCGACCTGTTCAACGAGGTCTATCAGCTGTTGGCGGAAGAAGGCCGCGTGCCGAAGGTGTCGTTTGAGACGAGCAAGGCAGACAGTCGGCGGAAGAACCTGCTTGAACGGTACGCCAGCGGCAAGCTTGAAAAAGAAGAGGTGCTCAGAGGTCTTTGCAGCTGCCTGGAGATAACCGGTGAGACGCAGTCGGTCTATGAGGCGCTGTTGGAGCTGGAGCCATCTGCCGCAAGGGATGTGTTCCATATCGCAGCGTCCGAAGGTGAGGAGCTCGAACTGGCCAAGTCGGTCTGGCAGACGTATGAGATTGACAAGAAAGTCGGACAGGATTTCCATTTCCCTGACTGGATGCCGAACTTCCTTTCCCGTCCTTTTTATGTGGTGGCAGGGCCAGCCATGCTGATGGCTCTGCTGATCGAGCTCCGCGACTTGCCTCAGATGTTCCGCAAGGAGGGGACGGCTCCTATGTACATCGCCCTGACGGCTGGCACGTACTGGATCCCGGCAGATGCCAACGATGTGAGCTTTTGGGGGATAGACCGCGAGGTAGAGCTGACTCTCGACCATCCAGGAGATACCGACTGGATTGGTCATGGCGTCCACTTCCATCTGGTGCAGTTTAGAGGTAACGCAGCGGCATGGTCTAAAGAGCTCCGCGAGAAGAAGCTCCAAGAGGCAGAGGCTTTGCTAGGCGCCAGAGACAAAGCGCGCGCCTTATCTGCCTTTCTGCTTGCCGCAGAGATGGGCAGTGCCGAAGCGGCCTGGCAGGCAGGAATCCTGCAGGCGAAAGACGGCCAGCAGGAAGAAGCGCAGTGGTCTTCCGTGGAAGCCGCTGTGCTGGGCAAGAAGGAAGCGGCCTGGGTGCTGTACCAATATCTGAAGAAGAAACAGAATGAACAGTGTGCTGCTTACCGGAGATTGGCCGCCAAGGACGCGCAGGCGCTAGTAGATGCGGGAAAGTACGACGAGGCCTTGGCCTGGTACGAGACGTTGGTCGCAGAAGGCGACGGCACGGCCTGCCTCTATCTGGGCCAGATGGCCGAGCAGGGCAAGGGCATGGAAAAAGACGAGGCCAAGGCCATGGACTGGTACGAGAAAGCCAAGGCCTATGGCTGCGAAGAAGCAGGGCAGGCCATCGGCGCGCTGGCCTTTGCCTGGGGCCAGGCGCTGGAAGAAAAGGCCAAGGCAGAAACGGAACCGCAGGTTAGGACAGACTGGCAGCAGGCCTGGCGCGATTACCAGCGCGCCTTGGCGGAGGACTATCCGGGAGCCGCGGAGAAAATCAAGGCACTTGGCCTCCAGCTCGGCAAGGAAATGGAGGACGAGGGTCAGGATGCAGAGGCATTGGCCTACTATCAAGCGGCCCTGGATCTCGGCAGCCAGGATGCACTGCTCCGAGCAGCACGGCTTTGCGTCGACCCGCAGAGCGAGACATTCGACTTCACCGAGGCTTGGCAGCTCTACCAGAAGGCCGCACAGAATGCGGAGGATGCAGATGCCGTCAGCGACGAGTGGAACAGCCGCAAGGCACTCGTGCCCCTGGATGTACGAGTGGACTGCTTGCGGGGCGTCGTGAAAGACAAGATGGCCAACGCCGCCTACTATTATTGGGGAGATAAGCTATCTAACCCGCTGGACAATGCCATGAAGTCCTACGGCGCAAGAGCAGGCGTCACGCCAGAACAGGTGGTGCTGCTCTGCGATTCCACCCATTCCCTCTTCTGGGGCAAGGGCGAGGAAGGCTTCCTGATCACCGAGGACGGCCAGCTCATCTGCTCACTCGGGACCAAGATCTCCTTGGATGCGCTGGGGCCCTTGGAATACCGCGAGGAGAAACTCGTGGCGACCACCTCCGGCACCGTGCTGGCCCGCTTCAAAGGGGAGTCGGATGAAGACCCGACGTTCTGCGACCTCCTCAATGAGATCGTCCTGCTTCGCCATCCGCAAGGACAGGAACAAGAGGCCTCAGCCCAGCAGCCCACATCCTTCTGCCCGCAGTGCGGAGCCCCTGCCGATCCCGGTGCCCGCTTTTGCGGCCAGTGCGGCAGCCCCCTGCCGTTCACAAAATCAAAATCGTAATCTTTATGCGGTAAAGGTAAAACTTAAGGCTCTGCAAACTGCATAATATGGGATGGATTTACAATCTAAGTGCAACAGCTCCTAGACAACCAAATTAAAACGACA
>ENA-ORTS01002677-ORTS01002677.1-human-gut-metagenome-genome-assembly--contig:-NODE-2677-length-10285-cov-3.256598_pt1 | contig 10285 bp, 10 predicted proteins | sample MGYA00241911_ERZ509186 | MGnify/ENA primary metagenome ERZ509186 (study PRJEB26280, sample SAMEA2338852) | human gut metagenome | biome: human gut; feature: human-associated habitat; material: faeces...
TCCGAACTTTGGACTTACCTTGATAAAATGGGATACGACCTTCACATTGACATCATTCCCCGGGAGCCGGACGAAAACACCATCTTGTCCACAAACATGAAGCAAATGCCATCCTGAAAACCAGCCCTCTTCCCTTAAAGTAGGAGCTTTCTGCTTAAAAAAAAACAAGGAGTACCGCAAAGTACTCCTTTAATTTTTACTTTTTCACCAAGTTCAGCTCTTTATCATAAATGATAACGTTCTCACCATTTTTGACGGCTTTTTTTTCAACCAGCTGATACCAGACATAATCGGGTTTTTCGGGAATGACCGCAACAAAAGTGCCGTTTTCGTCTTTTACCATATCAAGGTCGTCAAGAATAATCGGCTTGTCGTCACTGGGCTCAATAATTGTTTCCTTGATGATTTTGGCACTGCGATAACGAAGGGCGCCTTTAGGAGAAATCGTCAGACGGTTGTCGATGGTTTCGTCATAATCCGGCGGCGTAATTACCCACTCCAAAATCAGTTTGTGTTGTCCGTCAATGGCGGGATTGAGGCTGATAAGCTCAATTTCCGTTTGAACAAGATCAACTTTCCATAAATTTAAATCTTGAACCGTATGATCCATATTGCAGATTGAAATTGTCGCCATGGCATTGGCGTTGGCATAACGTAAAAAGTTTTTCATTTTATAATAATTTAAATTAAACATAATTGTATTAAAACGCATTCAATATACCACTTGGCGCAAATTTTGTCAATATTAGATTTGATGTGATAGAAAACTTGCATTTTTAAGGAGTTTAGGATAAACTAATCAGGATGAACAATTTTTAGAGATATTATCGCAAAAATGCTAAAAAAGCTTGCATATACGTTAGGAGGAGTCGTTTTCTTTGCCGCTGCCGGAGCCGGGGCAGCGGTGAATATTGCGGTAATAGCGCCGGAAGAGGGGGAATATCAGGAATTTGGCCGGCAGATTATCGAGGGTGTGCGTATTGCCGTGAACGAGATTAACCGAAGCGGCGGCCTTAAGGGAGAGAAAATAAACCTGATAACGGTTGACGAGCGCTGTAACGACAGCTTGGCGGTTTCTACTGCGCAAATGATGGCTGTAAATGTTTCTGAGGCCGACAAGGTTTCTCTGGTTATCGGGCCTTATTGTTCCAATGCATTGGAACAGGTGGTTGATATTTATACCAAAGCCAAAATTTTTCAAATATTGCCGATTCCCGTAAACTCAGGGCGTCTGGAAGGAGAACACCCCGGCTTGGTAAAACTTGCCGGTTATAAGGATGCCCAGAGTGTCGATTTTTATAATTATTACAATAAACGTTTTGCCGGAGAAAAAGTGGCGTTGATTTATGACAGTAATGACCGGGATATAATAGATATTGCCGCAGCATTGCAACAGGAATTTAAAAAGAACGGCAAGCTGGATATGCTTCAGGCTTACAGCTATGCTTCTTATGACGATATAGACGCTTTGTCGGAGGAAGTTTTGAAAGATGATTTGCATATTGCCTATGTGTTGGGATCACCGCAGCAGGTGGCGGAAATTTCGCGTGAGCTGAAGTCCGAAAAGGAAGAGTTTGTCATCTTCAGCAACAAATATGCCGCTCAGGAAGATTATTTTAAAATCATGGGACGTTATGGCGACGAAAACTATTACATCGGCTTGCCGTCATTGCAAAACAACCCCGATTTTGCCGCCACCCTGGTTAATCTGCGCCTGCTCGGCATTGAACCGGAAGGGCTGGGCGTTTATGGTTTTTCCGCGGTAAAGCTGTGGGAAGATCTGGTGAAAAAATCAGATTCCTTTGCTTATGAAAAATTGGCCGATACTTTGAAAAAAGAAACAATCAATACGACCTGGGGCAATGTTTCTTTTCAAAACGGCGCGCCCGCAGATACGTTCAATTTCGGCATTTACCGCCGCCGTGACGGACAATATACACAGGTCTACTGATTTCTGTTCCATTCTAAAAATAATCGGCTATATTTATTTAAAGTTTTTTAATTTAATTAAGTAAGGTAAAAAAATGGCTGGAAGTATTAATAAAGTAATCCTGGTTGGTAATCTCGGCGCTGATCCGAAAGTCAGCAACACGCAGAGCGGTTCCAAAATTGTCAATTTGAGCGTTGCGACGACGGACACATGGAAAGACAAGCTTTCCGGAGAAAGAAAAGACCGCACCGAATGGCATCGTGTTGTGATTTTTAACTCTCAGTTGGCGGATATTGCCGAAAGATATCTCCGTAAAGGTTCAAAAGTCTATATTGAAGGCCAGTTGCAGACCCGTAAATGGGAAGACAATACCGGCGCCGAAAGATATACGACCGAAGTTGTCCTGCAGAATTTCAGCGGTAACCTCACATTGCTTGACAGCCGCGGCGACGGTGCGCCTGCCGGCGGCAATGACGTTTTCTCCGGTTCGTCTTCCGGCGGTTGGGATGCATCTCCGGCAGCGGCTCCGGCGGCTGATTTGGATGATGATATTCCGTTCTAAGTCAGAAAGTTTGAAAAAATCAGAAGCGTCCTCCGGGGCGCTTTTTTGTCAAATGTTGTTGACAAAAAGCAGGCGAAGAACTATAAGCAAAACAGTGAAATATTATTTTTAGTATAATTAAAAATTTAAAATTATGGTACCGATTTTTATTGTAAATTTTTGGGGTGTATTCTTCGGAATACTTTTAGGAATAATCTTTTCCTTTTTATGCAACAATGAAAAAGAAGATAAAACGCTTTCTTTTGTGCTGTTGTTGGTTGTGTACATACTGTGTTTTGGGTTCTATGGCTTGGTTACCGGCGGCGGTTTTAATTCAACCGATCCGTCAGCGGGAAGAATGTTTGACATCAGTTTCGGGTTTTTGCTGGGAGCTGTATTGGAAATTCTTATATATGAAATAGCTATTTACGTCTGTATAAGAAAAAACAAAATAAGAAACATGACGTGTTGCCTGGTGTATATGGCGCTGACGGCGGTTTGTTTCTTAAACGTTGCGAGAGATAGCTTTTTCGTGTATAAAAGCGAAAAAGCTATTCCGGTTGTCAGCAATTTTGCCGTTATCAGCAGTCATGGCGGAGAAATGTATATTTCTTGTGCCGAACCTTTCCAAGGATCGTTTCGTACAAAGCTTGTTCCTGAAAGGTATCATGACAGTGTAAGGGAAGCTCTGACGGCTATGGGTCGTTCTGGTAGCCTTTACGGACACGGAGATTTTGATTACGTTGTTGCTTCGCAGGGTGTTTATGAGCAGCAGAGTAAAGAATTACTTTATATTATTCGTGATTGGAAAAGAGCCCGTGTCGTTACCCTGATGCGGCAGATTATCGGCGATAAAACAATCCCGTTTCAATAGAAACAGCGTGATAACAAACGGTTCCGTTCGGAACCGTTTTTTTTTTGCCTGTAGGGAACAGGGACGTTAACTTTTTCAGCCCGTAGATTTTGAAAAATCGATTTTAAGGCGGTTTTTTTGCCCGTACAGCGCGACAGGGTGTTTATAAGTCGGTAAAAGTACTGGTTATCACCTTGGAATTTTACTATACTCTCCCTAGTTTAAAGTAAATGAAAAGGAATGATATGACAGAAGAAATTGAAGAACTGGCCGCGCCGTCGAATGTCGACGGTATCATGCCGGTTGAAATCTCCGAGGAAATGCGCCGTTCCTACCTTGATTACGCCATGAGCGTTATTGTGGCGCGTGCACTTCCTGATGCCCGCGACGGCTTAAAGCCGGTACACCGCCGCATTATCTACGGTATGTACGAAAACGGCTATGACTATAACAAGCCTTATCGTAAATCCGCGCGTATCGTCGGTGATGTCATGGGTAAATATCACCCGCACGGCGATGTCGCGATTTATGAATCCATGGTTCGTATGGCGCAGCCGTTTTCTATGCGCCTGCCGCTGGTTGACGGGCAGGGTAACTTCGGTTCCATGGACGGTGACAGCGCCGCAGCCATGCGTTATACCGAAGCTCGCCTTGACAAAGTGGCTCATGCCTTGATTGAAGATATCGACAAAGATACGGTTGATTTTGTTCCGAACTATGATGAAACCTTGCAGGAACCTTCGGTTTTGCCGGCACGTTACCCCAACTTGCTGGTTAACGGTGCCAACGGTATTGCCGTCGGCATGGCTACCAATATTCCGCCGCATAATCTGGGCGAGGTTTTGGATGCCTGCTGCGCTTATATTGATAACCCGGAAATTACGATTGATGACCTGATTGGCATCGTTCCCGGACCTGACTTCCCGACCGGCGGCCTGATTTTGGGCTACGGCGGAGCAAAATCTGCTTATTATACCGGCCGCGGTTCGGTGATGATGCGCGCCAAATGCACCATTGAGGAACTGCGCAAGGATAAAGAAGCGATTATTGTCCACGAGATTCCTTATCAGGTCAACAAAGCAGCGATGATTGCCAAGATCGCCGAATTGGTAAAAGACAAAAAAATCGAGGGCATTTCTGAAATCCGCGATGAATCTGACCGTCACGGTGTCCGCGTGGTTATTGAAATAAAACGCGATTATCAGCCTGATGTCATCTTGAACCAGTTGTACAAATTCACGCCGCTGCAAACCAGCTTCGGCATGAATATGCTGGCAATTAACGGCGGCCGCCCGATGATGATGAATCTGAAGGACATCATCTCGGCCTTTGTTGATTTCCGTGAAGAAGTCATCCGCCGCCGCACAATTTTTGAATTGAACAAAGCGCGCGATCGCGCTCATATCTTGGTCGGTCTGGCTATTTCCGTTGAAAATCTTGACCCTGTTATTGACTTGATTCGGACTTCGCCAAATCCGCAGGAAGCGAAGGAGGCTCTGTTGGCAAAAGCCTGGCCGGCAGGAGAGGTTGAAGCTCTGGTACAGTTGATTGATGAACCGGACAGAAAGGTTGAAAACGGTTTTTATCACTTGTCTGAAGACCAGGCGAGAGCGATTTTGGACTTGAAACTGCAACGCTTGACCGGTCTGGAAAGAGATAAGATACATCAGGAATTATACGGTTTGGGAGATGAAATCAAAGAATGCCTGTCGATTTTGGCTTCCCGCGAAAAACTGTTCGGCATTATGCGTGACGAATTCATTGCCATTAAAGATGAATATGCCACACCGCGCCGCAGCAAAATTGAAGATATTGAATATGATACCGATATTGAATCTTTAATCCAGCGCGAAGAAATGGTTGTGACTGTTACCGAAGCCGGATACATAAAACGCGTGCCGCTGAATGCCTATAAGGCGCAGAAACGCGGTGGCAAAGGCAAATCCGGCATGGCAACGAAGGAAGAAGATTTTGTTACCCGCCTGTTCGTGGCCTCAACCCACACGCCGGTGCTGTTCTTCTCCTCCAAAGGACAGGTTTATAAGATGAAAGTTTACAAGCTGCCGCTCGGTTCGCCGACATCAAAAGGCAAACCTTTCATTAACCTTCTGCCGCTGAGCGAGGGCGAAAACATTACAACAGTTATGAAGCTTCCTGAGAATGAGGAAGAGTGCAATAATATGTCCATCATGTTTGCCACCTCGCAGGGCAATGTCCGCCGTAACTCGCTGATGGACTTTGTAAACGTCCAGTCTAATGGTAAAATTGCCATGAAACTTGATGAGGGCGATAAGCTTGTCAATGTTCGTATCTGTACGGAAGAGCAGGATGTTATGCTTGCGGCCAAGGGCGGAAAATGTATCCGCTTCCCGGTAACCGAAGTCCGTATGTTTGTCGGCCGTAACTCTACAGGTGTCCGCGGCATTAAGCTGGCAGCGGGTGACGAGGTCATCTCCATGTCCATTCTGAACCACAGCGACGCCTCATCTGAAGAGAGAGAGGAATATGGCCGCGTTTCTTCTGCCCTCAAGCGTATTCAGGCTGAAAGAGGCGGCGACGAGCCGGTCAAATTTGCTGAAAGCGGCGTTGAGGTTAGCGTTCTGACGGCTGAAAAATATGAAGAAATGAAAGCCAATGAACAGTTCATCCTCTCTGTAACCACCACCGGCTACGGCAAGCGTACCTCTTCTTATGAATATCGCGTCACCGGCCGCGGCGGTCAGGGTATTGCCAATATGGAAATGTCTGCCCGCAATAAGGAAATCGCCAGTTCCTTCCCGATTGAAGATGACAATCAGATTATGATGGTTACTGACGGCGGCAAGTTAATCCGTATGCCTGTGGCCGATATCCGTATTGCCGGCCGCAAGACTCAAGGCGTTATCCTGTTCAGAACGGCGGAAAACGAAAGCGTTGTTTCCGTTACCAAACTGGAGGCTGATGCTGGCGACGATGAGGAGCTGGAAGACGAAACCGGTTCTGAGGTTTTGGGCGATAGTGTTGCCGATACGGATGAAACGTCTGCGGCTGACGAAGTCACCGAACCCGGTGTCGACCAGGCCGATTAAGATATTTTTAGGTTGAAAAAATCCTTGTAAATTTTACAAGGATTTTTTCTTGCTTTTTTGTACAAAATAGACTATAAACAATATGAAAATTTATTATTAACACAAATATTTTATAATTATGAAAATTTTAACGGAAGAAAGAGAAGTAAAAAAAGAATTTGAACAATGTTCGCTTCTGGCTGACGGCAGAATATATGCCAAACGTCTGAAATGTCTTCATTCTTGTTTTGAGTTCGTCGCCGGAAAAGAATATGATTTTTGGCTGACCAAAACAATTAATGAAGAGTATAATGCAACAGCCATATCGGTTATCCGCATGGATGATGATTTTCCGGTTATTTATGAAGTGCCGTTGTGTTTCTTTGAAAGTATTGAAACCGCGCCAGATGTACTGCAGTTTACGGATGCTGAAAATCACAGCCATGTCAGAACCTATGCCAAATACGGCAAGGAGATTGAGTTCAAGAAAATTGAATATCTCAAACATGAATTTGAATGGATTATTACCCGTTGCCTGCGCCTGAAATCGCAAGGGAAGGGAATAAGCATCAGTTTTGCTAACGGCATAGTTTTTTTGAACGAGGATAATTTTCACGGTGACGAAGCTCGTTTATTCAGCATGGCCTGCCTTGAAGAATTGGGGTGGATGATGCCATGTTTCATTGATGGGCGCAAAGCAAGCAGTTTTTATTCGGAGATAGCCAATCCGTGGAAAAGCCTGCTTTCCGGCTTTGATAATATTGAAGCTGAAAATTATTGGGGCAGTGAAGATGAAACTTATCGTGCTTCTGTCAAAAAATGCCTGATGAAGAATTAACGCTTTTCTTTCGCCAAACCGGGATTGCTTGAAAAAAAGCGCCCGGTTTTTTGTTGTTGCAAATTTTGTCAAAAGTGCTATAGTAAGCGCATAAAAATATTATTTTATAAACTTTTAAATATTTTATAATTATGAAACAGATTAATTTTTCAGAAAAAAATGTCGCTAAAGAGTACAAAAACAGCAAGTATGTCAAACTCATCGGCAAACCGACGTTCCGCCGTCTGACTTGTCTGAAAAGCTGGGGCGCATGGTCGGAAAATGAAGAACCGGTGTTCAGGCAGGGACAAAATTATGACATCTGGATTTGTAATGTCTATAAAAACAAACAGGGAACATTCGAGCATTATGTTGCTATTCCGAAGTTTGTTTCAGATGAAGACAAAAACAACCGCCGTTTCATTATTCCTCAGGAGGTCTTCGGCAAAATCACCGACCGGGAAGATGATATTGTAACGCAGATTGAAACGAAGCCGCGCCTTGTTGTTAAAGACGAGCACATTGAAGAAATGGAAACGGAAATTGGCAGCGAAAAGTTCAAGCTGGTTGCTGACTTTAATAATAATTTCCTGCTTATCCCTTCTTGGCGCCTGAATAAGGCAGATGTTGAAAAATACGTTATGGAAGAGGATGCCAAAACGTTTGAGTGTCAGAACGGAAGCCGTAAAAAGGCCGGAAACGCCTGGCTTAAGTTGTATCCGGCACTTCCGCAGAAATATGTTTTGATACCGCGTATTTTGGGAACGTCTGCGCAGAATATGTTTATCGCCTGGGAAATCCAGCGCAAGATGAACAAAAAAGTCACGCTGGCCTCTTATTTTAATATTTTTAACGGCCGTGAGGCTTTTAACTGGCAGGATTTGGATATTCGTTACCCGATTGGCAATAACCAGAAACAGGCACAGGTCAAACGCCTGTATGTCCGTTACAGCCGCAAAAAAATCAATGTCAGCTTCAAGCGCCTCTGAAAATTTATTAACCCCGCAGGTCAACCGGCCTTGCGGGTTTTGTTATGTCTTGCATTTCGTCTTGTTTGCGCTTATATTGAAAGCGGAACAAAAAAAGGGGGAATAAATGAAATTATATATTTTTCGCCACGGACGGACTGACGGCAATGATTTGAAAATCTGCCAAACGCCGGATTTTGAACTCAATGCGGAAGGGATTAAACAGGCGGAAGAACTGCGGGATAAACTGGCGCCTGTAAATTTGCCGATTATTTATGCCAGCCCGTTTGAGCGAGCCAACAAAACCGGGCATATTGTAGCCTCGGCGCATAACACGCCGGTTGAAGTCGTTGACGGGCTTCAGGAAATGAGATTTGGCGAAGCAGAGGGGATGTATGAAGCTGATATGATAAAAAAATACGGTCAGGAACTTTTTGAGCAATTGGTCAATGTTCCAGATTCTCATTGGAATGTCAAAATTTCCGGTGGGGAAAGCAAATCAGAAGCTTTGGAGCGTTTTAAACAGGCCTTGGCTTATATAAAGAAAAACTGCCGCCATTATACTGCGGGCGTTGCCACGCATGGACACATTATGAGTCTGTTTTGGTATGACCGATTTAATGAAGAACGCGGTTTTAATAACTGCGAATATTTTGAACTGGAAATTTAGGAGAAACATATGCCTTTTGTAACGATAGATACCAATGTCAAAACAACTGTTACCGATGCAATGTTGGAGGAAGTAACGGATATGATTGTCAAAACGCTGAATAAGCCGGAAAGCGCCGTCACTGTAAAAATAAACACCGGTATGACGATTGCTTTTGGCGGAAGCCGCAAAAATCCCGGTGCTTTGATTGAAGTCAAATCTATCGGCTATGGCGATAAAAAGGCAGATTTAGCCAAACAGCTTCTCGATTTTGCTCAAATGCATTTCAATGCCGAAGGATCTCTGGTGGGTATTCACTTTGTAGATATGCCGGCCAATGCGGTTTCTCATAACGGCAAACTCATGGGCTAGAAAAAGGAGCTGATTTTCAGCTCCTTTTTTGTGACCGATACAAAAATTAAAAAGCTAACACCGGGCGCAGGCACGGCCTGAGCGGCAAGCTTGCCGCGGGTTGATAGTGCATAAAGAAGCACTACGTGCGCAGTATGCCTGCCGCTGGTTAAAAATTAAAAAGCCAGTATCGGGCGAACATAGTAGGTGCTGAAGTCCTTAAAGAGGTAGAACAGGTCGTCACGAGTGTAGCTCCAAGCCCACACTCGGGCGTCAAGGTTCTCGGACGACGACCAGGTCCAGTGGTCATGAGACAAGTCCGGTAATAACTCGCCGCCGGCGTTTGACAAGCCGAAATTAATTTTATCATAATTATTCATCATTGAACGCGCAACACCCGCTGCTGGCAGGCACCATTTTCCTTTAGTAGCAGGAACGGAACTCGGAGCATAATTTACCGTAGCCCAAGCTGCCGGATAAGTGTTAGAGCCTCCTTGCTTGATAATTTTCTGTGTATTACCACAACTGTCAAAATCTTTTTCAGCGGCTGAAACGCTTGTATAATTCGGTAAATCAGGAATATCAACATATTCTGTCGACCATATCATACTTCCCAAATCTTTTAAGGCTAAGGCCTGACCACAGTTATCACTACCGATGTAGACAACAATACCAATCGGTGTTTTATCGGTCTCTTTATTTGTTGTACAAGTTCCGTCGCTGTTCAATATCTGCCCGATAGCACAGTTTTTGGCATAGCCCGTACATTCGCCGAGGGTACCCCCCTTGGTTTGGCACTTGCCGTCCTTCCATTCATAGCCGTTGGCACAGGTACAGGACTTGTATCTTTCGCCGCACTTATCCGTTCCCGCCTGTTCGTTATTTCCGGTGCAGGCATATTTATAAGATTCATCACAAGGGCAAGCCCAATATTCACCAAAGGGACACTTCAACCCGCCGTCACAGGATTTTAATGACGTATAACCCAACTGCTGACAATCGGTAACCGCACATTGTGCCGCCGCATATTGTGGGATTAAGGACAAACTTGTCCCTAAGAGTAAAAATTTAAAGTTAATATTCATGTTAAAAACATCCTTGCTTTAAGTTAAAACAAAACCCGCTTCAT
>ENA-ORTS01002678-ORTS01002678.1-human-gut-metagenome-genome-assembly--contig:-NODE-2678-length-10278-cov-1.873716_pt1 | contig 10278 bp, 5 predicted proteins | sample MGYA00241911_ERZ509186 | MGnify/ENA primary metagenome ERZ509186 (study PRJEB26280, sample SAMEA2338852) | human gut metagenome | biome: human gut; feature: human-associated habitat; material: faeces...
CGGACAAGGGCTCCCGACAGCTGCTGTCCGACGTGGCGTGCGGTGCCGTATTCTGCCGCGCCGCCATGCAAGGCGCGAGCCTGACGCTCTTTGCCAACACCACATCTATGAAAGACCGGGTGCGTGCCGAGGAGCTCGAGGCGGCGTGCGATGAGATGCTGGATACGTGGCTGCCGCGCGCCGATGCGCTGGCGCGCCGCGCCGCCGATGCCGCAAGGAAGAGGGGATAGCCATGGCCGAGCTGCTTAAGGGTGCTCCCGTTGCCCGTGCTTTGACCGAGGAGCTCGTTGCTCGCTGCGTTGCTTTGCGCGAACGCGGCGTTGTGCCGACGCTGGCCATTGTTCGTGTGGGCGAGCGCGAGGACGACCTGTCCTACGAGCGCGGTGCCCTCAAGCGCTGCGAGAAGGTTGGCATTGAGGCTCGCGGCGTTTTGCTTCCTGCCGATGTTTCGCAGGATGAGCTGCTGGCGGCTATCGAGGGCATCAATGCCGACCCTGCTGTTCATGGCTGCCTGATGTTTCGTCCGTTGCCCGCTGGGCTTGACGAGGATGCGGTTGCCGCGGCACTCGATCCTGCCAAGGATGTTGACTCCATGACGCCGGCCTCGCTGCTTACGGCGCTTTCGGGGCGAGGCGAGGGCTTTGCTCCTTGCACGGCCGAGGCCGTGCTGGCGTTGCTGGACCATTATGGCGTGGAACTGGATGGGGCAAAGGTCGCAGTCGTCGGTCGATCGCTGGTGATTGGCCGTCCCGTTGCCGCCATGCTTACGACCCGCAATGCCACAGTGACGACGTGTCATACGCATACGCGCGACTTGGCTGCCGAGTGCCGTTCTGCCGACATTGTTGTTGCTGCGGTTGGACGTGCGCGCACGATTGGCGCGGATGCGGTTCGCGAGGGCCAGACAACCATCGATGTGGGCATTAACTGGGACGAGGCCGCCGGCAAGCTGGTCGGCGACGTCGATTTTGATGCTACGGAGCCGATCGTTAACGCCATCACGCCCGTGCCGGGCGGCGTGGGGGCTGTAACGACAGCGGTTCTTGCCAAACACGTGATTGAGGCGGCGGAGCGCGCATCGAAATAGGCGTTTTGGGCTGTTTGAGGGGGTTAGACATATACCACGTGGGCAAAAAACGCCAAATATGAGTACTGTTGCCAAGATAGTCACATATGTTTTAGGTCATTTTAGCTCTCTATCGGTATTTATTATCGATAGAGAGCCTATTTTATTGGACTTATGAGGAATTACATTGTCAAGCTTTTGAACAAATGTAGATTATCGACACCTGCATTCGCTTAAATTGCTGCTACTAAATTTGTGACAGTACTCATATTTGGCATTTTTTGACCACAGGGATCTCGAGGGGCTCGAGGGGTCGCGGTTTCGCCCTTTTTGCTCCGAAGCGATACACTGTTGCCGTTTGATTTCTTCGCTCAAGGAGGATGCGCATGCCGTGCACAACGATTTTGGTCGGTAAGAACGCGAGCTACGACGGGTCGACGCTTGTTGCCCGCAATGAGGACTCGTCCAATGGGGTATTCGAGCCCAAGCACATGCGCGTAGTGCATCCCGACGAGCAGCCGCGTGTCTACACGAGTGTCCTGAGCCACCTGACCGTTGAGCTGCCCGATAACCCCATGCGTTACACAAGCGTCCCCGATGTTGTCCCGGGCCACGGCATCTGGGCCGAGGCCGGTTTCAACGAGCTCAATGTGGGCATGTCCGCAACCGAGACGCTCACCACCAATGAGCGCGTTCGCGGCGCCGACCCGCTCGTGGACTACGTGCCCGCCAAGGGCAACGAGGGTGAGGACGGCTATGTGCCGGCGCAGCCTGGTGGCCTGGGCGAGGAGGACATGGTGACCCTGGTGCTGCCGTATGCCAAGTCCGCCCGCGATGGCGTGCGTATCCTGGGCGAGCTGCTCGAGCGCTACGGCACCTACGAGAACAACGGCATCGCCTTTAGTGATGTGGACGAGATCTGGTGGCTCGAGACCATCGGCGGCCACCACTGGATCGCCAAGCGCGTGCCTGACGACGCCTATGTGACCATGCCCAACCAGCTGGGTATCGACAGCTTTGACCTGGATGACGCCGAGGGCGCCCAGGCCGACCACATGTGCTCCGCCGACCTGCGCGCCTGGATGGCCGAGTGGCATCTGGACCTGACGCTGGGCGTCGAGGGCGACGGTCCCGCCGCGGTCTTTAACCCGCGCGAGGCCTTTGGCTCGCACAGCGACAGTGACCACGTCTATAACACGCCGCGCGCCTGGTATATGCAGCGCTGCCTCAACCCCAGCGATGTATGGGACGGTCCCGACGCCGACTACACGCCCGAGAGCGACGACATCCCTTGGAGCCGCGTGCCCGAGCGCAAGGTGACCATCGAGGACATCAAGTACGTGCTTTCGAGCCACTACCAGGGCACGGAGTACGACTGCTACGGCAGCAAGGGTACGTCCGCCACGCGCGGCGCCTATCGTCCCATCGGCATCAACCGCAACAACCAGCTCGCCGTGCTGCAGCTGCGCCCCTATGCGCAGCCGGCGTATCGCGCCGTGCAGTGGATGGCGTTTGGCTCCAACTCGTTTAACGCGCTTGTTCCGCTGTACGCCAACGTCGAGACCATGCCCGAGTACTATGCCGACACGCAGGCTCGCGTGACGTCCGAGAATTTCTATTGGGCAAATCGCCTGATCGGTGCCTTGGCCGATGTTCGCTTCCATGAGTGCGGTCGTGCAGTCGAGGATTATCAGGAGAAGGTCGGTGGCATGGGCCACAAGCAGATCCATGACGTCGACGCTGCCGTAGCCGCTCTGCCCGAGGCCGAGGTGCCTGCCGAGCTTGCACGCGCCAACGAGGCCTTTGCCGAGCGTGTTCGCGTGGAGACCGATGCCCTGCTGGGCAAGGTGCTTTACACCACGAGCTGCGCCATGAAGAACTCTTTCGCGATGAACGACAACGTGAGGTAGGGATTCCCCGTCGATCGAATAGCGCTAAAACGCTTTGTCGCTTTCACTCAATCTTGGGTACAAGAACGCCAATGCAGTTGTTTGTGATTGGAGACAACCATGGTTATGAAACTCGATCAGCTTGTTAACGGGGCCATCAACGTTGGCTTTGGCGCTGCCGCCGTTGCTGTCGAAGGCAGCAAGAAGGTCCTCGACGACCTCAATACCAAGGGCGAGCAGGTGCGCAAGGACGCAGGCGCCCCCGATATCGCCCGCAGCGTGTCCGACATGTTCGAGCAGGCCGGCGGCACCATCTCCGACCTGACCGAGCGCTTGGGCATGCAGGGCGAGACTGCGGCACAGCGCGTGCTCGACGAGCTTATCCTGGCCCGCGTCCGCGTCATGACCGCCCCCGAGCGCACGGCCTTCCTGGCCCATGTGCGCGACATCGTCGATTCGGTCGAGGACAACGTGACCTCGGTGCCCGTCGAGTCCGTTGAGCCCGACGATGCGAAGGATACCGAAGAGGCCGAGTAGCAGCGCAGATGGCAGATTCCACCACCGATTACAACAATCTAGATCCCTTGGGTGACGAGACGGCGGTTGTCGATGAGGTTGAGGCCGCCGTCTCGGGCGCTCGCAAGAAGCCGCGCGCTGTCGATATGGTGCCCGAAGAGCCCGACGCGATGGCGCCGGACGAGGAATACCAGCTCACGCCGGCGGGTCGTCGCGAACGCATTGGGCAGATTGTTCGCCTGGTCAAAAAGTACCGCGTGTGGGATAACCTCACGCCGGTTCGTTTGCGCCGCCTGCTCGAGGAACTCGGCCCCATGTTCGTCAAGATGGGGCAGATTTTGGCCAACCGGTCCGAGATTCTGCCGCAGCGCTTTTGCGACGAGCTGCGTCGTCTGCGCTCCGACGTGGAGCCGGTGCCGTACGAGGTCGTACTCAGTTGCCTGGAAGAAGAATACGGCCTGCGCCTGGGGGAGATGTTCGATGCGATCGACCCCAATCCGCTTGGTAGCGCATCGCTCGCGCAGGTGCACCGCGCTCGTCTGGTGACCGGCGAGGACGTGGCCGTTAAGGTGCAGCGCCCCGGTGCGCAGCAGGTTATGGCACAGGACATCGATATCATCCGCTCGGTGGTGCGCATCGTTTCCAAGTTCGTCAACACCGATCAATTCGTTGACCTGCACGGCGTAGTCGAGGAGTTGTGGACCTCGTTTCGCGAGGAGACCAACTTTTTGGCCGAGGCCAAAAACCTCAATGATTTCTATGACTTCCATAAGAGCGTCCATGGCGTGTCGTGTCCCAAATCCTATCTGGACCTTTGCACCGAACACGTCGTGGTCATGGACTACATCGACGGCATCTCGATTGCCGATCCCGAGCGCCTGGTGGTCGAGGGCTATGACCTGGAAAAGATCGGCTCGGCGATTGTCGAGGACTACTCGACGCAGGTGCTCGACGACGGCTTTTTCCATGCCGACCCGCATGCGGGAAACATCATCCTCAAAGACGGCATTGTCTACTTTATCGACCTGGGCATGGTCGGGCGCATGTCGAGTCACGACCGCGGTATCGTTAAGGACATGATTTTCGCCGTGGCCGAGGGTGACGTGCCCAAGCTCAAGGATTCGCTCATGCGCTTTGCCGTGACGCGCGGCGACTCTGCCGAGCTCGACCATTCGGCCTTTTTGTCCGATCTGGACTTTATCGTTGCTGACTTCGCGGGTCTTGACCTTAAGGATCTTGATATCGGCGAGTTTTTGACCTCGCTGCTAAATTTGGCGCGCAAGAACGATGTTGAGCTGCCGAGCGTGGTGACGATGTTCGCCCGCGGCATGGTGACGCTCGAGGGCCTGCTGACCGAGTACATGCCCAACGTCAACATGATCCAGATCATCCAGACGCATATCAAAAACGAGAAGAGCACCTATGCGCGCGTCCGCGAAATGGGGCGCGATCTTGCCGCGAGCAGCTATCGCGCGGCAAAAGGCTCGCTTGAGGCAGCCGAGTATCTGGGTTTGGCTTCGCGCATGCTCACGCGCGGCCAGCTTAAGGTGAACACGCAGATCATGAGCAGCGATAAGGCGCTGCGGCAGCTGGGTGGAATTATCGACCGCATGTCGATGGCAATTGTGATCGCCGGTCTGTTTATCGGGTCGTCGGTGGTGTACTACGCACGCATCGAGCCGGTTGTGTTTGGTATTCCGGTCATTGGCTTTATGGGCTACGTGAGTGCGCTGGTGCTGGCGCTGATGCTGGGCCGCGAGATCTGGCGCAACAGCCACGGCGGCAAGCACTAGAGGCTGCGACCGTCACCGCATTTTCCTTTCGCAAACAATAGCTTTTACCTTGGGCTTCGCCTGTGTGCGGGGCCCTTTTGCGTGCTACCATATCGACAGTAATAATCGATGGCCTAGATGGTGGTGCGGAGACGCACGAATGCGCGGTTTTCCTGCGCGTTTGGGAGAATCGGGGTGCAAGTCCCCGGCTGTACCAGTAACCGTAATTCCTCTTGGCTCGGGATGTTCGCGTCGCAGATCGGACGGCGCGCCCGGGTCGGTAAGGTTAAGTCGGATCGCCTCCCATCTTGCACGCGACCGTGGCGCATGCCGCCGGTACGCGTTGGGCTCTGGAGGGAAGGGGGACCCCGATGGGGGGACTCGAGCGCAACATGCGCGATGACGTGGGGCAGTCTCAAGGCAACGCTCCAAGTACAGACAATGGGGGACAAATGGATATGTTTGAGGACGAGCGCGAGCGCGCCTCGTTGCATCGCCGTGGCGCGATTGCACGCGGTGTAGCCAAGCGCGGCCTGGTGGCATTCCTGGCCTTCGCGATGGCTTTCAGCACCACGCCGGCTCAGCTGTGGGCCGAGGGCGCCGAGGGCATTGCCGAGGCTGTGGCTCAGGCTGCGACGCCGGGCGAGGACGCAGCGCTTGCGGGCGGTACCGCTGAGCAGAGTGGCGCCGAGGTTTCGGATTCCGTGGGCGCGCCTACAGCTAGTGCCGCCACAACAGAGGCAGCAACTGGCGACGAAGGCTCGGCGACGGGGGAGAGCCCTGCCACGAGCGAGCAGTCTTCGACGGTATCCGCTGGCCAAGCAGGATCTGCCGCCGCGGCTGCCGTTCAGACAGAGAACCCGACAGAAACCGGCGATGTCGTCAAGAAGCAGGTCGAGGTCTCGTTCTCGATCATCGGCACCGATGCCGACGGCAGGGCTCAGACCTGGGTGGCACCTACGCAGCTCAAGCTCGACGAGGGCGCGACGGCTGCGGATGCCTTCGTTAAGCTGCAGCAGAAGACGGGCTTTAAAGCGGATTACGAACCGAACACGGCATACGGCTTCTACCTCAAAAGCATTACGTCCCCGACAGATGGCCGCACGCTTGCCTACGATCCGACGACTTATGCCTTCTGGCAGCTGTTCGTCGACGGCGCGTCTTCCTCGGTTGGCGCGAGCAGCGTTAAGCTCACCCAGGGGCAGAAGATTGAGTTTGCCTATACGGCTGGTAGCGCGTCCCCTGTCGTTAAGGACCAGGTTGCCGCAAATGTGACCGTCATTGGTCGCGATGCCCAGGGCAAGACTCAGACTTGGGTCGATAACGCGCAGTATGTGGTGACGTCCGGCTCGAGCGCGCTTGATCTTACGAAGGTCGCGCTCGAGGCGGATGGCATCGACGCCGTTGCTGCGGGCTCCTTCATTCTGAGCCTTAAGTACAACGGCGTTGAGCTGGGTACGCCGTTCGATTATTCGACCTATTGGCAGCTGTTCATCAACGGCAAGTCGAGTGACTATACGGCGGACAATGTCACCATCCATGTCGGCGATACCGTTACGTGGTTCTACGGTGGCTGGGGCGACCAGCTGCCCCCCGATTCTGTCCATGCTTCCGTTCAGGTCCTCGGTAAGGACAAGGATGGCAAGCAGCAGGTTTGGGCTTCGACGGGCCAGACGAGTCTCAAGGCGGGCTCTACTGCCAAGGATCTCCTTGAGCAGACCGGCCTTACTCTCGATGCTGGCGAATCGTCTTGGGGCTGGTTCCTCAACGGCATTTATTCGCCGTTCGATGGTAAGTCCTATGGCTGGGATGCTGCGACCAATAGCTATTGGCGCTTCTACGTAAATGGCAAGTTCGCCGACGTTGGCGCCGGTAGCTACGAGCTCGGCGAGGGCGACGCCATTACCTTTATGTATGCTGGCGACAGCGATGCCCTCCCTGGTCAGGTGCTTGGATCCGCCGATATTATCGGCCCCGATGTCAACGGGAATGATACGCGTTGGGGCACGGCGAGTAACGTTTCTCTGCCCGAAGGCTCCACGGCCCAGAACCTTATTGAGGCAGTTCTGAAGGCCAAGGGCGTTGCGTACAACGGCTCCCAGATTGGTGAGCACTGGTTCCTTAATTCCATTACTTCGCCGTTCGATCACAAGCCGTATGGCTGGGATGGTGCGACCAATAAATATTGGCATCTGTATATCAACGGAGAGCCCTCATCTCTCTGCGCCAACCAGGTCACGCTCAAGAGCGGCGACAAGGTTACGTTTGCCTACACCACCGATAATTCGCCCATGCCCGATCCCGACAAGATTGTCGTGGACCCGAGCGCGACGACTCCTGATTGGGATGCCGAGTGGGCCGGTTACGGCAACAGTGGCAACGGTTCGACCGTAACGGATGCCAAGACGCCTGCGCAGGCCGCCGGTCTTAAGTGGGCCTTCGATTGGAAGGCCGAGTCTGGCCAGCAGTATGCCAACTGCAGCGAGCCTGTCATCGCTAACGGCTTTGTGTACATCGCGACCGAGAACGAGCTCATTAAGATCGATTCGTCCACGGGCAAAAAGGTTGCCTCTGCGCCGCTTGCCTCTAAGGTGAGCTATACCTCTCGTCCGATCTATACCAATGGCCTTATCATCGTTCCGCTCAACGGCGGTGCGGTCCAGGCGATTACTGCAGACAAGCTGATCTGCAAGTGGCTGACGCCCGGTTTGACGGACTTGACGCAGAGCTCCTGCACCGTCGTTTCGGACGGCGAGTACGTCTATGTTGGTACGGTCGATATTTCGTATGACGAGAACTACAACGCGACCTACGGCAACGGCTCCCTTAAGCGTATCAAGATTGCCACGGGCGAAGTCTCTTGGCAGAACATTGACGCTTCCGAGGGCTATTACTGGACTGGTGCGGCTTTGACGGATAAGTATGCCATCGTTCCTACGAGCGCGGGTACGCTTAAGTGCATTGATAAGACGACGGGCGATGTCGTTTCGACCATGAAGCTCGGCGCTGTCGCAAATGCCGATTGCATTGCCGATCCGTCCAATGGTTCGACCTTCTATCAGATGACGCACGACGGAAAGCTCCATGTGATTTCGCTTTCGGCGAAGGGCGTGCTGAGTGAACAGAAGACGGTTGATCTGGGCCTTACGAATAATCTGAGCGCCCCTGCGGTGTCTGGTGACAATCTGATTGTCGGCGGACAGACGGCTACTGGCTCTGCTCTGGTTCTCTATAACCTGAAGACGGGTAAGACCACGATGGTCGCTGCTGCCGACGGCAAGGCGCTGCCGGCTGGTTTCAACGGTATTGCTGCTACTCCGCTGGTGAGTGTTCAGGGCGGCAAGACCTATGTGTACTTCACCGTTAACAGCGCGGATAGCAAGGATTACGTCAACTACTCTGCTGGTGGTGGCGTGTATCGCTATACGCTCGGCGATGCAGAGGCGACGCAGATTTATGATGCGGCTGGCCATTACCAGTACTGTGACTCTCCGGTCATTGCCGATGCATCTGGCAACCTGTACTACATCAATGACTCGGGCACGCTGTTCAAGCTTGGTGCCGTCGAGTCTTGGACGGTTGCCTTTAATTCTAATGGCGGGTCTGCTTGCGACACTAAGTTTGTTGCTACGGCAGATGGCAAGCTGGTCAAGCCGGCCGATCCGACGCGCGATGGCTACACTTTCGGCGGTTGGTATACCGATGAGGCTTGCACGCAGGCGTATGACTTCGGTACGCCGGTGACGGCCGATCTGACGTTGTATGCCAAGTGGACCAAGAACGCCGTTAACCCTGGCGGCATTGGCGGTTCTGGCTCCAATGGCGGCAATGGTGGCGCTGGTAACGGTTCCGGTGCTGGCACGGGCGCTGGCACGGGTTCCGGCTCCGGCACGAAGGGCCAGCAGGCTGGCGGCGCTGTCGCTCCGGGTCATAAGCCGACGACCAAGACGACGGTGTCGACCAAGACCGAGACCAAGGACAACAAGTCCGACAAGAAGGACGAGAAGAAGTCTGACAAGAAGGACAGCAAGTCCGACAAGAAGTCCGATTCCAAGTCCGATACGGGTGCTGCTTCCACGACCACTGCTAAGAAGTCCTCTGGTGCTTCCGAGCAGGAGACTGGCACCAACCCGCTCGCCATCGTTGGCATCGCCGCCGGCGTGATCGGTCTTGCCGTCATCGGCGTGTTCGTGTTTACCAAGCGTCGGTAGGTGAGGGCTGTGTCCAATAAGCCACAGGACGCCGAGTCCAAGCGGCCCGACTCGTCGTTCATTCAGCTTGACGATGCAAAGCAAAAGGGCGCCGCTTCGGCGGCGTCCGGCCCTCGGCGCAAGGCGCTTGTTGGCGTCCTGACAGCCGCCTGTATTGCACTCATTGTCGTCTCGTTGGGTTTTGTCCACCCCTCTACCAGCGGTGCATGGTCCATCGACTGGATTGCGCGGGCTGTGACAGGGGAGAGCATCGTTGCTAAGGATGTGTCGGTTTCCGGCTCGACTACCGCTTCGGGTAAGACTGGAGTCAAGGGCTCAAAATCTTCAGACAATGCGAAGGACGGGTCGAAGGATTCGGATGAATATGATTCCAAGGACAAGTCTGAATCTTCGGACAAAAAGTCAGACAAGGGCTCGAAGGCGAAGAAGTCCGAAGACAAGGGCGGCAAGAAGTCAGGGGACAAATCGGGTTCGCAGAATTCTGATTCCACTGGCGGATCGAGTTCTTCTGACGGCTCTTCTTCGGGCGGTGGCTCGGTGTCTGGCGGTGGGTCTGCATCCAACGGTGGCGGCGCCTCTGCGGGCAATCAGGACGGCTCGCAGCAGTCTGGTTATGTCACAGTGACGGTCTCGGTTACGTCGAGCGCCGTGGGCAATCCTGTGTCTTCTGGAGGCACCTTCACCTTTAACGAGGGCGCTACGGTCTACGATGCCCTGTGCGCTCTGGGGCTTTCTGTCAATGCGCACGGCTCATCATACGGCACGTATGTCGCCGCGATTGGTGGTCTGGCCGAGAAACAGTACGGCGGCACGAGCGGCTGGAT
>ENA-ORTS01002679-ORTS01002679.1-human-gut-metagenome-genome-assembly--contig:-NODE-2679-length-10273-cov-11.337150_pt1 | contig 10273 bp, 5 predicted proteins | sample MGYA00241911_ERZ509186 | MGnify/ENA primary metagenome ERZ509186 (study PRJEB26280, sample SAMEA2338852) | human gut metagenome | biome: human gut; feature: human-associated habitat; material: faeces...
CGCACCACCATTTCGCATTTCTCATTTCTAATTTCTCATTCAAGCGAGGCTTTCACCAACAATCAAAGGGCAGCACGTCCCATGGGCTAACCCTGCACCCGACGACCTTTAAGATCTAGGAGCTTTTTATGAAACTGTTTCGGACACGCTTTTCTTACCTATATATATGCTTTTCTTTCTTCTTGGCGGCTGCGCTCTGGTACACGGTGAAGATAGACTGTCTGGATCGGGCAGGAGAGCTCAAAGAGGCAGGGCGCGCGCTCCTAGACTTTTGGGACGTGCCGATCCTTCTTTTGGGGACGGCGTTCTTTTCTCTTTTACTGCCCAAACTGGTCGATCGGCTTTCCGGCTTTTCTTGTTCGAGGAGAACGGCAGCAGATCGGACATGGTTTCTTCCGGCATTCCTTCTGATGGTGCTTTGGCAGCTGCCCTTCCTTCTCTCGTTTTATCCGGCGCCAGGAATGAATGACACGGTCTTCATGATGGAGAATCCTCTCTATGCAAGCGTGCAGTTTCCCTGGCTGTATTCGGTGATATACGGCTATGGTGCGGGCTGGGGAAAGGATGTGCTGGGGAGCCGGGAGCCGGTCATCTTTTTCTTTTCTCTGCTGCAGCTTCTTTTGATCTCCTATGGGCTTACCGCCTTTGCCTTCTGGGTGAAGGGACGTGTGCATGATCTTGCCGGATGGGGGCTGTACGGGTACTTTCTCTTTTTTCCGATGGTGGGAAATTATAGTATCGCGGCAGTGCGCGATGGCCTTTTCTCGCTGGGGCTGCTCTTCTTTGTATGGCTCTTTCTTCGGCGCGCGGAAGGGGAGCCCTGGGGGAGGGCGTCTCTTTGGATCCTTGCCGCGGCGCTTCTTGCGATGCTGCTTCGCAGCAATGGCCTCCTTGTCGCGCTGTTGGTATCCCTTGCTCTCTTTTTTCTGGAGAAGCGGAAGGAGATCCTCCTCTTTTTTGTGATTTTTGCGTTGATCTCCATCGTCCCCGCCCAGGTCATCCAGCGCACCCATCACTGGGAGCCGCTCTTTCAGGAGTCTATGGCGATCCCGCTCCAGCAGCTGGGGCGGACAATGGTACTTGGCGGTGAGCGAAGTGAGGAAACGAAAACGCTGATGGAAAATCTTCTCACCGAAGAAGAGTGGAAGAAAGAATACTTACCCTATACCGTGGACTTTGTAAAGTGGCATGACCATTTCCATAGAAACTGGCTGAATGGGCAGAAAAAAGAATTCCTGTCGGCATGGGTGGATACCGGTTTGAGAAATCCGCGGATTTATGTTGAAGGCTGGCTGACGGAGACATATGCCCTGTGGAATCTGGATCCTTTCGAGTATGGCGTGCAGTCGCGCTTCGGATGGGCACTTTCGGATGAGAATACGAAAGACATGAAGCCGGCAGACAATGACCGCATGGCGACGGGGGATTTCCCTTTGCCGCTTCGGCTCAAGGCCGGGCTGGCGAATGTCTCCTATGAGGGAAGCCATTTCATCGGGACGGGGCTTTCGCTCTGGATCGCTCTCTTTCTGGGGCTCGTCTGGATCAGACAGGGGAAAAAGGAATATCTCTGGGCGCTTTTGCCGCTTCTAGTGAATACAGCCATTCTCCTCCTCTCCACGCCGGCCTCCTCTGTTTTCCGCTATTCCTTCGCCTATGTCCTCTGCCTGCCCGTGCTGGGAATCCTCACGGTGGTGGGACGTAGTGAAAGTGAAGGATGACAAGGGAGATGGGTGCAAGAGGTTCAATGCGCCGCACTATCCCCTTAGAACCCTTAGAACCCTTAGAACCCGCCACCCTCTTTCATCCCCGATCAAGGTACAGCACGCCCCTTGGGCTAACCTTGAAGTTTGAAAGTAAGAATGAGTGACTAGTGACTGGTAGCTAGGGATTAGGAACTATTAAATATCCGATCATTGATCTTTCATACCATAGTCACCCTATCCGCCCCTTCGGGGCACCTTCCCCTAGAGGGGAAGGCTAAGTATACGCCGCGGCGCTTAGATACTTCGACTCAGTTCTCCTATTTCAGATAAGCCATTTTTTAACACACGACGTTTTTCTCCGCTCAGGATGACGAAATGCGCCGCGCTATCCCCTTAGAATCCTGAACCCTGAACCTTGAACCTTGAACCCTGAAGCCTTAAAACCCATTATACCTGTTGACCCTAGTCCCCAGTCACTTTTGAAAAGGAGCCCTCTCTATGAATGAATCACAAAAAGCTGCCATCCTCTCCGAAGGTCCCACGCTTTTGATCGCGGGACCGGGGACGGGAAAGACCTATACCATCATTCAGCGCGTGCTTTACCTCATCCGCGAGAAGAGGGTGAAGCCGGAAGAGATCATGCTGGTCACGTACACACAGAAAGCATCGAAGGAGCTGACGACGCGCCTCACGGATGTGCTGTCGAAGGCGGGCATAGAGGTGAATCTGCATGAGATGTACATCGGTACCTTCCATCACATTTGCCGAAAGATCCTGAAAGAGTTTCAGGAGTATACCCATCTTCCGAAGAATTATCTGTCGGTGGACCAGTTTGAGCAGCAGTACCTGGTGTACGAGCATCTTTCGGAATTTGCGGCCATCCCGAATTTTCGCCGTGTGATACAGGACTCCTATCTGAAGCAGGGGGAGCTGATCAGGATCTCTCCATGGCGCCAGTGCCAGACGCTTTGCCGCTATGTGAATGGTCTCTCCGAGGAGCTGCTCTTGCCGGAAGAGATGCGGCGGACATGCGGGAATCAACTGGGCGGGCGCATAGAAGTGCTCGCACGGATGATGATGAAGTACACGCGCCTCGAAGAGGAAAGGCATTTCATCGATTTCTCCCGCCTGCAGAAGGAAACATATGCGCTTCTTTCTTCCTATCCGGAGATCCTTGACCAGCTGCAGAAACGGATCCGGTACATCATGATCGATGAGTATCAGGATACGAATTTCATTCAGGAGCAGCTCATCCGTCTTCTTGAGGGCTGTTCTCAGCAGATCTTCGTGGTGGGGGATGATGACCAGAGCATTTATCGCTTCCGCGGGGCGTCCATCGGAAATATTCTGGGATTTTCGAAGAGCTATGAGACCTGCCATACGTTCAAGCTGGATACGAATTATCGTTCGCATCCGGGCATTGTCCGCTTCTGCATGGACTGGATGCGCGGACTCAAAAGCTGGCGCGGAGCGGATGGGCGGATGTTCCGCTATGTGAAGGGGGACATTCATGCCGCGTCAGAGGAAGCGGGGACGCCCGTCCTTCGCATCACGGGGAAGGATCTTTCTGAGTGTCACGCGAGGATCGCTGATTTCATCGAAGGGCTGAAAGAACGGGGGCAGATCACGGACTATAACCAAGTGGCGGTACTCTGTTCGTCCGTGAAAAGCAATGCATCGCGCGCTTTGCAGCTGCAGCTTCGACGGAAGGGTATCGCTTCCTACGCGCCGCGGGCGGGCTGGTTCTTCAAGCGACAGGAAGTCGAGTGGCTGATCGGGACGCTCCTATTGCTCTTTCCCAGTTTTTCGGATTCCATGGAAAATCGGGACGACATGCAGGAAACGAGGGGGATTCTCGATACATACTTCGAGTGCATGGGCGTCGCGCGGATGATGCTCGCAAAACCCGGACACCGAGCGCTGAAAGACTGGCTGGACCGCACGCGGAGTGTCATTTCCTATGAGAAGAAACTCCCCGCCTCTTTTTTGCACCTCGTCTACCAGATGCTCTCCTTTGCACCATTTTCTGATATTTTGGACAGCGCGGTCCGGGGTGAATCGAATGCAGCCAGAAATCTGTCCTCCATCACGCGCCTGATTGCCCGTTTTGGCTTTTTCCTGCCGGAGAATCACGGGCATGGTGAGGAGACTGTGGAGGACGTGCATCTCTTCTTTTCCCGCTATCTGCGGCTTTGGTTTGAAAACGGCGTGAATGAGTATGAAGATGAAGAGCGCTATGCGCCCTCGGGTTCCGTATCCTTCCTGAATATCCACCAGGCAAAGGGGCTCGAGTACCCCGTTGTCATCGTGCCATCGCTCGACGAGCGGGCGCGCTGGGATGCAGAAAGTGACCTGATTTCCCGGGTGGTGGAAAAGGTGAGCGGACGAAAGCCTGCTGAGCCACCGAAAGAAATGAAAAATTTTGATTTATGGCGCAAGTACTATACGGCCTTCTCCCGCGCGGAAACGCTCCTCGTCCTCGCATCTTCTCAAAAGAAGGGGGACACATCGGAAGAATTTCAATGGATCATGCCCGCTCTTCCAGCAGATAATGCGAAAGAAGCGGACTACCACCACCTCACCTGCCGCCCTGTGGGACGGAATGTATTTAAGCCGCGTTTCGCCTTCACGTCGCAGATCGCCCTTTATGAAGAATGTCCGATGAAGTATCTCTGGCATCGCGTCTACCGCTTCGCAGGCACGCAGGGGAGTCATGCCATGTATGGTGAGCTTGTCCATGAGACGATCGAGGATATCCACCGCGCGGTCCTTCGCGGAGAGGCCGATCGCGCGACGCCCTCTGTGATCTACGGCTGGATGATGGCGAATTACATTTCCCTGTCTGATAAAGAAAATAGCTGGCTCCCTGAGGCAAAACTGAAGCAGGCCTTTTCAGAGATCCTTGGATATGTGGATTTCCGGAAAGGAAATTGGGATGATGCGCTTGCTGCCGAATGCCCTCTTGAGCTGGTCAAAGACGACTACATTCTGAACGGCACCATCGATCTTCTCTCGGGGGATGGGGATAAGGTGCGGGTCATAGACTTCAAGACAGGGAAGAAACCGCCGATGGACAGTCCCCTTATGGAGAAATACCTGAGCCAGCTCGAGGTATATGCCTACCTCGTCGAAACGAAACTCGGCCGATCCGTGGAAAGACTCGTCCTGTACTTCACCAGTGATGGCAAGGATCCCTGCGTTGTTTTTCCTATGAGCAAAGAACGCGTGAAGAAAAGGATAGAGGAATTCGATGAGACGTCGAGGCGGATCCTGGCGCGTGATTTTGCGCGTCGCTGTGAAATGAAAAAGAACGAGCTTCCGACGGCGTGCCGGTTCTGTGATTTCAGAAAATATTGTGGAAGATAATGGGTTCAGGGTTCAGGTTGATGGGTTCAGGGTTCGGGGGTAGCCATGGGGGCGGGTCGCCCTTTGATTCCATTTGAAAGCCTCGTTTGAATGAGAAATGAGAAATGAGAAATGAGAAATTAGAAATGGTGGTGGCAGCTTCGCCGCAAATATATATTTTGCAGCGAAGCTGCTACCACAACCCTGAACCCTGAACCTAGAACCTTGAACCTAGAACCTTGAACCCTAAACGATAATTTTTTGGTTATGATAAACGTGATACATGTTGAATACTATATCATTACCTATCTATTTATATCATTTATTAAAACCATGATTGATACCAATTCATACAGGCTATTGATTTTGCGGCTTTCACTGGTTAAAATAGTACTATCAAACGCTAAAAGCGCATCAGAATGACGTGATCATCGCGTTCATTCTATTTTATTGAGAGGGAGAATCTCATGAGACGAATCCATAAAGTACTGGTAGCCAACCGCGGTGAGATCGCGATCCGCGTATTCCGAGCCTGCAGTGAAATGGGCATCCGCACCGTGGCTATCTATTCGAAAGAAGATATTCTGTCCCTGCACAGAAACCGTGCAGATGAAGCCTATCTGGTCGGTGAAGGGGATAAGCCGATCGACGCATACCTTGACATCGAAGATATCATCCGTATCTGTAAGGAGCATGACGTCGATGCCATTCATCCGGGCTACGGCTTCCTTGCTGAAAATGCGAAGCTTGCCCAGCGCTGCGAAGAAGAAGGCATCATTTTCATCGGGCCGAAGGTCGAACATCTCATCATGTTCGGTGACAAGGTGAATGCCCGCATTCAGGCAGAAAAAGCGCAGATCCCGATGATCCCGGGGACCAAGGGTGCGGTTCACAGCTTTGATGAAGTGAAGGCTTTCGCAGAAACTTACGGATTCCCGGTCATGATCAAGGCTGTCAATGGCGGCGGCGGACGCGGCATGAGAAATGTCGACCGCATGGAAGATCTGGAAGAAGCGTACAACCGTGCGCGTTCCGAAGCGAAGATGGCTTTCGGTGATGATGAGGTCTATGTCGAACGCTGCATCATGAACCCGAAGCATATCGAAGTACAGGTCATGGGGGATGAGCACGGCAATGTGGTGCATCTCTTCGAACGTGACTGCTCCATCCAGCGCCGTCACCAGAAGGTCATCGAAATGGCGCCGGCGTGGTCTCTTCCGAAGGCACTCAGAAAGAACATCTGCGATGCAGCTGTCAAACTGATGAAGAATGTCCACTATGTGAATGCCGGCACGGTCGAATTCCTGGTCGATCAGGATGAAGAACACTTCTATTTCATCGAAGTCAATCCGCGTGTCCAGGTCGAACACACCGTCACGGAAATGATCACCAATGTGGATATCGTCAAGAGCCAGATCCTCATCGCTGAGGGCTATGCTCTTGACGGGCCGGAGATCGCCATTGGCCAGCAGGATGAGATCTGGTACAAAGGCGTTGCGATCCAGTGCCGTATCACCACGGAAGATCCGCAGAACAATTTCATGCCGGATACCGGTAAGATCATTGCCTATCGTTCCGGCGGCGGACCTGGCATCCGTCTCGATGCCGGCACGGCTTACACCGGCGCCGTCATCACACCATACTATGATTCTCTCCTCGTCAAAGTCACCGCGCATGCCCTTCATCCGAAGGACACCATCCACAAGATGCTCCGCTGCATGGAAGAATTCCGCATTTCCGGCGTGAAGACGAATATCTATTTCCTGCAGAACATGCTTCGTACCCGTGATTTCCAGGAAGGGCTCTGCGATGTCAACTACATCGACAGAAACCCGTGGCTCCTGCAGGAACCGGATATGATTTCCGACCGCGGCACGAAGCTGCTCTCCTACATCGGCGACATCACCGTCAATGGCTATGCCGGTGCCGGCCATCAGGAAAAGCCGGACTTCAATCCGCTTCCGCTGCTCGATGCAGACAAGATCGAAGCGCCGAAGGGTACCCGGCAGCTGCTCGATGAAATGGGACCGGAGAAATTCTCCAAGTGGGTCATGGACCAGAAGGAAGTCATGTTCATGGATACCACGTACCGCGATGCGCACCAGTCTCTGCTCGCGACCCGCGTCAGGACCCATGACATCATGAATGCCATCCATTATACGGCGGTCCATGTCCCGCAGCTCTTCTCCTTCGAGAACTGGGGCGGCGCGACCTTCGACGTGGCTTATCGTTTTCTTGATGAAAGCCCGTGGGAACGCCTTCGCCAGATGAGAAAAGCCGCACCGAACATCCTCTTCCAGATGCTGACCCGCGGTGCGAATACCGTCGGCTATACCAACTATCCGGAAAATGTGATCCGTCACTTCATCGATCAGGCGGCTGACAATGGTGTCGATGTATTCCGTATCTTTGACTGCCTGAACCAGCTCAGCCATATGACCGTCACCATTGATGAAGTCCGCAAGAAAGAAAAGCTCGCTGAAGCCTGCTTCTGCTACACCGGCGATATCATGGATCCGAACCGTCAGAAGTACTCCCTGAAATACTACACCGACCTTGCGAAACAGATGCAGGATGCCGGTGCGAATATCATCGCGATTAAAGATATGGCAGGTCTCCTCAAGCCGGAAGCTGCGTATGCCCTGATCTCTGCGCTGAAAGATGCTGTCGATCTCCCGATCCACCTCCATAGCCATGAAGGCGGCGGATGCACACTGTACTCCTATGCCAAAGCCGTCGATGCAGGCGTCGATATCTTAGACGTTGCGACCGGCGCACTCTCTGGCGGTACCAGCCAGCCGTCCATGACCTCCATGTACTACGCACTGCAGAATAACCCGCGCCAGCCGCAGCTGGATATCGATGCGCTTGAGACCATCGACCGCTACTGGCAGGGTGTCCGTCCGTACTATGCAGGTGTCGACTCCAAGATGACAAATCCGAATACGACCCTTTATCAGCATGAAATGCCTGGCGGACAATACTCGAACCTGCGCCAGCAGGCAACGGCTGTCGGTCTCGGAGCCCAGTGGCCGGAAGTCTGCCGCATGTATGCGAAGGTCAATATGATGTTCGGCGATATCATCAAGGTCACCCCGTCCTCCAAGGTCGTCGGCGATATGACCCTCTTCATGGTACAGAACCATCTGACCGAGAAAGATATCTATGAAAAGGGAGATACCCTCGACTTCCCGCAGTCCGTCGTCGACTTCTTCGACGGCAAGCTCGGCATCCCGTATGGCGGCTTCCCGGAAAAACTCCAGCAGATCATCCTGCGCGGACAGAAGCCGCACCTCGAAAGCCAGCCGGAGAATGTCGACTTTGAAGAAGTCAAGATGGAAATGAAAGAGAAGCACATCCCGACCCGCGAAGAAGATGTCTCCTCCTACTGCATCTATCCGAAAGTCTTCTCCGACTACATGGATCGCTATCATAAGTATGGCGACCTCTCTCTCCTTGATACGCCGACCTATTTCTTCGGCATGAAAGTCGGTGAAGAAATCCGCATCAACATCGATGAAGGCAAGATGCTCCTCGTTCGCCTTGATAATGTCACAAAACCGGACCTGGAAGGCAACAGAGAGCTTCAATTCGAGCTGAACGGCATGCCGCGCGAGATCAAGATCCACGACGCTCATGTAGCAGAGTCTGCGAATACCTCCAGAAAAGCGGACAAGGACGTACCGGGAGAAGTCGGCGCGACACTCTCCGGCTCTGTGGTGAAACTCCTCGTCGAAAAAGGCTCCTCTGTCAAGAAGGGAGACCCCGTCATCGTCACCGAAGCGATGAAGATGGAAACCACCATCACCGCGCCGATGGATGGTATCGTGAGTGAGATCCATGTCAAGGCTGGTCAGCGCATCGAATCCGGCGACCTCCTCATGGTTATCGAATAAGATAAATACATAGCACTTGAAAAAACCGCTCTGCCAAAGCAGGGCGGTTTTTTGTTTGGGGAAAGGGGGCAGTGGTTCTCGGGGGTTCAACAGGTTCAACGGGAAAGGTGGCGGCTTCGCTGCTATATAGATTCGGCGTCTCGAGTGACTAGGGACTGGTGACTTGAATACCACCTTCGTGCATCGTCCTCGTTGAACCTTCTGAACCTATTGAACCCGTTGCTTCTATCATTTACGTTTTATTTACAATCTAAACTAGACTTGTACAGCACCTATTCTTTCTTTTTTACATCCATCCTTTAGACTACAAATATCAACGCAAGAGAAAACAAAAATAAAAGGTATGTCTCTAAGGAGGACACAAAATGAAACTCAAAAAAATGATGGCACTGGCACTGGCTTCTACCGCTTTGATCGCAGCAGCAGGCTGCGGCGGAAACAGCGAGCCGGCAAAGAGCGGCGCTGCTTCCGCCGCGAAGGTGACTGGTCAGGTCACTTCTTCCGGTTCTTCCGCACTGCTTCCGCTTGTAAAGGATGCGGCTGCTAAGTTCAAGAGCAAGAATCCGGAAGTATCTCTGACTCTGAATGCCGGCGGCTCCGGCACCGGTCTGAAGCAGGTCGCTGAAGGCTCTGTCAACATCGGCAATTCCGATGTACCGGCTGAAAAGAAGCTGCCGGCTGAAAAAGCCAAAGGCCTCGTAGACCATAAGGTCTGCACCATGACTGTTGCTACCATCATCAATAAAGATATCGCTGACAAAGTGAAGAGCCTGACCTCCCAGCAGCTGCAGGATGTCTTCACAGCCAAAGTCACCAACTGGAAAGATGTAGGCGGCCCGGATGAACCGATCGTCCTTGTCACCCGTCCGACCACCTCCGGCACCCGTGCTCTCTTCACGGAACTGGCACTGGCTGGTCAGGAAGAAGCCTCCAACAAATCTCTGGAAACCGATGACAGCGGTACACTGATCCAGAGCGTCGCACAGACCAAGGGTGCTATCGGCTATGTCGCTCTTCCATACCTTGTCAATAACAAAGACGTGGCAGCTCTTGCGATCGACGGCGTGGCACCGACTCTGGAAAACACCTACAATGGTACTTACAAAGTCTGGGGCTATGAACACATGTACACCAAGGGTGAACCGACCGGCGCTGTCAAAGCCTTCCTCGACTACATTCTCTCTGATGAATATGGCGTAGAGATCGAAAAACAGGGCTACGGCGTTTCTTCCAAAATGAAGAAATAAATGGGGGTTAGCCCGTGGGGCGGCTTATCCACTGATTGTGGATGAAAGCTTTGCTCGCCAGTTAGGAGTGAGGAGTTAGGAG
>ENA-ORTS01002682-ORTS01002682.1-human-gut-metagenome-genome-assembly--contig:-NODE-2682-length-10255-cov-2.877745_pt1 | contig 10255 bp, 8 predicted proteins | sample MGYA00241911_ERZ509186 | MGnify/ENA primary metagenome ERZ509186 (study PRJEB26280, sample SAMEA2338852) | human gut metagenome | biome: human gut; feature: human-associated habitat; material: faeces...
ATGTTCGCCCCTATAACTACTATTATAGTAGCATATTTGCAGAGCAAGAGCAAGACAGCAAAAAGGAGCGACCCTGCCGTAACCCGTTAGTGGGTTTTCATGGCAGTGTCGCCCCTCATCCGGCCTGCGGCCACCTTCCCCCAAGGGGGAAGGCTTTTGCTCGGCTATATTTAGTCCGGCAGACTGTCGGCGTAGTCGTTCTCGCCGCCGACGGGGTACTGGGCCACAACGTCGGTGTCGGCGGCAGTCTCGGCGGTGGCGGTATCGTCGTGCAGCGACTCCTTCGTCACAGCAAAGGCGTCCTTGTGGGCGGCCTTTACCTCGTAGACAATGCCGGGTGCCCCATCGCTGGCCAGATAGCACAAACTCGTGGTGGTCGTGCTGCCGGTATCCGTGTCGTCCGCGGCTTCGGGCACCAGATCACCAAACCGCACGGTCAGCTGCGTGCCGTCCGTAAACGTCAGAACCGCCGTCACATCCGGCGCATCCAGCCCGTAGGCGCTGTCCGCTTCCGGCGTGGTGATGCTCCACTCGGTCTGCATCTCGCAAAGGGTGCTTACCATCCGCTTCACCGCGCTCTGGTCCAGTGTACAATCGGCATCATCGGCCAGCTGCCAGGTGCCATCGTTCAAAACGAACTGCAAGTCGCCCACCGTCAGGGCGGTCACATCGTCGCTGGTCTTGTCGGTCGTCGGTCGTCCGTTTCCCTTCCCGGTCCTTCGGCTTCCGAACTGTCGAGGGACTCTCTCCCCAACAGCCTTCCACCACGGTCGTCCCGTCTGTCTTCTTCCGCCTCCAGGGCTACTCACTGTCAGCCAGCTTTCCTCCTCTCGGCTTCAGTTGACTCTTCCGACAACCGTTCGGGGAGTCTCGCCCGCGCCTCCCTTCGGTTTCCGCCTCCTGGCTTCCGCTCGTCGGCTTCCGCCTCTGGGTCCGCTTCGCTCGTCCACTTCCCCTCCTCGTCTTCGAGGCTCCCTTCTCCTCCTTGGCCTTCCCCAGGCTTCTCGAGATCGCCTGGTTCCGTCCTGTCCTCGTCGCCTCGCCGGTCTCGGCAAACCTCTCTCGGGCCTGTCCCGCGCCATTCCCTCCGGTCGCTTGGCCTCCCCCGAGGGTTTCCTTCTTTACGAGTTCCGCTCCTCGGGTTCGTTTCCGCGCTTCCTTCTGGGTCCCTTCTGGGTCCCTTCTGGGTCCCTTCTGGGGTCGTCTTTCTTGGCCTCCCTCCCACACTTCTCCGGTCGGCCAGTTCATCCTTGCCGTCTCCCGGCTCTTCATGACTTGCCGTGGGTCAGGTCCGATTCACACTTCCCGGGATCGTGCTCCTCCTTCCCTTCCTCGGCCTCGGGGGTTTTCTCCTCACTTCGTGAGGGCGCCTCCATCCCTCCTCTTCACGTCATGCACTTCCTTTCTCTCCCCCATTCTTTCTTTGCCATGACGGGTTTTTGGCTTTCGCCCACTCTTTTACTTCGTTCCCTACTCCTCATTCTCTTCCTACCTTCCTTGGGTCCTTCTCTTCTGATCTGCATTTCGCGATTTCCTCTCCTTAGCGATCCTTCTTCTTCTATCCTCCTTCTTCTCTTCATTCTGAGCTAGGATCTTCATTTGGCGAAAGATTTTATGAACAACGGTACTCTTCCCCATTCATTTATCGCCTTCCACTTTTCATTTATCACTATCCAGTATTCATTCATCGCCTTCCACTTTTCAGTTTCCGTTATCTACGATTCCCTTCTCCAAATCCATTCCTTTGTATTGCTCTCATCGCATTGCACTTACCACTCGCCATGGTAGTCCTTCTGTCGCTCATTCCCATTAGCATGTCATGGCTTGCGAAATGCGTGACTACTCTCTCCCAGAATAGAGTAGAACGGGTCTGTGCATCGTCCAACCGTGTGCATTGCCATTCGTTCCTGCATGTCTGCTTTCCCTTCTTTCTTTTCCGTTTTCGCTTTTTCCGTCCTTCTTGTTGTCATTACACTATCCTCAGAGTTGTTGGGAGGCAAGATCATCCTGTCCATCCCGCTTTGCGTTTTGTTCACTCTCTGCGATGATAGTACCCATTTTCACGTGGTTTGCTGTGCATAGCTACGGGGAGAGTGCAGATCATTGGCATGCAAGCACTGTCCGTTGCTATTGATTTGGGCACGTCAATTCTCCTGTTTGGGAGTTTGAAAGGCAGTGCAGAAATCAAATGCGGGTGGAATTCCCGAATGGCCATCCTGGTTGAAGAACTGAAGGGTCCTTTATGTCGAGGCCGAGTTGTGGTGAAACAAACAGGAGAAGGAGCAAGAGATGCTTCATACTTGCTAATCAGCTTCTGCCGCTTCTGATATGTGCTATTCAGGTACACTGCCAACACGTACGCGCCTTCCAGGGATATCTGGTAATCTAAGAGCAAGTCGTCTTCCTGCTTCTCATCGAGTGAGCTGGGTTGGTGGCTCGTGCGGGGAATGGGGGGTGGCTGGAAGGAGACAGAGACGGTAACAGGTTTGTTCGCGGTTCTTGTGACGTTCGCATTCGCGGTTCTTGTGGCGTTCGCATTCGCAGTTGCTGTAGCATCCTGATTCGCAGTTCTTGTGACGCTCTGATTCGCAGTTGCTGTAGCATCCTCTCTGAGAAGGCGGGCGGCTTCCTGATTCGCCATGCGGGCAGCGTTCTTCTTCATGTCGGGAATCACATTCCATCTAGTCGTGGTGGAGTCTGCTCGTTGACACGCATTGATCAGGGCGGCTCGTTGCATGTCGCTGGTGAGTCCGGAGGGGGCAAACTCGGTGGCAATCCGCTTGTTGCGAGGAGTGAAAACGCTGTCCAGAAGCACTTCGTCACTCGTCTCCGTGTTGGGGTGAATCCTCCCCAGCACCAACTCCAGCGTTTCCCATATGTCGTTGATGGTACCTCTGGAATGGAGGAACGTCCTGATCATGAAACGCCGCTCATTCTCAAAGGCGGAGCATTCCGCGATGTGGTGGTAGGGCGTCTCCTTCACCTTCTCCATGCAGCAGGGACACACGTCCTCCCTTCTCCTTTTCCCCTTGGCTACCTTGACCGCCTGAACGATCTCCCACATGTGGGTGCGTATTTGCAGCAGCTGCTGGAACCCCCTCCCCAGCTGGGGGTTGACGTACCACATGTCCATGAAGGAACGTCTCCACAGTAGGCCCTCCTTCAGGTACAGCGTGCAGGAGGATGCCTTTTCCATTTCACTCTTCGCGTCCCTCCACAGTCCTGGCCAGATCATGTCGAGTTGCTGCTCATTGACGCAGTACCACGAGAAGTAGTATCCTTCCGCACTGTTGCTGTTGCAGAAGTCATTCCGCAGGGTGAACTGCAGTCGGTTGAAGTTATCCTTGTACTCGCTGTCCTTGCTGAGCTTCTTCGTCCACAGCGTGTTCCCCTGGGTCCGTATCGTCTTCAGGATCGGAGTCTGGGTCGTGCTGAAGAAGGGTTCCGTGCTCATCAGGTGAGCCAGTACCGCAGACATCTCCTTCCCCTTGTAGGCAACCGACAGTCTCTTCTTCATCAGTTGCATGTGAAGGGGGACGATGTCCAACTCCAAGTAGGCAACGTACTTGCCCATCTTCAGCTTGGAGTACGACTGGATGATGTAGCTCATCGCCCTGTACAGAATGCTCTCCACGGGGCCTTCATTCTCCAGGGAGACGGCCCACACTTCTGCACCGTAGCTGAGGAGGGGCATGAACACTGCCTTCAAGACGTGCACTCGGATGGGGGCGGGAATGCAGAAGTTGGTCAGGAAGCGAGCCATGAAGTTTAGTTTCGTGCTGGCGACTTGAACACGCGCTTCGACCATTCTGCGCAAGTTCAGGTCCTGGGTGATCACCAGTCCGAGGTACTTGTACTCTTCGACAGGGCTGATTTCCTTGCCTTGCAGCAGCCACTTCTCTCCTGTTGCTCGGATTCTTCTCTCCAGCTCTTCTTTCCCCTTCGGGGTGAACTTCATCACTCCGCACTTGCTCTGACCAATGGTCATCTCCCACGTGTCTGCCCACTCGGAGACCTGCGCCATCAGGGACCGGAGCTGCAGCTCACTCGGCGCAAAGAGGCACACATCATCGGCATAGAGCAGACAGTCGACCTTCGGCCACCACCGGTCTGGTCTACATGGCGCTTCTGGCAGAATGTCGTTGATGAACAGGGAAAACAGAATTGGGCTCAGCGGGCATCCCTGACGCAGGCCGCGCTGGAGAGGGAACTCTCTCGAGTACACGCCGTTTATCCTCACTTGCATCGTGGAATGACTGTACAGAGTCTCGATGAAGTGATAGACCCGGCCCGTAATGCCGTACGCACGCAGCTTATGCAGCAATGCCTGATGGGGGACAGTGTCGTAGGCCTTCTGAAAGTCGATGAAGCAGGCATACGGCCCCTTCTTGTATTTCTCCCGTTCACTTTCACTCATCGACTCCATCAGTCTGTTGAATAGCAAGTCCATCTCGAATGCTATCGATGGGTCCACCTCTCTCATTCTCTGTTCATCCGCACTTCTCTGTGTCTGTTCATACGCACTTCTCTGTGTCCGTTCATACGCGCCTCTCTCCATCCTCCCATCCACACCTCTCTCCATCCTCCCATCCACACCTCTCTCAGATTGCACAGATTCCACAGATTGCACAGCTTGGGCAGGGTTGTACGCTTCATTACGATCAAACTTCCATCTCTGGATGATTTCGATCAGGGCGAGGACATGTCCTGCACACTGCATCCCAGGACGGAAACCCGCCTGCGCATCTGTCAGCTGACCATCCAGTGTGTTTTGCAGTCTCTGTGCCACAACGGAGCACACAATCTTCAGCAGTACATTCATGAGACTAATGCCTCTGTAGTTTGCCGGATCACCCGAATCACCCTTCTTGAAGATTGGAACGACGACGGAGATCATCATTGACGAGGGTATGAATCCATTGAACAGGGTGTTTACCGCGTCCACCAAGCGATGGAACAGCTCCACACCACCACCCTCCTTTCGGGCATCTCTCACGATGGCCTTGTACACTTCCACAGGGATGTTGTCATTTCCCGCACTCTTGCCGTTCTTCATTGCATGGATGGCGTAGATCACTTCCTGGGCTGAAATGTCCGCATCCCACACTTCCTTGTCGTACTCCACCTCGCCTTTGGGCTTGTTCACTGCTTTGTCCGCCCAGTACGTGGCGTTCTGGCTGTGTCCATCACCGGCGCAATACAACTCCTCAAAGTACGCAGCCCACTTTTCGCAGAGAAGAGCCTCATCCGTTATGACATTTCCTTCCTCGTCCTTGAGCATCCCCGTGACGCGACCTGAAGCGCATAGGATCCTCTTTGCCTCCGCGTCAATACGGTTGTTCGCCACCACCCAGAAGTCCTTCATTCTGTTCCGCATCAGCAGCTGACAGCACTTCTTGGAGAAGTTCACGTCTTCATCCAGCCGATGTTTCCTCACAATCGATCTGGCCAATCGGATCAATTTGGTTTCATCCTCCATTTCCTTCAGAGTGAGATTACGGCGAATGCCCGTCTTCCTCTCCTCTCTTCTATCTGCCAGGATTCTGTTCTTCTTGCGAATCACTCTCGATTCGTGACCGTTCAGGTGCAAGCCCCGCTTCTTAGGTTTTAGTGCTGCAACGAAGTGCTTCTTCTCCAGCAGATCCCACAACGCCTTCACGAACTGCTGCACAGCATCCTCACTCTTCCGCCCTTCCAACTCCGGATTTCTCCCCGCATCGAAAATGGGCGAACGGGCGACTTTCTGGAACCCGTGAAGGAGACGATGTCGCTGCACCTTCTCGATCGCCTTACTCGCTCTGGTGCGCTCCTGCTTCAGGACCGTCGTGACAATGTAATGGTCCGAGATGATCATCTCCTTCTGGTGATGGGCGACGCAGGCGGTCTTCTTGAGGGTGCTGGAGGGATTCACGAGAATGTAGTCGATGACCGTCCCGGCCTGGAATGTCTCTGCCACGCCTTCGAGGGGCAGTATGTCCAGCGGGATGTCATTCGTCTCCAGAAAGGTCTTCAGCTGGGCAGGGGTGTGATTGAAGTCGCCCAGCACGATCAGCGGGTCGTTTGGGTATTTGCGCAGGCGGTTATGCAGAGCTTTTGCCAGCTGGCTCAGCTGATTCTCACGTAAATCCGCACCCTCCGTCGGTATGTAGACGGCGCAGATGATGATATGCACGCCATTCTGGGCAACCTTCACCCAGATGATGTTGTTCGTGGAGCCCGATAGGATGTAGCACTGAAGTCCTCGCTTCACTAGCACGGCACATCCGCGCATTCCGGTAGAGAGGAGCGGAGGGCGGAGTTCCATCACGTAGTAGCCGGCGATGTTGAAGGGAGGGCTATCGAAAACGCGCTGCGTCTCCTGTAGGGCCAAGACATCCAAGTGGAGTAGCTCGCAGAGATCTTGAATGTCGCACTCCTTATCGGTGGTGGTGGAAACATTCAGGGTGCCAATGGACCAGCACCAATCACAGTGCACACTCGTCCTGATTGGAGGCGCCTTATGCTTCGGGTGGTACTTCAGAAGGGCCACTCGAGCATGCTCCTGTGCAAGGATGGCCTTCAAAGCCGGTGCGATCTTCTGGCAGAGTAGACCGTGATGTCTAACACGCCAGGAGGAGTTTCTGCCGAGCTTGTGCATCTTTGTGATGCAGATATCCGTCAGCTGCACACCCTCCATCTTCGCCGCTTGCTTCAGCCTTTCTCTGAGTCTCTTCTCGCTTGCCTGGTTGTAGTTGTAGATGCGTATTTCCGCATTCGGGTAGTTTGCATTGACAGGCCATGGGGTGGGAGTCATTGGGTTCGGGATGGGAGTTGGAGAAGTGGTGGGAGAGGCAGCAGCAGAGGCAGTGGGAGAGGCAGTAGATGGAGTTGGAGAAGTGGTGGGAGAAGTGGTGGGAGAGGCAGCAGCAGAGGCAGTGGGAGAGGCAGCAGATGGAGTTGGAGAGGCAGTGGATGGAGTGGGAGAGGTGGCAGATGCAGCAGCTGGAAGTGGGAAGGAGGGAATCGGAATCACCTCATACTCAAGCGAGTCAGAGTCCTCCGTTGTAGGGGTTGAAGTAGTCTCATCTTCCTCTTCCCATTCCATGTCCTCGTCATCCATCTCCACGGACATGGACACTTCCGTACTGACGGCACGGGTCTTCCTTCCGTACCGCGTTACGTGAAATTCCTCCTGCTCGTTCTCTGTGTCTGGAGCACTAGCCAGGTCAATCACCATGTCCTCTATTTGTGATCGAACAGCCTCATCTCTACCATCCTCCATCATATACACCTCATCCGCAACGGAGACTCCGTCCATGTCCTCCTCCGTGGATTCCTCCGTGGATTCCTCCTCCATCATCGCAGACTCGGATAACTCCCTACTATTATCAGTCACTCATCACCCCATACACGTCCATCGCGTTTTGGTACGATGCACCCTCCTCAATCTCCATTGACGAAATCGGGCCCTTTTCGGTTGCATCAGATTCCGGTTGTTTCGGAAGCTGAGAGCCGCTATCCGATATGGACTACTCTTCAGCAGATGCTCTGTTCCTCACCTCATGGTTTCTCTTCAGGCCTCGGAAGAAATTGCGAATTCTCGCAAACATCTTTGCTTTGGATGTAGGAAAGCAAAATAAGAAAAATTATGAGTTAGACGAAACAACTGAAACAAGCGAGTGAATCAGTTCAGTCAACGAACTCGATACTGGAATGTCCTTAACGGAATCTTGGAAGAAGACTGAATGTGTGATGCGCTCTGCATTCCCAACCAGAATGAAGCAATGAAATGGAGAAACAACGCCTAGAACGCAGATTCATTCCTGCCAGCCTTTGGGACCGAAACGAGGATTGGAATGGGTTCTATCGGTCGTCATCGAATGCCCAGAAAGTGTGCTCTTGTGGGACTTCATTCTGGGATGGACAAGCAAACAGATTCTATCCGCGAAACTGGTGTCAAGACGCCTTTGCACAAATTGCTTCCATTCGCAAGGGTATCCGAGAAACTGAATCACTGATGAAGCGGAGCAGACGTATCCCTTCCTCTCATCTGGCTTCTGGACAACAGTTTTTTCGCGTCTATGAGGGCCATTGCAGTTTGCCTGCTCTCTTGCGAATGGAACCCTATGGCCCCTTGGTCTATTCCCTACTTCATTCTGGAGGTAGGATGATGCTGTTTCTGCAGTCTATTCCAGGCGCAGTCTGTGCATTCTCATTTCGACTCTACAACGACTCCTACGTCTCTCATTTGTTTCCTTTCCTTCCCCATTCTTTGTTTCTCACACGATCACACACACCCAATCAGTCCATGACCGAAGGATCCGTACGTGCATGTGATGGTGTTGAAGACGATCCAGAGTCCCGAGAAGGTGTGATGCTTCTTCGATGAGAGTACACGGTGGAAAGGGTGCGAAGGGGATGAATGAGTTGTTCCAGTGGTTCGTTCACGGGGAAGTGAAAGATATCAATGACTCGAACAGTTTGCATCATAACGGGCACACAATAGACAACAACAAAGAGGAATGGGTACACAGGAAGAAGCAAGTCAGGTTTAGGGTCAGGGATACTGCAGTTGCAGTTCTGGAGTGGTAGAAGATCTCCCAATCACAGAATCATCACGGAACTCCGGAATACGACAAAGCAAGGAATAGGACACACACGATTGAACGGAACATCTCACTTCCAACTCGTCAAGCAATCGCAAATACATTCATGAAGCAGGAACACTCCATCACGGAAGGATACGTGTTGCTGCCATTCCATTCAACAGTACTGAACTCCATGAACAAGGAATGATGCATGGATAAGAGAAATGTGCCAGATTCAGAATGAATGAAGGGGTTGACGAAAATAGGGACGCTTTTAGCCAATTCCTGTTTTGCCTCATTTCTCGCTTGTAACGCTGAGTTGGTTTCTTCTTTTCTACGTGGAATCATGGGATTGCCAAATTGCTTTCATCTAGAAGTTCCAATGCCTCCCTAGTCGATTCTTCTTCTTTTGATATTGCTATTCCAATGGTGCGTTGTGTTCACTGTGTGAAACGGATACGCGGAGTGTTGACATGGTAATCCACTCTCTACACTGTTTTGGAGTGTTATCTGATGGAATGAATGCTACGTGATTGTTTGAATGCGTGTTGAGGAGAAGGCATTGTGGATGTGCTCTTTGGTGTATTCGTACCCTATGAGCATTTTGACTGGGTCTTTGAAGCATGTATGGGTTGTCACTTCCATATGCCACTTGCATTGGCTGTAGCTGGAGCTGAAAGGCGTGTGTCCCATTTGAAGGTCATTTCGAGTATTTCTGGAGAGTATCTATTCTTTACTGCTGTTCTTGAAGCGATGGTCTTGTCATTTCACTTGCATCTCGTATCACTGATTCTTCGGCAGTACCATGGTGATTGATGATGAGAAGAAGCTGTGTTGTTGAATGCACATCGTGAGTGACACGCTGATGGAGGTGCGTCGCATGATCCTCGTGCTTGCCTTGAATGACCACTTCTCGGTCATCCATGGCTTTGAGATCTCAGCCTTCCCACCCGAGTGACTCAGCATGCTCTGCAAGTTGATGCATCAGTTCATGGTGCTGTCCTTCGAGACGCACAACTACCCACTGCTGAGAGAAGAGTGAGGATGTTGAGACGGCAGGCAACGGAAGGTGGTGAAGGAGATCTCGGCGCGGAACGGAGCGGAGATGGACATCCTCCAGACGATGTGTGTGAAGGAGGTGTGGGGCGCGGAGTTGCAGGAGAAGGAGGCGATGCTGATCCGCGAGAAGGACCGCGCGTTGATGGAGGCGGTGGGCGAGCGCGAGAAGGTGGCGGTGATGGTGATGGGCAAGATGAGGGACACGGGCCGCATGGTGGTGAAGGACAGCAAGACGGGCGAGACGGCGGTGGACCTGGATTTGGAGCTGGTGCTGGGCGAGCTGCCGAAGAAGACGTTCGTGGACCACCACGTGCCGGCGGTGCTGAAGCCGCTGGTGCTGCCTGAACAGTTAACAGTGATGCAGGCGCTGGACCCTTCTTTCCAATAAGCTCACATGTTAAAACTCATGATTATGCGTTTCCCCTCATTTCCTTCACACACGTTCAAAACAAACAATCCACTACACCCTCTTCAAATCCCTTATAATCTTCTCAAACACCTCCTTTGAAATGCCCTTTCTTTCGTAGTAGCATATCACGCCCAGCGTTTCAATCTGCTAATTACTCACCACATACAATCCAAACATCATCAATATTGTGCTTTTCATCATCAATGAAGATCATCTGCTC
>ENA-ORTS01002685-ORTS01002685.1-human-gut-metagenome-genome-assembly--contig:-NODE-2685-length-10247-cov-3.660027_pt1 | contig 10247 bp, 5 predicted proteins | sample MGYA00241911_ERZ509186 | MGnify/ENA primary metagenome ERZ509186 (study PRJEB26280, sample SAMEA2338852) | human gut metagenome | biome: human gut; feature: human-associated habitat; material: faeces...
GTGATCTTGTGACCTGTACCTATCCGCAGAGCGGCGTGGGTGAGGCCTGCGGCGGAAAATATGCTTCCTGCCAATGTCCGGGGGCGTACAAATCCTGTGAATGCGGCGGTGCTGCCGGAGCTACATCCTGTACAGTCAACGGGCAGACGACTTATTCCGACTGTAAATCCTGCTGTAATTCCAGTTCATCCAACTGGTGCTGGGTTCACAGTACCTGTCACGGTGACTGCTGCTCCGACGGGACGATAGACAGTTGCGACGAACGCTGCGGCGGATCCGGATGTTCCTCTTCCGGCGGCGGAAACAATAATAATACATCATACGACATATGGTATGCTTGCGATGATGGAAGACATATATATGACTACACCAGCACCAATATGTCTCAATGCGTTGCTGAATATCACAATTATATGTATTATTCAGCCTGTAACGGATACGGCTACAAATACGATATAGGATGCAATTAAATTCACTCAAAACAAAAAAACGGTCGGAAATTTCCGGCCGTTAAAAAATCACAATCGTAATGAAAAATCATGAAGCAGGCTTTTCAAAGCGTCATTTCGCTCTCCCTCGGTTTCCAAACGCTCTCTCAGCCGCTGACATAAGAGTTCCGCATCTTTGGCATAATAAAAAAAGCTGAGTTTAAACTGGTCATGCGCAAAACCGCTAAACCAAAAAATAAAATTTTTAACCTCTTCTGTTCCGGCATGAAAGCAGATAAAATCAACCATATGCCCGGAAAGCAAAACTGTACTTGCTTCCTGCCAGATATTCAGGCAAAAATCTTTTTTCGAAGACAACAGATTTCTCAGCAAACACAAAAATTTTAATTCGTTGCCAATCAGCAGATTATCCTCAGGCACGTCAAGATTAACCGCCAAAACCTGAAACAAAGTCACAAAATCGCCATGCCCGTCAAATTCACAACCGGCATCGCCGCTTTTCGGAAATTTCTCGTTCCATCTCTTCCTGAGAAAATTTCGACGTTCCCGGCTGCGTTCAGCCATAGCTGAAAAACGAGAACTGTCAACCTTGTTTTTTGCCAATTCCCCAGCCATTTCCCGCAAGATTTCCCCTTCCCGGAAAAAACAACGCAGACACGAATAAACATCCGCCATTGATGAAAAAGACGTTTCATCAATCCGCCATAACGACAAACGTTGTTCCATCAAATAAAGAAGCTGAGAAACCTTATCAAGATAAACGCCGCTGAACCGATGGTCGGTCATGGCTTCTGCTTCAAGCACCCGCAACATTTTCATGTCACGATTAAAATCAAACAGATTTTGTAATTCATTTTCCATAATGATATGCTTAATTAATAATTTTAATAAAAATAAATTCAATACGCTGTTCTTAGCCCAAATCCCGGCAAAATTCAACAAAAAAGCGCCGGATATTATCCGGCGCTTTCGTTTTCAGCTTTCACTGCAATAAGCATCATAAAGCCGTTGATGTTCCAGAATGCGTAATCTAACCAAACCTGCATCTTTTAACTCAGATAACCGAACAGAAATCGCCTCCCTGACATCAGGATACATCTCTTGCCATTGCGGCATCCATTTCAAAAAAATCTGATAATCCGTCGAAAAAGCCAAACTGTCACCAAAATATTCAAGCTTAACAACCATTAAGGCAGCAAAACAACGATGTAAATCATCATCAAAAGAATAACTTTCCAAAATCTTTGCCGCTTCTTTGCTCGTCAGCACACATTCTTCATCCATCCGGTAAAATTTCTGCCTGGCTGCCAGCATAAATGCAAAAAGTTCCTTACCCATAAACAAAATAAGTTCAGGATTATCGCACATAAAAGGCCAAAAATCTTGAAGTTCGTCACCTCTCCCATCTTCCGTCAGCATATCCTGCCAAAAATTTTTAAGATACATCTTAAGCTGAAATTTCTGATAGTCAGCTATTTCCTGCCACGTTGCCGCTCGTCCGGAAGACACATCTCCGCGGATTCCCAAACGCAAAACCGCATCATGATAAGCCCCTTCTTTAACCGCCGGCAAAAGAACATCAAAAGACAACATTCTTGAACACAAATCATAAACTTCAGAAAACTGTTTAAAAGTCAACGTAGCCATAATAATTTTATTTTTAATGAAACATAATAATTTATCTTCACCCCCTCCTTATCATTTTCCGTTCATATTGTCAAAGAAAAAAGCGCCTGACATAAAATCAGACGCTTTTTATCAGATAAACTGCTTATCTGTCTTTAGGCGCACTTCTTAGAAGAACATCCGCCATGACAAGCGCCGTCTACAGCCTTCTTTTGGCCTTTGTGCTTAACAGCGGCCTGAGCGGCAGCCAAACGGGCAACCGGAACACGGTACGGAGAGCAGGAAACATAATCCAAACCGACTTCGTCAAAGAACTCGATAGATTTAGGATCACCACCATGCTCACCGCAAACGCCGAGATGCAAATCCGGATTGGTTGCACGACCTTCAACGGCAGCGCGACGAACCAGTTTGCCAACACCGTCAACATCGATGGAAGCAAACGGATCGGCAACATAGATACCTTTAGCGCGGTATTCGTCAAGAATAGCGCCGGTATCGTCACGGCTCATACCCAAAGTTGTCTGGGTCAGGTCATTTGTACCAAAACCGAAGAATGCGGCAGATTCTGCAATTTCTTCAGCCATCAGGGCTGCGCGCGGCAATTCAATCATGGTACCGACCAGGTAGTCAATTTTCTTGCCTTTTTCAGCAAAGACTTTCTCAGCTGTAGAATCAATAACAGCCTTAACAATGTCCAGCTCCTTCTTGGAACCGATCAAAGGAACTTCGATTTCCGGCGTAACTTTAATACCGGCTTCCTGGCATTCCAATGCGGCTTCCAAAATAGCACGGGTCTGCATTTCGGCAATTTCAGGATAGGTAACGGCCAAACGGCAGCCACGGTGACCAAGCATCGGGTTAGCTTCGTGCAAAGCATTGGCGCGATTCTTAACCTGTTCCAAAGTCATACCCATCTTGTTAGCCAGTTCCTGCATTTCGGCATCAGTGTGCGGCAGGAATTCGTGCAAAGGCGGATCAAGCAAACGAACCGTTACCGGCAGACCGTCCATAATTTTGAACAGGTCTTTGAAATCCTGCTTCTGGTAAGGCAGCAAACGAGCCAAAGCCTTACGGCGGCCTTCTTCGTTCTCAGACAAAATCATGGCGCGCATATCAGGAATTCTGTCAGCATCAAAGAACATATGTTCTGTACGAGCCAAACCGATACCTTCGGCACCAAAATCGCGAGCTGTCTGAGCGTCTTTCGGTGTTTCGGCGTTAGCGCGAACACTCATGGTGCGGATTTCGTCAACCCAGCTCATCAGCTTACCGAAGTTACCGCTGTTTGTATCAGCTTTAACTGTCGGAATCTTGCCTTCGATAATCTGGCCTTTAGCACCATCCAGAGATACCCAGTCACCTTCGTTAATAACAACGCCGGACTTGGTTGTCATTGTCTTTTTGGCATAATCAATTGTAATGTCGGTAGAACCGGAAACGCACGGTGTACCCATACCGCGGGCTACAACAGCCGCGTGAGAAGTCATACCGCCGCGGGCTGTAATAACGCCCTGAGAAGCGTGCATACCGCCGATATCTTCCGGAGAAGTTTCGTTACGGATAAGAATAACTTTTTCGCCTTTGGCAGCCCAAGCTTCAGCGTCTTCGGCATTGAAAACGGCACGACCAACGGCAGCCCCCGGAGAAGCCGGCAAACCGGTAGCGATAACTTTCTTTTCAGCTTTCGGGTCAAGCATCGGGTGCAACAGCTGATCCAACTGGTCAGCACCAACGCGCATGATAGCTTCTTCTTTGTTCAACAGGCCTTCTTCAACCATTTCAACAGCCATACGAACGGCAGCGGCAGCAGTACGTTTACCGTTACGGCACTGCAGCATCCACAATTTACCGTGTTCAATGGTGAATTCCATATCCTGCATATCTTTGTAGTGTTTTTCCAGGTTGTTGCGAACATCAACCAATTCCTGATACAGGTGCGGCCATTTTTCTTCCAGAGAAGTACCGTCATTTTTAGAAGCCATCGGCTGCGGTGTACGGATACCGGCCACAACGTCTTCACCCTGAGCATTAATCAGATATTCGCCGTAGTACACGTTTTCACCTGTAGCCGGGTCGCGGGAGAAGCATACGCCGGTAGCGCAATCATCGCCGGCATTACCGAATACCATGGTCTGTACGTTAACGGCTGTACCCCAGTCACCCGGAATATTGTTCAGCTTGCGGTAAGTAATGGCGCGGGCAGCCATCCAGGAACCGAATACGGCACCGATACCGGCCCACAGCTGTTCCCAAGGATCCTGCGGAACGACTTTTCCCAGTCTTTTACCGATTTCTTTATATTCGTTAACCAGTTCTTTCAAATCTTCAGCTGTCAAATCAGTGTCAGACTTGTAACCTTTGGCTTTCTTCATGGCTTCCAGAGCGCCTTCATATTCATCAAGATCGGCACCAAGAACAACGTCAGAGAACATTTGCAGGAAACGACGGTAAGAGTCGTAAGCAAATCTTTCGGAACCGGAAGCTTTTGCCAAAGCCTTAACTGTTTCATCGTTCAAACCGAGGTTCAAAACGGTATCCATCATACCCGGCATAGAAACGCGGGCGCCGGAACGGACTGAGAAGAGCAACGGGTTGTTGGCATCGGCAAATTTCTTGCCCATAATACCTTCAACATGAGCAACGGCAGCCTTAACCTGGTCTTTCAAGTCAGCCGGATAAGTCTTGTCGTTATTGTAATAATATGTACAAACTTCAGTTGTAACCGTAAATCCCGGAGGAACAGGCAGGCCAACCACGTTCATTTCAGCGAGGTTAGCGCCTTTACCGCCGAGCAGATTGCGCATGCTGGCATCGCCTTCGGCTTTGCCGTTACCAAATGTATAAACCCATTTACTCATGGTCAATTCAGCTCCTATTAGCTAATAAAGTTAAAACAAGGCTGCAAGCCAGGTGCAAGCACAAGTGATTCGCAGCCGCTTAGTTATCAAACTGCCGCAAATTTATAACAGCTTGCAAGATTCTTCAAGAAAAATTTCATTTTCAATGATTTATTCACAATCCCGCCGCAAATTTTCCCGCCAAAAACCGATTCGCCGGCAAATTTGCAAATATAAGAACGGCAAGCGCCGTTTTTGTCTCATACCGATTCGTTTTCCGCGCTGCCAACAAGATTTTGTCAGATTCAATTTGGCGCCGTTTGTTGCAATTTTATTAAAACTTAATATTTTACACGGATTTATGTTGTTTTAAATTATAAAACATGCTACTCTATTATAGACAAAATACAATTATGTCATTGTATTACATTTTTTATTATTAGGAAACCAATAGAGTTTAACAGGACATAAATCTTGGTTTGCTCTGCTGATGTTTTCCTTCAAGATATACGCTCTGCGGCATACGTGCTTTCGCCAGGGCTTTAAAATTTATCCGCGCTTTCCCTTTGGGAAAGTTTAATCATATATACCAAAAAAAATTTTTAATAACTTAAATAATTTTTTATATGAAACAAATTTTGAACACTGTCGGCAGCTGCGCATCTGCGGCAGTTAAGAGCATCATCATGCTCCTTTGCGTATTTGTATTGGGAACATCAGTATTAACCTCTTGCGGCACGGAAGTAGACACCATTACCGAAGAGTGCCCGAACGGAGATTGTCCCGACCCGAAACCTGATCCGAAACCGGATCCTGACCCGGACGTTAAAGCTGAAAGCGTAACCAAAATCGGCTGCGAATTCGGCAAAAACTACTGGAGCGCGGAAAATGCCGTCCTGACCCGTTCAACAGCCTATCAGTTGGCAAACAGGGACGGAGGCGTTTTCGGCAAGATAAACATCACCTACCGCGCTAAGACCACTTTTAGCGACAACTCGGTAAAAGAATCCCAGCATCCGTATAGTGTCAACCACTCTATCGCCGGATTCGGATACCTTGGCACCCGCTACGTTGTCAAAGACGCCGTCAAGATGTTTGAACAGGACCCGGAAATTACCCGCAGCGGAGATATCACATTCTTAAGCTGGGGAAACGGCAAAGCGAAAATAGCCTTTCGCACCGTCACTTCAAAATCTGTAAATTCAATCACCATTAACGGCTTTGAAAAAACAGACCTTTGCAGTGCGGAAAGCGAATACAGCTATGAGCGTACGGAAGTCATCAATCAGGGTGACAGCTTGGATTGGACCAAATATGCAGTCCGCATTTACGGAACCGCCATCGCCTCTGACGGCGAAGACCTGGCCCAAAACTTTTATATTGAAATGGCTTACAGGGAATCAAAAGGTTCATCTCCCGATCCGGGACCTGACCCCATTGACCCCGAAGCCGTAAAATATGACGTCATCAACAAGATTGTTAACAAAGACGGTGTTACCGGCGACCTTATCGTCATTTACAGTGACGGAAGTCAAAAAAATCTTGGTAAAGTCAATATCCCTTTGCGTACGTCGACGTTCACTAACCCTGACCAGACAGTAAAGGTAGCAAGCTTTGCTTATGAAAAGCAAAACCCAAGCTATACCAAGAACATGAAAACCGGCAACGTTCGCTCAGACTACCAACTGGGTTGTCAGATTCAAATCACGGAAATGAAAAACACCATCACCATGAAAACCGACAAAGCTGTCGCAACCATGGGCGGTCTTTTTGAATATCCGGTTTTGATTGACCCGCTTGGCGTAGAACACTATTGGGACATTGAAGGTTGGTCAATCAGCCAAACCGGCATCACCGACGACGGCGGCAACGGCAACATAATGAAACTGACTTATGCAGCCAACGCATCTTACTACGGAACCAACAAGGCTCTGCAGTCAATTGTTTATCTTGTGAAAGAAAACACGCCCGGCCCCGATCCCGACCCGGATGAAAAAATCCAGATTAATGCCTACCCAAAAGACGCCCATATTGAAGGCAGCTTCATCAAATGGACTTTGGTTCGCGTCTTTTTCTATAACGGAAAAGAAACAACCGAAGAAAAAGCCATGAGCATCCGCCATATGTGCAGCCTGACCACGGAAAGCAGAAAGACGACGTTTGACCGCACTTATGCGACCACAACGCCGAATATGGATTTATTGTCATCAGAACCTTTCCAGGATGGAAATTACTACGGTACTTTCGTACAGTATGAATCTTTGTTCTCATACCCCGACTTTACCAACACAATCAAATCCGAGGGAAGAACTGTTGTCAATTATAACGACAACGGCTTCAAGATGACCGTCTGGAATGAAGGATTACTGGTTGAAAAAACCGGTGTCGATAAGAGTACCAATAACGTTTCCACCAATCCCAACCAGAAAGTCTTCATCGACCACATCAACTACCACCTGACAAACGGCGGTACTGAAGCGGCCACGGGAAGACAAGAGGTTGCGTATACGGAAAACAACGTTACCCCGGGACCTGACCCGACACAGCAAACCGGTGCTTATGCCAAGGATGCTCATATTGACGGCTCATTAATCAAATGGACTCTCGTTCGTACATATTCCAATGCCGACGACGAAGAAATTCCGATGAGTGTGCGTCACCTGGGCAACCTGACGACTGAAAGCCGCAAAACCACGGAAAAGCGCGATTACAGCATCACCACGCCGAAGATGAACCTTGTTTCGAGCGAATCTTTCAAAGAGAACAATTATTTTGGAACCTTCTGCAAATACACATCGTCATTTGCATATCAGGATTTCACCAACGTAATCTCTTCTCAGGGAAGAACCATTGTCAACTACAATGACAACGGCTTTGAAATGGAGGTTTGGAATGAGGCACTGCTTGTTGAAAAAACAGGACAGGAACTCGGCCAGTACGATATTTCGACGGATAAAGACTACAACACTTACCTTGACATCCTCAACTACCATTTAACCAATGGCGGCGCAGAGGTTGCAACAGGCAAGCAGGAAGTGGCCTATACCAAGAAAGCGGACGGCGGCGATGGCGGCGAGGACAAAATAACCCGCACTTTCCAGGAAGACGGTGTTGAGAACGGCAAACTTTACTATTATTACATCGTAACCCATAGTAAAAACCCCGAACTCAACTCTAAAACCCGTCATTCCGTGGATTTAGTCGGCAGCATCTCGGCAAAAGCAGTTTCACCTTGGACAACCAAGGCCGAAAACGCCGGATTCAATCTGACAGGCAACACTGACCAGGTCTATGACAACGCCCGTGATTATACCTTTGCGTCCAACCGAGGCAACAACACGGCAAACACTTCCTTGCAGAAGGATTACACCGTTTCTCACGATGGATACAGCCATACCTTTACCGTTAACGGTAACATCAAGGCTTCTGTCAACAGAACGGCATCTTCCGAAACATCCAACACATACACGTTCAAATCAGACCTGTATGTTAACAGTGTTTTCTTCAAGACAAGCAGCGCAACCGTTGTTGAAACCATTGAAGGCAGCGGCGCGGAAGATAAGGTAACCAAGGTGATTGTCAAAGACAGAGTTGAAAACGGCAAGCTTTACTGGATATACAAGGAAACGCACAGCCAGAAACCGGAACTTGATAAAACCGAAAACGGCAGTGAACCAATTGTATACAACCTGAGTGCAACCGCAGTCAACGACTGGACGGCCAAAGCCGGTGCAACCGGTATCAGCCTGAACGGTTCAACCAACCAGATATATGTCGGCGCGAAAAATTACACTTTCGTATCCAACCGCGGCAACAACATCGCCAATGCTTCCCTGCAGACGTCTTACACCGTAAGCGCTCACGGAATTACCGAAACATTAACAATTTCGGGCAATGTCAGCGGCCAGGTCGGATTAGTAAGTTCTTCTCAAAATTCGAACACTTATCAGTTCACAGCCAAGCTGTTTGCCGATAATGTCGAGCTGGTTTCAAGAAGTGACAACGCCATTGAAACGATTGAGGAGGACAAACCGGAAGACGTAATCACGCGCAGTGTTGAAAAAGTTAAGGTTCAGAACGGACAACTGTACTACAATTATATTGTAAAACACTCTGTCAATACTGACCAAAACTCAACCACCGAACATAGTGTCCCCTTGGAAAAGAGTCTGTCTGCAACCGCTGTCAACGATTGGACCGCGCAGAACAGTCAGTCCGGTTTCAACTTGACCGGCAGCACGTCTCAGTCTTTCGGCAGCAATGGACGTTACACGTTCAGTTCCAACCGCGGTGACAACTACGCCGACGCTTCGTTGCGGACGAGCTATGTTGTAACCCATGACGGCCAGAACTTTACGTTAACCGTCAACGGTACGGTCAGTGGCCAGGTATCGCGCATTGCCAATGCGGCAACCTCAAACACTTACCAGTTCGTGGCAAGATTGTTTGCGGACAATGTCGAAATTGCAACCGCCAGCGACAATTGTGTTGAAACGGTTACTCAGGATCCCAACCCGAACCCTTACGGATTGGTTGAGATTTATTCAACGGTAACCTTTACGACCAATGCTACGCCCAAAGTAACCATGGCTGCGCGCTATGACAATGGTAATTGCATCGTCTACATAGACGGACAAGTGGTTTACAAAGGTACGGCACCCAGCGGTACAATTTCTGCCATTCCGACAGATACAGGCTGGCAAGCAGCATCCATTCAGGAAATCGGCGATTACTTCGTTTACAGTGGTGTAAATGGTGGTTCTTCTACCGTTACCAAAGCTGACATTACTTACAACAAATATCCTTCGGGTATTCTGCCGGTAAATGTAACGAAGAATGATGATGGCACTTGGCGTGGTTCTAACAACTATACCAGCGCAACATTTGGCCAATATTGATGATTTATGTTCCTAGGGAGAAATCCCTCTCTATTGAAAGAAAGCCGCCGCACGCAATGTGCCGCGGCTTTCTTTGTATCCTCTTTCTATTTTTTCTCTATATTCATCTTTTCCCGCCGAACCTTCCATCAAAATTGTCACTCCGAACTCGTTTGTCCCAGGCAAGCTCGTTCGCACCAAAAGTCTCTGTCTGCACTATCGCTTGCCAATTACTGCAAATGTCATCCTGAGCTTGTCTCAGCATCTAAAACTCTCAACCCAAACGTACCCCCGTCACCTCAACAAACGTCATGTTCGGACAAACACAGTGCTTCCTTATGCACGGGACAGCCCACGGCGAGCTTTCCGCAGCAGGCCGCGCCTGTGAAGCTGCCCCAGCTTCCCCGCGGGGGCTCCCCGCCGCTCACCGCGTCGGCATGCGAGTCGGCGTTCCG
>ENA-ORTS01002689-ORTS01002689.1-human-gut-metagenome-genome-assembly--contig:-NODE-2689-length-10239-cov-4.356147_pt1 | contig 10239 bp, 6 predicted proteins | sample MGYA00241911_ERZ509186 | MGnify/ENA primary metagenome ERZ509186 (study PRJEB26280, sample SAMEA2338852) | human gut metagenome | biome: human gut; feature: human-associated habitat; material: faeces...
AGACATCCGTCCTACAGGACGACGCGGAACAAATCATCGTTCTGGTCGTCAGCCTCTGGGTGGAACTGGACGCCCAGCATCTGCTCACCATATTCCAGCGCTTCGATCGTACCGTCGTCCGTTCGGCCCGCAACGCACAGCGACTGCGCCGGGTGCGTGATGCGGTAATTGTGCATCGACGCGCCCATAATCGTCTGCTTTCCCGTCAGGCGTTCCAGACGGCTGCCGGGTGTCACATGGACGGGATGCTTGAAGCGTTCGACATTGTCCCGCGTGATATGGCCGTCCCAGTGTCCGTCCACAGGTTCTGTGAACATATAGCGTTCCTTTTTCATCTGCTCGAACAGCGCGTCGCACGCCTCCTTGTCGTCCTTGCTCGCCAGCCACTTCTCCATGCAGCCCTTCAGCTCCGCGCTCACGCCCGCGCTCTGCACCGCCGCCTGCACGTTGCTCTCCAGACGGCGCCGCTTCACCTCGTTGGCCTTCGTCACGCCGTAGCCGTACTCGGCGCTATCCTCGAACAGCGAGCAGCAGAAGGCGGGGCCGTAGCCGTTCTTGTCCTTCGTGAACGGGATCAGGCCCGACGTGCCGCTCCACACCATCGAGCAGCCCATCGCGTCCGCCAAGATCATCTTCGACCCGAACAGCTGCGTCAGCATCTTCACGTACTCCGTCTCGCCGCAGCCCGCGCACGCGCCGTTGAACTCCATCATCGGCGGCTGGAACTGCGAGCCCTTCACCGTGCTCTTGTCCACCAGGTGGCCCTTGTTCGTCAGCGTCATCGCGAACTCCCAGTTCTTCGCCTCCACGTCGCGCACCGCGCTCAGCGGCTTCATCGTCAGCGACTGCGTCGGGCACACGTTCGCGCACACCTCACAGCCTGTGCAGTCCAGCGGCGACATCTGGATGCGGAAGTTCAGGCCCTTCAGCTCGTCGCCCGCCGCGGGCAGCGTCGCGAAGCTCGCGGGCGCCTTCTTGCTCTCGGCTGCGTCCAGCAGGAACGGGCGGATGACGGCGTGGGGGCAGACAAAGGAGCACATATTGCACTGGAGGCACTCGGCAGCATCCCACACAGGCAGATAGGTGGCGATGCCGCGCTTCTCGTAGCGGGAGGTACCCAGCGGCATGGTGCCGTCCTCCATGCCCTTGAAGGCGGAGACGGGCAGATCGTCGCCCTTCTGGGCGTTGATGGGTACCAGAATGTTCTTGATGACGTAGGGCAGGTTCTCGCCGGCGGGCTTCAGCGCCTTGTCGGTGAGGTTCGTCCACTCGGGCTTCACCTTGACCTCCACCAGTGCGTTAAGGCCGGCGTCCACGGCGGCGATGTTCATGTTGACGATCTTCTCGCCCTTCAGGCCGTAGGTCTTCTTGACGGCGTCCTTCATGTGGGCCACGGCGTCCTCCACGGGGATGACGTTGGCCAGCTTGAAGAAGGCGGCCTGCAGCACCATGTTGGAGCGGTTGCCCAGTCCCAGCGCCTGCGACTCCTTGTTGGCGTCGATGATATAGAACTTGATGTCGTTGTCGGCGATATACTTGAGGATCTCGCCGGGAACGTGCTGTTCCAGCTCGTTCTCCGCCCACTCGCAGTTCAGCAGGAAGCTGCCATGGGGCTTCAGCTCGTGGATGATGTCGTACTTGGTCAGGTACGTCTGGTTGTGGCAAGCGATGAAGTCCGCGTTGGACACATAGTAGGTGGAGCTGATGGGGTGCTTACCGAAGCGCAGGTGGCTCTTGGTGATGCCGAAGGACTTCTTGGTGTCGTACTCAAAGTACGCCTGGCAGTACATATCCGTCGTCTCGCCGATGATCTTGATGGAGTTCTTGTTGGCACCCACCGTACCGTCGGAGCCGAGACCCCAGAATTTGCAGGAGATGGTGCCCTCCGGCTCGGTGAGCAGAGGTGCGCCCACGGGCAGGGACAGATGGGTCACATCGTCCACGATGCCGATGGTGAAGTGATTCTTCGGCTCATCCAGCAGCAGGTTGTCGAACACAGCCTTGATCTGGGCGGGGGTGGTGTCCTTGCTGCTCAGACCGTAGCGGCCGGCGTAGATGGCGGGGCGGTCGCTCTCGTTGATATAGGCGGCGCAGATGTCCTCGTACAGAGGCTCGCCGATGGAGCCGATCTCCTTGACGCGGTCGAGGACGGCGATCTTCTTCACCGTCTTGGGCATGGCGGCTATCAGGTGCTTGCGGGAGAAGGGGCGGAACAGGTGTACCTGCAGGAAGCCCACCTTCTCGCCCTTGGCGTTCAGATGGTTGACGACCTCCTGTGCGCAGCCGCCCACGGAGCCCATGGCCACGATGACGCGCTCGGCGTCGGGCGCGCCGTAGTAGTTGAACAGGTGGTACTCACGGCCGGTCAGCTTGCTGATCTGAGCCATGTAGTCCTCCACGATGTCGGGCAGCTCGGCGTAGGCCGTGTTGTTGGACTCGCGGAGCTGGAAGTAGATGTCGGGGTTATCCACCAGAGAACGCATCCGGGGATCCTCCGGGTTCAGGGCATTGGCGCGGAAGGCAGCCAGTGCGTTGCGGTCCACCAGCTTGGCGTACTCGTCGTAGCTCAGCACGTCGATCTTCTGGATCTCATGGCTGGTACGGAAGCCGTCGAAGAAGTGCAGGAACGGGATGCGGGCCTTGATGGCGCTCAAATGTGCCACGGCAGCCAGATCGGCGGATTCCTGCACACTGCCGCTGGAAAGCAGGGCAAAGCCCGTCTGACGGCAGTTCATTACGTCGGAGTGGTCGCCGAAGATGGAGAATGCGTGGGTACCCACGGTGCGGGACGCCACGTGCAGCACGCCGGGCAGACGCTCGCCGGAGATACGGTGCAGGGTGGGGATCATCAGCATCAGGCCCTGAGAGGCGGTGAAGCTGGTGGCCAGCGCACCGGCCTCCAGTGCGCCGTGGCACGCGCCGCAGGCGCCGGCCTCGGACTGCATCTCCACCAGACGAACCGGCTGGCCGAAGATGTTCTTCTTGCCGTTGGCCGACCACGCGTCGGCGTGCTCCGCCATAGGGCTGGAGGGTGTGATGGGGTAGATGGCTGCGACCTCGGAGAACGCATAGGCGACGTATGCCGCCGCCTCGTTGCCGTCGCAGATCTTCATGATCTTGCTCATATGATTCTTTCCTCCTCTTTTCTATCAGCTCCTCCCTGCTTTGCCACAGGAAAGAGCCTAGATATACCGTGTAAAAGTATAGCATTTCGATTGCCGTAGGTCAATGAACAAAAGAGATTCTGTGACATACGTCACAGAATCTCTTTTCACTTTGTATAAAAAACCAATAGCGGCGGCCCGCATCAAACCACCACGGGGCGCTCGCCCAGCGCCAGCTTTCCACCGCTGACGGTGACTTGCCCGCCCAAACGGTTCTCGTACACACCGTCCGGCAGATCCACGGCCACTTCACCGCCGCGGCCCCGCAGGTCAAACACGCCCAGTGCGCGGCCCTCCGGTCCCTCGTAGTGGCCCAGCGCCACACTGTCGCCGGCGGTTACCCACCAGAAGCCGCCGCCCAGCGGCAGCGTCTGCTTCATGGCCTTGCAGGCGGTGAGGTACCGCTGCACGTCCAGCCGCATGTCGCCGTAGTTGTCGTCGGCGTCGAAAAGACCCACCCGCTTTTTGGGCGCGTACTCCATGCCGCTGTACAGCATGGCGGCACCCCGCTGGAAGTACAGGAATCCCAGCCAGTGGTACAGCTGGCGGTCACTGGTGAACCAGGAGGCCGCGCGGCAGGTGTCGTGGTTCTCCAGGCAGCGGGCCTTGATGTAGCCAGTGGGATACGTCAGCTCCTGATAGTTCAGGATGTCCGTGTAGGTCCGCAGGGACAGATCTCCCTTCAGGAAGCCCTCGTAAAAAGGCCAGATGTCGTAGTCGTAGGTCATGTCGAAGGCGCGGTACAGCTCGGTATCCGTGGCGCAGGCCGCGCCCGTGCGGCGCATGCCCAGCACGTAGGCACCGTGGACGCTTTCGGCCAACCAGATGCAGCCAGGGCGCACCGTCTCCACCTGGCGGCGTGCCTCACACCAGAAGTCCAGCGGGACGCTGCTGGCCACGTCGCAGCGGAAGCCATCCACGATGGCGGCCCACTGCTTCAACGTGTCGATCTGGTAGTTCCACAGGTCGCGGTTGCTGTAATCCAGGTCCACCACATCCCACCAGTCCGCCACCTTTCGGGTAGGGCGACCCTCTGCGTCGCGGAGGAAGTACTCCGGATGAGTGTGGGCCAGCACGGAGTCCGGTGAGGTGTGGTTGTACACCACGTCGATGATGCACTTCATGCCGCGAGCGTGGATGGCATCCACCAGATGGATGAAGTCCTCCCGCGTGCCGTACTCGGGATTGATGCCGCGGTAGTCCTGAATGGCGTAGGGGCTGCCCAGAGTGCCCTTACGGCCCTCCGAACCAATGGGATGGATGGGCATGAGCCAGATGATGTCTGCACCCAGCCCCTTCAGGCGGTCCAGGTCGCCCTCCAATGCGCGGAAGGTGCCTTCTTTGGTGTGGTTGCGCACAAAGACGCTGTAAATCACCTGATGCAGCAGATTCTGATCGGTATGCTCTGCCATGACGTGTACCTCCTTATTTCAGAAACTCCAGAAATTCATCTTCCGTGAGGACGGGGATGCCCAGCTGCTGCGCCTTTTGCAGCTTGCTGCCGGCGTTCTCTCCCGCCACCACGTAGCTGGTCTTTTTGGAAACGGAGCCGGACACCTTGCCGCCCCGCTTCTCGATCATCTCCCCCGCTTCATCGCGGGTAAACTTCTCCAGTGCGCCGGTAAGGACAAAAGTCATTCCAGCAAAACGTCTGTCAACCATTTCCTCTTTACAGGTCATATTGAGCCCTGCGGCCTTCAGACGTGCCAGCAGGTCCTGGGACTGTGGGCTGTCCATCCACTGGCGGATGTATTTCGCCGTGATGGGCCCCACGTCATCAATGGCGGTCAGCTCCTCCTCCGTGGCGGTGGACAGCGCGTCCATGCTGCCGAACCGTGCAGCCAGCACCTTGGCGGCCTTCTCACCTACCTGCCGGATGCCGAGGGCAAAGATGAGGCGCCACAGGTCGTCCTCACGGCTTCTGGCGATGGCCTCCACCGCGTTCCGGGCGGACTTCTGACCCATACGGTCCAGCTCCGCGATCTGCTCCGGCCGCAGGCTGTACAGGTCGGCGGCAGTCCTGACAAGGCCGCTGTCCACCAGCTGCTGTATCACGGCGGGACCCAGACCGTCGATGTCCATGGCGTTTCGGCTGGCGAAATGGGTCAGATTCCGCAGCAGCTGGGCAGGGCACTCCGCGCCGGTGCAGCGCAGAGCCGCGCCATCCTCGTCCCGCACCACCTCCGCGCCGCAGACGGGGCAGCGGTCCGGCAGCGTGTAGGGCTGTGCGCCGTCCGGACGCTTGTCCGGCACCACGGCCACGATCTCGGGGATGATCTCCCCCGCCTTGCGCACCAGCACCGTGTCGCCGATGCGGATGTCCTTCTGGGCGATATAGTCCTGATTATGCAGGGTGGCGTAGGTCACAGTGGTGCCCGCCAGACGCACCGGCTCCAGCTCCGCCTTGGGAGTCAGCACGCCAGTGCGTCCTACCTGCACCACGATATCGCGGAGCACCGTCTCTTTGGTCTCTGGCGGGTACTTGTAGGCGATGGCCCAGCGGGGACACTTGGCAGTACTGCCAAGCACCTCCCGCTCCGCCAGGTTGTCCAGCTTAATGACCGCGCCGTCGATGTCGAAGGGGAAACGCTCCCGACAGTCGCCCAGCGCGGCGATCTCCGCCAGAATATCGGCGGTTTTGGATAGCTGCCGGTGCGGAATGACCTTGAAATGCTGGGACGCCAGATAGTCGATGGTCTCGGTGTGGGTGGTGAACTCCCGTCCCTCCGCCAGCTGGAGATTGAATACGGCGATGTCCAGACGGCGCTGGGCCGCGATTTTGGGGTCCAGCTGGCGCAGGGAGCCGGCGGCAGCGTTGCGGGGGTTGGCCATCAGGGGCTTGCCCTCCAGCTCGCGGCGGGCGTTGATCTCATCGAACACGCTGCGAGCCATGTAGACCTCGCCGCGGACGATGAGACGGGGCAGCTTCTCCGGCAGCGTCATAGGAATGGAGCGGATGGTGCGCAGATTCTCCGTCACGTCCTCCCCCACCCGTCCATCGCCGCGGGTGGCGCCGCGGACGAACACGCCGTCCCTATACTCCAGGGCCACGGACAGGCCGTCCACCTTTGGCTCCACGCTCCACACCGGCGCGTCCAGGGGTATCTTTTCCAGAAACTGGCATACCTCATCGTCGTTGAACACGTCCTGCAAACTCTCCAGCGGCACGGGATGCGTCACCTGCTGGAACTCGGACAGCGTGCGGCCACCGATGCGCTGCGTGGGCGAATCCGGCGTGATTTCCTCCGGATGTGCCGCCTCCAGATCCTCCAGACGGCGCAGCATGTGGTCGTACTCGTAGTCGGAGATGGTGGGCTCATCCAATACGTAATAGCGGTAGCCGTGGGCATTCAGGGTGTCCCGCAGCTCCTTCATTTCCTGTCGGTAGTCCATAGTGTGACCTCTTATCCGTTGTTGATGATGTACTCGTCGGCGTAGTTCTCGATCTCGTCCGGCGTGGTACTGAAATAGGTGTAGGTGTCGGGTACGCCGCCCACGATCACCGTCTCCGCCACGGAGATCTCGTTGGACACCTTGGTATAGGTGGTCAGCCCAGGCAGCAGGATGCTGACGTGGACATCCACATCCAGCAGGATGCGGTGGCGGGTCTGGTTGATGCCGGCGGAGGAAAACTGGTTATCGAAGCGGGCGGTGGCAGTGCCCACGGACTGCATGCGCACGTGCAGACACGGCCCGCGGCCTGCCAGCAGCGGCGAGCCGGTCAGCGTGCCGATGGGGATGGACAAATCCGTGGTGGACACATCCGCCATGCGCTGGAGGATATCGTCGGAGATAGACGCCTGCAGGCGGTTGAACTCCGCCATGTTGCTTTTCAGCGCCGTCACATGGCCGTTGGCATCCTTATCGAAGGACACCAGCCGCCCGTAGTCGATGCGCCCGCTGTCCACCGCATCGTTGATGGCGGCCACCACGATGCGGTTCACCGTGTTAGAGGTGCGAGCGGTGGCCAGATCCACCACGATGGGCCTCATATGCAGCACGGCGGCAACAGTCAGCGCTCCCAACGCCGCCAGAAGAAAGGTACACCAGACCAGCACCTTCTGTCGTCCGGTCAGGCGCAGATAACGAAGCCGTTCCACGGCATCCACCCCCCTTGCAGGGAGTTTATGATGCCAAGGCTTTTCCTCATTCCTCCGGCCAGCTGCGGACGATCTCCTTGAACACCCTGCCCCGCTCGGCAAAGTTCTTGAACTGGTCGAAGGCAGCACAGGCCGGGGACAACGTCACCACATCGCCTGCGGCGGCATGGTCGCGGGCGGCCTCTACCGCAGCCTGAAAAGGCGTGACCTCCAGGATCTCCGGACGGCCCGGGCGGTAGTCCGGCGCGGCCTCCACTGCGGCGCGGATCTTCCCTGCCGTGGCTCCGCAGAGTACCAGCAGCTTCACGTGGGCCGTCACCTCGGGGCCCAGTACGTCGAAAGGAATGTGCTTGTCATAGCCGCCGGCGATGAGGATGACCTTCTCCGGGAAGGAGCGCAGCCCCGCAATGGTGCGGGAGGGGCTGGAGGCGATGGAATCGTTGTAGTACCGGACACCACGGTAGGTACGCACCAGCTCGATGCGGTGCTCCACGCCGCCGAAGCTGCGTGCGAAGTCGCGGATGATGTCGTCCGGCACCAGACCGTCCACGGCGGCGATGGCCGCCATGTAGTTCTCCACGTTGTGGACGCCGGGGATCTTGATGTCGGAGGTATTCATGATGACCCGCTCCCCTGCCTCACTGCGGCAGACGATGTCCTCGCCCCGCAGGAACACGCCGTCGTTCAGCTCTGTCTGACGGCTGAAGCGGCGGCTGCGGCCTACGGTGCGCCCCGCCTGCTCTGCCGTGATGGCGTTGTCGGCGTTGAACACGGCAATGTCGCCGGCAGTCTGGTGGCGGAAGATGTTCTCCTTGGCCGCCACATACTCTGCCATATCCTTGTGCATGTCCAGGTGATTGGGGGCCAGATTGGTCACCACCGCGATATGGGGACTGCGGTCCATGGTCATCAGCTGGAAGCTGGACAGCTCCAGCACCGCATAGTCCTGGGGCCGCATACGGTCGGCATCGCACAGCAGCGGGTGTCCGATATTACCGCCTACCCACACTGTGTTCCCTGCCGCCTTCAGCAGCTCGGCGATGATGGTGGTGGTCGTCGTCTTACCGTCGGAGCCGGTGACGGCGATGATGGGACACGGGCAGACACGGAAGAACTCCTCCATCTCGCTGGTCAGCATGCTGCCATTGGCCACCGCCGCCGCAAGCTGGGGCACATCAGGCCGCAGGCCCGGGGTGCGGAAGATCACGTCCTCGTGGAGACCCTCCAGATAATCCGGTCCCAGCCGCAGCGTGCATCCCGCCTGCTTCAGCTCGTCAGCCAGCGTGCCCAGCTGCTCCCTCGTCCGCTTGTCACAGGCGGTGACGCGAATGCCGCTGCGCAGCAGCAGCTGCACCAGCGGCGTGTTGCTGACGCCGATGCCCAGCACTGCCACCGTTTTCTGCCGCAGGCTCTCCATATACTCATGCAAGGTCATGTTATATCCCTCCGTCTAACAGTTGCTCAATACAGACATTATACCGCTTTGGGTACAATTGTACAACCAAAAAACGCACCCTGTCGGGTGCGTTTTTTCGGGCATTTTTTCAGATAGTCACCTCAAAGGGCTCGCTCAGCGTTACCGGTCCGCCGATAGACGCCGCGATGACCGCGCCGTCCCGCCGCGTCACGGAGGCGTTGACTGTTCCGGCCGGCTGCCGCAGGGAGACGGAAAATATGCCTTCCCTGCCCTGGCTCATGGCCACTGCGCAGGCCAGCGTACCGCTGCCGCAGCTGCCCTCGAACACCAGCGTTCCCGCCTCCGGTACCTTCACCAGCGGCGTCATACGGTCCCCCTCCACGAAGCACACGCCGTAGGCATCCAGCGCAGGGTCCGCCGCAAAGAGCGGCTCGGCCTGGGCGAAAAACTCACGGCTGGGCGGGACATCCTGCACCACCAGATGGGCGATGCCTCCCAGATGCACCAGCGTACCTGCAGGGGGAGCGTCCACCGGCCTGACAAATTTCGGCAGCGGCATCTCTGCCTCCGCCGTACCGGCGTCCATGTCCACCGTCACGGTGATGGGGTGATCGCAGCCGCTGACGGACAGCTGCATGCTCCGGCAGCCGGCGAGCCCCTGCTGCTTCGCCAGCAGGAATCCGTAGGCACGGGAGGCGTTGCCGCAGAACTCCCCCGCCTCCATCTCCATATGGCCGTTGGGGAAGATGAAGCCCACCTGCTCCGCCTGCAGTTCCCGGATGGCCATGAGCTGTGCGGCCACGGCGGCGCACTCAGCCTTGTCCACGGGCGTCAGGACGAATAGAGTGATATTACCAGCGGGATCTGCCCGCACCACGCGCAGCTTTCTCATCTCTGATAGCGCCCCAGGAACTGACGGGTCCGTTCCTCACGGGTGTTGACCATGACCTCCTCCGGCGTGCCCTCCTCCACAATGACGCCGCCGGCCATGAAGATAACGCGGTCTGCCACGTCCTTGGCAAAGGACATCTCGTGGGTCACGATGACCATGGTCATATGCTCCTCCGCCAGGTCACGGATGACCTTCAGGATCTCGCCGGTCAGCTCGGGGTCCAGCGCCGAGGTGGGTTCATCGAAAAAGAGGATCTCGGGATCCATGGCCAGGGCGCGGGCGATGGCTACCCGCTGCTGCTGTCCGCCGGAGAGCTCGCAGGGGTAGGCGCCCTCCTTGTCGGAAAGCCCCATCTTCTCCAGCAGCTGCCGCGCCCGCTGCTGCGCCGTCTCCTTGTCGCGGCCCAGCACGCGGATCTGGGGGTCCGTCAGATTTTTCAGCACGGAATAGTGAGGAAAGAGGTTGAAGCTCTGGAACACCAGCCCGAACTTTTCCCGCACCCTTTTCAGTGTCTCCTTGTCAGCGTAGACCGCCCTGCCGTTTTCGCTGCGGGCGGCCTGTATGTCGCCGTAGAACAGCTCGCCGTCATCCATGCTGGTAAGCAGCGCAGCGCAGCGCAGCAGCGTGGATTTGCCGCTGCCGGAGGGTCCGATAATGGCCACCACC
>ENA-ORTS01002692-ORTS01002692.1-human-gut-metagenome-genome-assembly--contig:-NODE-2692-length-10236-cov-2.543954_pt1 | contig 10236 bp, 9 predicted proteins | sample MGYA00241911_ERZ509186 | MGnify/ENA primary metagenome ERZ509186 (study PRJEB26280, sample SAMEA2338852) | human gut metagenome | biome: human gut; feature: human-associated habitat; material: faeces...
CTTTTCTTTTGTCAAAAACAGCTTGCAAAGCCGCTTGAGACCCGGGTGTACCCACCACAGAGGCCCGGGTGTGGGAGAGGTGCAGACCCGGGTCTGCGCGAGGCCTTTGCGGGGGTGTGGGGATGTTTATCTGCTGTGTTGGATGCGTTTTTATGCCCTGTTTTTGCATCTTTTCCGGCGAAAAAGGTCGTTTTATATTTAAACGCCTCCGTTTTGTCGATGGTTATTATTTGAACATTCTTCTCGATTCGTTGCTTACTCATTAATAATGGTTATATTTGTGCCATAAGTAATAGTGAATAAAGCAAAAAAGGAAGAGTCGGATTTGGAAATCAGGAAAGAGATGGAGAGAAGGGTGTTGCAGGATAGGCCTATTCGCTTTGACTGGGTCATCAAACGTTTGTTGTACCGGAAGGCCAACTTCAATGTGCTCAATGGTTTTGCCGTCCTCGCGGGATTGCTGGCTATCCTTTTGCTTGTACCGTCTTGTACGACGGAGGATGAGGTTCCGGATCTCTCCGACGAGGGTACGAATGGTTGGATCTATAAGATTATGGCGGATTACTATTTGTGGAATGAGGATATGCCCGGCAAAGGAAATTTGAACTTCTCACAATCTCCAGATAAGTTCTTCGATTCATTGTTGTCTGATCAGGATGGCGTAAAATACGGAGACGGATGGCTCACTTTTTCCCGGATAGAGAAAAAGGAAGAGGAGACGAAATCTGTTTCGGAGTCCGATTCGTATGGTTTTGAGTTTGCATCATATAAAAACGGCAACCTTTATTATGCCTGGGTTTTATATGTCTTGCCTGGCTCTCCTGCTGCCGAGGCCGGATTGGAACGGGGGGACTGGATTATTGCCGTTGGTAGTGAGACTCCGAATGTGACGAACTTGTCTGCTTTTTATAGCGGAGGTGAAACTACTTTCTTATTGGCAGATGCGGTAAGAAAAGGCAATGAGGTCACTTTTTATAAAACTATTTCGGTTGCAGCTTCCCGTGCAGTGGAAGACACGCCTTTTCTGAAAGATTCTGTCTATACGGTGGGTGGCAAGAAGGTTGGTTATTTGGTTTACAACAGTTTTTCTTCCGGTCCGGACGATGAAAGTACAATCTATGACGACCGGATGAAACAGGTCTTTGCCGGGTTTAAGGTTGAAAATGTGGACGAGTTTATATTGGATTTGCGATATAATCAGGGAGGTTTGGTCACTTGTGCGCAGTTGATGACCTCTCTTCTGGCTCCGGCCGATGCTTTGGGTAAGACATTCTGTATTATGGAGCATAACGAAAAGCAATCAAAAAGTGATGAAACTTTGCTGTTGAGAAAAAATTCTGAAATAGGAAATGCTAATCTGGACTTGAAACGCATTTACGTGCTGACAGGAAGTGTGACCGCATCTGCTTCGGAAGCCGTGATCAATTGCCTGATCCCTTATCTTACCCGTAGTAACATCACGATCATAGGAGAAAAAACGATTGGCAAGCGGGTGGGCAGCAACACTTTCGGAACCAAAGAAAAATATGGCTGGCTGTTGCATCCGATTACATTACGCATTTATAATGCCGATCACGAAGCTGACTATGCAAATGGTTTTGAACCGGATGTGAAGATCGAGGAACTGGTTATAGGAAATGATTTGTTGCCCTTCGGAGATACGAACGAGAGGCTGCTGAGTGAGGCGCTTTCGCGGATAAGCGGATTGAAGAGCCTGCCGGTACATGCGGAAAGCGAAGGTCGTATTTTGCTCACCCCGTCATCTCTCGAAAGAAAACAAACGAAAGGTCTTATCTTCGAGGAGGGAAAATAAGGCCTCTTGTGCCGTCTATGCTTGAAGGTCTTCTGCCAGCTTGGTTTTATTTTTGATATACTTACAAAGATATTTTTCTCTTCCGGCAAAAGCTCATATTTTATCCTTATTTTTGTTTCCGGTATCAACTAATTACGTTATGAAAATGATAAATTGCTTCATTCCGTTCCTTTCTTTACCCCAGGCCAGGCAAACCGTAAGAGCGTTGGGGTTATGTGACCGGATAAAGAATATCTACTTGTTAGCGACGGAAAAGATTCCCGATGAGGTCGAGGGTTGTGAGATGCTGATGATCGATTCGCCCGCCAGTACCGCTACTTTTCGGACGATTGCTTTACATGCAGATACGGCCTATACATTGTTATATACCAAATATACGGCATTCGAGCCGGGGCAGTTCGCCTTCGAACGCCTGTTGGCTATTGCCGGCGATACGAATGCCGGAATGCTTTATGCGGATCGTTACCTGTTAAAAAACGGCAACAGCCAACAGGCTCCTGTCATAGACTATCAGAAAGGAAGCTTGCGTGATGATTTTGATTTCGGCTCCCTGCTGTTTTTCCGTTCGTCCGTTTTGAAGCAGGCGGTCCGGGCGATGGATGCTGATTACCGTTTTGCCGGGCTGTATGACCTTCGCCTTCGTGTCTCGGAGCTGGCCGAACTGGTTCATGTCAATGAATATTTGTACTCGGAAGTGGAGACGGATATCCGCAAGAGCGGAGAGAAGTTGTTCGATTATGTTGATCCGAAAAACCGGGCGGTGCAGATCGAGATGGAAGCTGTTTGTACGGCCTACCTGAAACGGGTCGGCGGTTATCTTGCCCCGGACTTTGAACCGGTCACCTTCGATGCTGGCGGTTTCGAGCAGGAAGCCTCCGTTATCATCCCGGTCCGCAACCGTATCCGTACGATAGAAGATGCTATCCGTTCCGTGCTGGCACAAAAAACGACCTTCCGCTTTAATCTGATTATTGTGGATAACCATTCGACAGACGGAACTTCCGAAGCGATCGAAAAATATACCGCAGACGGACGTGTGGTTCATTTGGTTCCGGAACGTTCCGATCTGGGGATCGGCGGTTGCTGGAACGTGGGTGTGCATCATCCGGCTTGTGGCAAGTTTGCCGTCCAGCTCGATAGCGACGATGTATATAGCGGTCCTGATACGTTGCAGAAGATCGTTGATGCTTTTTACGAACAGAACTGCGCGATGGTTGTCGGAACCTATCGGATGACCGATTTCAAGATGAACGAAATACCGCCCGGCATCATCGACCATCGGGAGTGGACGCTTGAAAACGGACGTAACAATGCGCTCCGCATCAACGGTCTGGGAGCTCCCCGTGCCTTTTATACACCTGTGCTCCGGAGGATCAACCTTCCGAATACAAGCTATGGAGAAGATTATGCTTTGGGGCTGCGAATCTCCCGCACCTGGCGTATCGGGCGCATCTATGATGTCCTTTACCTCTGCCGCCGCTGGGAAGACAATTCGGATGCCGCGCTCGATGTCGTGAAAATGAACGGACATAATACCTACAAAGACCGTATTCGTACTTGGGAATTGCAGGCGCGGATTGCCTTGAACGCTCATTCGCCCAAATGATTTCTTCTTGGTCTTTTGGCTGTTTGCTCACTATGGATTCTTTTTTCACTACATTTGTGTTGCGGGACAAGTTGCCGGCAACCATGAAAACACGAAGCTTATGAATGATTTGGAACGAGAAATAGAATTCCTGCTGATAGACCAAAAGCAGGATTGGAAACTGGCAAGGGAGAATTATGGTTCTTTGACCAATGTGCAGACGCGTTATTTCCAGGATGATTACAGGACAACGATTCTTCAATTTAATCCGGAACGGATTCGTTCTTCCGCAGCTAAGATCGACAAGGCATCCTTGCTGGCGCGCCCCTGTTTTTTCTGCCATCGGCCGGAAGAACAAAAGGGAGTGACGTATAATGATGCGTTTGAAATACTGGTTAATCCATATCCTATTTTCGAAGACCATCTGACCGTTCCCCTGCGTTGGCATGAAAAGCAACAGATAAAGCCTTATTACGAGGATATGCTGGACATCGTTTCGGATTTATCTGACTATGCCTTGTTCTATAATGGTCCGAAATGCGGTGCTTCCGCTCCGGATCATATGCATTTCCAAGCTGGAAAGAAAGAGGAGTTTCCGGTTGTGAGAAATTGGCCGAACTTCCCGAAACAGGTCGTTTGGGAAAGTGAACGGACTGGTTTCTATGCTTCAGTCGATCTCCTTCCGGTCTGTTTTATCCTAGTGTCGAGGGATAAGGGTGAGGCGGCGGCCGTTTTCGAGTTGTTATACGACATGATGCCGATGGGACCGGAGGATTACGAACCAATGATGAACCTGTTGGTCTGGAGGGAGGATGATGTTTGGATTACCTGTATCTTCCCCCGGCGGGAATTGCGTCCATCCTGCTATTATGCCGAGGGAGATGCCAATATTCTCATCAGCCCGGCGACGGTCGAGATGGCCGGTTTATTTGTCGTCCCTTTGGAAAAGGACTTTAAGAAAGTGACATTTGCAGACCTCGAAAAGGTCTGGGAAGAGGTAAGTATTACGGAGGATGAGGAGAATGAGCTCATCCGGAAAATAAGAGATGAAGCATGATATCATATAAGCCTATGTCTGATAAGCCATCTGTACGGTCTCCTTGGTTTTGGGTTCCTTCCCTGTATTTTGCGCAGGGAATACCTTATGTCGCGGTGATGATCGTCTCTGTCCTTATGTATAAGCGCCTGGGAGTTTCAAATACCGATATCGCCCTTTATACGAGTTGGCTGAATCTGCCCTGGGTGATCAAACCTTTTTGGAGTCCTTTTGTGGATTTGCTGAAGACTAAACGCTGGTGGGTGGCCACGATGCAGTTATTGATCGGGGCAGGACTTGCCGGAGTGGCGTTTACGATCCCGACGACGTTCTTTTTCCAGGCTTCATTGGCTGTATTCTGGTTGCTGGCTTTCAGTTCCGCCACACATGATATTGCGGCGGACGGCTTTTACATGCTGGCTCTCGATTCGCATGAACAGGCTTTCTTCGTCGGTATCCGGAGTACTTTTTACCGGATTGCGATTATTGCCGGACAGGGTGTGCTGGTCATGTTTGCCGGATTTCTGGAAAACAGTACGGGGAATATCCCGCTTGCCTGGTCTGTTACATTCTTTATTTTAGGCGGGCTGTTTTTGGCTTTGTTCCTGTATCACCGGTATATACTTCCTTTGCCGAAAGGGGATAAGCCATCGGCTACGGTGACTCCTTCCACAATCTTAAAAGAGTTTTTCGCGACTTTCGCCTCTTTTTTCAAAAAGAAACAAGCCTTTGTCGCGATCCTGTTTATGCTGTTGTACCGTTTTCCGGAAGCCCAGTTGACTAAATTGGTAACGCCTTTCCTGGTCGATCCCCGCGAAGTGGGTGGCTTGGGGCTTTCGACGGCTGAAATCGGACTGGTGTACGGGACGATCGGTACGATCGGTTTGACATTGGGCGGAATATTGGGAGGTATCGCCGCCTCGGCAGGAGGATTGAAGAAATGGATCTGGCCGATGGCGTTGGCAATTTCCCTTCCTGACGCTGTCTTTATTTATTTGAGCAGTGCGTTGCCTGATAATTTGTGGATAGTCAACATTTGCGTATTTATCGAACAGTTTGGATACGGCTTTGGCTTTACGGCCTATATGTTGTATCTGATTTATTATTCCGACGGAGAACATAAGACGGCACATTATGCGATCTGTACGGCTTTTATGGCTTTGGGCCTGATGCTTCCTGGAATGGCGGCCGGCTGGTTGCAGGAACAGATGGGTTACGAGAATTTCTTCTGGTGGGTGATGGGATGTTGCCTGGTGACGTTGCTTGTCACGGCCTGCCTGAAGATCGATCCCGAATTCGGGAAGAAGAAACAAGGAAATAACTAAATATATTTGCTTTGTATGGTGGCGAAAACGATATTGATAGCGGATGGCGGTTCCACGAAAACGGATTGGAGTATTGTGTCCGGCAATCGGGAGATAGACCGGATCAGGACAGGAGGAATTAATCCTTTTTTCCAGACGGAAGAGGAGATCTCGGCTGAGATAAGGGACAATCTGATTCCCCGGATAAGGGAGTCCGATTCTGTCGGGGCCGTTTACTTTTATGGTGCCGGATGTGCATTCACGGAAAAGAACGAGATTATACGCCGTTCTGTCACGCGCTATCTGCCGGTCCCGGTGGAGGTCGGCAGCGATTTGCTGGCAGCCGCCCGTGCCCTTTGTGGAGACAGCCCCGGCATTGCTTGTATTTTGGGGACCGGTTCCAACTCCTGTCTGTATGACGGAAAGGGTATTGTCAAGAGCATATCTCCGTTGGGCTTTGTCTTGGGAGATGAGGGGAGTGGCGCCGTACTTGGAAAATTGTTGGTTGGGGATGTGTTGAAGAACCAGTTGCCGGCAGCTTTGCAAGAGGCTTTTTGGGCGGAGTCCGGTTTGACACCGGCCATCATTATGGAAAAGGTTTATAAAGGGTCTTTCCCGAATCGTTTTTTGGCAAGCCTGTCTCCTTTTTTGCTCCGGCATATAGAAGAACCTGCAATACGTGATCTGGTGAACAATAGCTTCCGGGCGTTCTTTGCCCGCAATGTCATGCAGTATGATTACCGGGAGCATCCTGTCTATCTGACAGGCTCCATTGCTTGGTATTATCAGGATATATTGAAAGATGTTGCTCGTGAGTTCGAGCTTCGATTAGGAACGATCGTTCAAAGTCCGGTTCAAGGTCTGATCCACTATCACTGTGTTTTATAAATAATAAATTATCTAATTCGGTTTTTATCATGAAAAAATCTTTATTCTTATTGTGTTTGCTTCTGGGTATGTTGGGTAATTGTGCGTTGGTGTTGGCACAACCAGCCCAGAAGTTGGTCAATGTGGTGGTTTCGCCTGATCGTATCGATTGGAAATGCAAGGCGAAGGAAGAAGTCAAGTTTACGGTACAGGTTTTCAAGAATGAGAATTTGTTGAAAGATGTAGTTGTCGATTATGAGTTGGGACCGGAATATTTTCCGACGGTTGTAAAGAAAGACGTTCGTTTGGCGGATGGAAAAACGATACTGAAAGCGAAGATGAATGAACCCGGATTCTTGCGTTGCAGGGTGACGGCCAAAGTGGACGGACGGAAGTATGAAGGGATGGCGACAGTTGGCGTGGATGAAACGAGGATTCGGCCGACGACGGTCAATCCGGAAGATTTTGATGCTTTCTGGACCGGTGCGATCGCTGAAGCCCGTAAGCAGCCGCTAGATCCCAAGATGACTTTGTTGCCGGAAAGATGCACTTCTACGCAGAATGTCTATCATGTCAGTTTCCAGAATGAACGCCCCGGTTCCCGTATATATGGCATTCTGATTGTACCGAAGAAAACTGGTAAATATCCGGCGGTCCTCCAGGTTCCAGGAGCGGGCATACGTCCTTATAACGGATTCAATTTGGGAGAAGATATCATTACGTTGGAGATTGGAATACATGGTGTTCCTGTGACGATGCCGCAGGAAGTGTATAACAACTTGGCTGCTGGAGCATTGAACGGATATAATGCAATGAACAAGAATAATCGCGATACGCATTACTACAAACGGGTCTATCTCGGTTGCGTGCGGGCTGTGGACTTCCTCTATTCTTTGCCTGAGTTTGATGGAAATACAGTCGGTGTGACCGGTGGAAGCCAGGGAGGAGCCTTGTCTATTGTCACGGCCGGACTAGACCCGCGTATCAAGTTTCTTGCTGCTTTCTATCCGGCCTTGTGCGATTATGCCGGCTATCTGCATAAACGTGCGGGAGGCTGGCCGCATTACTACCGGAATGCGCAGCCTGTGGCAAACGAAGTGGAAACGCTCGCTTACTTTGATGTCGTGAATTTTGCCCGCCGGGTGAACGCTCCGGGCTGGTATAGCTGGGGATATAATGATGTGACTTGTCCTCCGACATCCATGTATTCGGCCTACAATGTTATTCCGGGAGTGAAGGACTTGCATCTTTACCTCGAAACCGGTCACTGGACATATCCGGAACAGCAGTCGGAACGTATTGAATGGTTGAAAGATAAATGCGGAAAGTAAATATGTTTCCCGGTTAATAATAATGCATGTATGTCGAATTTAAAGTATTTTTTAGCGGGGGTGTTAATTATGGCAATAACATCGTGTATGCAAAAGGATAGTGAATTGTTTTTGTTTGTCGGATCGTATGCGGGTGCTACAGACCCTGGTATAAATCTGTTTCGCTTCGATGTGGAGAAAGGGACGGCTGTGCCGGTGAAAAGCCTGTCGGGCATTCAAGATCCTTCTTATCTGACAGTGAGCCGGGATGGCAAGTTTGTCTATTCGGTAAGTGAAACTGCTGTGCCGGACGCAAAAGTATGTGCCTATTCGTTTGACAAGCAAACCGGGACGCTTTCTTTGCTGAACGAGCAGCATACGGATGGGAGCGCTCCCTGCTATATCTGGGTGGACAGTAAACACCGGATGGCTGTCACGGCCAACTACAACGGCGGAAGCATAAGTGTTTTCTCCATCTCGGCCGATGGAGCTTTGCTACCGGCTGAAGTATATGCGTATGAAGGAGGAAGACCGGGGGCCGAACGCCAGGCGGTCCCGCATCTGCATTGCGTGTACGCTTCTCCGGATGAGAACTATCTGTATGCCAACGATCTGGGAACGGACCGGATTTATAAATACGAGATCGTTGCTTCCGATAAAGGCTTGAGTTTGCGGGAAGGGACGCCTGCCTCTTTTAGTTTGCCGGTGGGAGAAGGTCCGCGCCATACGGTTTTTCATCCGAATGGGAAATGGGCTTACCTGATTAGCGAGCTTTCGGGCCGCGTCGCTCTCATGTATTACGACAAGGGCAACCTGACCCCGGTCCGGTTTGTAGAAGCCGATACGTTACATGTCTCCGGTAGTGCCGATATACACATCACACCGGACGGTCGTTTCCTATATGCCTCTAACCGTCTGAAAGGTGACGGTATCGCGATTTTTTCTATCGATCTGGAAAACGGGCAATTGACAAAGATTGGTTATCAGCTGACCGGTATTCATCCGCGTAATTTCGTCATCACCCCCAACGGCAAGTTCCTGCTTTGCGCTTGTCGGGATAGTCATATCGTGCAGGTTTACGAAATAGACAAGCAAAGCGGTTTGTTGAAAGATACGGGAAAAGACATCCGGGTTAGTAAGCCTGTTTGCTTGAAGTTTACCGACATGTAAATGTGATATTTTTAGTAGCTTTGCAACGTGTAAATTGTAATAAGCTATGTCATTCATTAAGATAACGGAACAGAATTCTCTCTATAACGACCTGGAACGGAAGTCCGTCCGGGACTTGCTTGAAGATATCAATACGGAAGATCAGAAAGTGGCGTTGGCTGTCCGAGAGACAATCCCCAAAATAGAAGAATTGGTTTTGCAGATCGTTCCCCGCATGAAGCAGGGCGGACGGATCTTTTATCTGGGAGCCGGAACCAGCGGGCGGTTGGGAGTTTTGGATGCTTCCGAAATCCCCCCGACGTTTGGGATGCCTTCCACACTGATTGTCGGCTTGATAGCTGGTGGCGATACTGCCCTCCGGAATCCTGTGGAGAATGCTGAAGACGATGAGGAACGCGGCTGGCAGGAATTGTTGGAGCACCGGGTTAATACGAAGGATACCGTGATCGGCATTGCTGCTTCCGGGACGACTCCCTATGTGATCGGTGCCCTTCGCAAAGCACGTGAACAGGGCATCCTGACTGCCTCCATTTCCAGCAATCCAGATTCACCGATGGCGATGGAGGCCGATATCGCAATCGAAATGATTGTCGGGCCGGAGTTTGTCACTGGCAGTTCCCGTATGAAATCCGGCACGGGGCAGAAAATGATCCTGAACATGATCTCCACCTCCGTTATGATCCGATTGGGTAGGGTTAAAGGAAACCGGATGGTCAATATGCAGCTCACCAATCAGAAACTTATAGACCGTGGAACCCGCATGGTTGCCGAGGAATTGAATCTTCCCTATAACCAATCCCGCCATCTGCTGTTGATGTACGGCTCCGTTCAGGAAGCTGTCGAGGCTTACCGCAAAGCTTAACGGGTCTGGAGTCGGTTTCAGCTTTTTTCTGTAAGAAGATGAGAAATATATGGAAAATATCTTTATATTTGTCCCATGCATTGTTCCTGCTTCGCAATCTGCGGAAAAGGATTAAAAGGGAATCGGGTGCAAATCCCGGACAGTCCCGCTGCTGTAAGCTTCAAAACGGATTGGGCAATTCTTTTATGCCACTGACGCGAGTTGGGAAGGCGCTCATACCGGAAGTAAGTCAGAAGACCTGCAACGCATATTTTTTCGACGGCTTCGAGGATAGGCCGGAAGAGAACTG
>ENA-ORTS01002693-ORTS01002693.1-human-gut-metagenome-genome-assembly--contig:-NODE-2693-length-10235-cov-4.847053_pt1 | contig 10235 bp, 5 predicted proteins | sample MGYA00241911_ERZ509186 | MGnify/ENA primary metagenome ERZ509186 (study PRJEB26280, sample SAMEA2338852) | human gut metagenome | biome: human gut; feature: human-associated habitat; material: faeces...
TGCTCCGACGACTGTTGCTCCGACGACAGTTGCTCCTACTACTGTTGCTCCTACGACAGTTGCTCCTACTACGGTTGCTCCGACGACAATTGCTCCCACTACGGTTGCTCCTACTACGGTTGCTCCTACGACTGTTGCTCCCACTACAGTTGCTCCTACGACTGTTGCTCCCACTACGGTTGCTCCGACGACAGTTGCTCCTACTACGGTTGCTCCCACGACAGTTGCTCCTACGACTGTTGCTCCCACTCCCACCTTGTATCCAATTACTGCTAATGAGTGTTGGAGTGTTACTCCTGTTCCTCTGAATGTGGAAGTAATTACAGTTGGCGATAACAAGTGTAATGGAGAAAATGATCGAATTGATTTGAGCAAGTATTTCAACTTGAAGAATGTGTCGATTGGTAATGAGTGCTTCTTCTATCAGGATGTGTTGAATTTGACTGGCTTGCATTCATTGGAGCGAGTGATGATTGGAGAGAATAGTTTCACAAAGAAGAAGAACGATTATGGGAATAATGCAAATCGTAAATTGTATGTGAAGAATTGTGATGCATTGAAGGAGTTGAAGATTGGTCGCTATTCATTCTCTGATTATTCAGTGATTGAGATTGAGAATGTGAACAGTTTGGAATTGATTGAAATAGGTGAAGTGAATAGAGAGAGTAACAGTTTCGGATATGCATCATTGGAATTGAAGAGTGAGTTATGATTATTACTATTGATGAATAGATTTACCGAAATTGAAATCACTTCTATTTGGTAATTATGCATTCTATGATTCTTCTCGTCTTGTGTTAGAGAGTGAATTGCTTGAAGTGAGAGTAACGAATAGATTTGCCTGAATTGACTTCCATTCGACTTGGTTATGATGCATTCTTGTTTAGTTTTAATGTTGCATCATCTACCCTTGTAATGCGAAGTGATGTTTGGTAATGATGATTGATGAATAGACTTGCCTACACTCACTTCACTCACCACTACTACATCTAATAGTTGGTCCTTCCGTAATCCTCGTCACATTACTCTTTATGGTATTTGTAGTATAGAGAAATGAGTAATAGACATACCAGCACTCACTACTGTTACTCTTCCTAAAGCATTCAATTACAAGAATGATGTTTCAACGAACTGTGAGAAAGATGGAATGAGTTGATGATTAGGCAACATTGGTGAACTGAAGACCTTCTTTACAGATCAGTGCCCGGCTTAATTCCATTCTCCTTGTTGCAAACAATTGATTGTGTACTGCCTGCCCTCTATGCTCCGAATCTATCACTTTGGGGTTATCAACCCACACAACCGCAGTATTCACTCATCCTTAGCTAAGTGTTTCCCCATTTGGTGTGTCTAGCAACAGCAAAACACTCTTTTGTTTCGGCAAACACTGTTTTGGTCATATGGTGAAATACGTTGGTTTTCTTTCTCCTTTTACTGTCTTTGAGTTGTGCGTACTAACTACTGCTAGTTATCCGGGTCCTATCGTCGCCACGGAATGATCGCGCGCATCTACCACACACGCGCTGTTGTATATGCGGCGGTTAACCACCGACACGTCGCGAAGTATAACATGGAAACTAGGTCGCTTGAACACCTGATTAACGAGAACTGCAATCCGATGGTCTTCAAGATGACTATCAAGATGCACTATGAGACCTTCGACCTCCTCGTCCAGTATCTCAGCGAGGGTAACACCACATCGTCTGATTTCCGCGCTCGTCCTTTTGAGTGATCATCTATCATATGTTACTCGGCTACCCTAGTACTATTCATACACCTTCATGTTGGTACTCGGACCGGGACAATTTGAAACAAATCACACTGCTCAGATCCATCATGAGCCATCAGCCATGATCAATCATGATCAGTCATAACTCATTAGGTGCAATAGCAACCCGCTGGGCTCCATTCCAGCACAGTGCTTAGTTCAACCAACAGTGATTGCTTTGTTGCAAGAAACACATGATGTACACAATCGAAACACCACCATTGTGCAGATTGCGGATGTCGAAGTCAATCACAGAGAGCGACCGTCAAGAGAGGCAAGACTCACCACGGTATCATTCAACGAGAAACAGCGGTCCTTGCCATGCACCACACGCGCGCCGACTCCAGCACGTCCGCGTAGCTGAACCTGCCCACCAACACAGTGCAGCGGAAGCCCTCCACCGTGATGCGCCCACTCAGTAAGTCGCGCACGTGCACGTCCCACGGCTCCAAGCCCGCCGCGTACATCGCCGCCACCACCACGCGGTTCGCCGCGCCCACCAGCGGCACCAGCTCCGTCACCTCGCCCACGCGCATGTTGAACTCCACGCCCGCGCCCACGAAGCCACTCGCGCCGATCGCGTAGCACAGCTTCCACTGCTCCGTCGCGGAGCCCTCCGTGAACAGCCAGCGCACCGTGCGGTCCTCGCCCACCGGCATCACCGCCGACGCCACGGGCTCCTCGCTGCACGCCTCGCGCACGTACTTCAGGGACTCAGCGCCCTCCACCGCGAACACCAGCGTCGAGTAGGTTCTCTGGAAGTTGAAGATGGAGATCGACGACGACGACACCTTGATCGTGTACGACACGGGCGCCGAGAACGTCAGCGCGCTCCAGCCCGCCACGCTCGCGTCGAACACCACGCGGTTCACGCCGTCCACCAGCTCCGTCACCGTCTTCATCACGCTGCTCGCGCCCGTCGTCAGCGTCACCTCCAGCGTCACCGCGCTCAGCTGGTGGTTCTCGATCGTCACCACGAACTGCTCCACGCGGCTCAGCACGTCCGCGGCGTGCGCCGTCGAGAACGTGAACACCGCGTTGGCCGCGCTCGTCGCGTACAGGATCAGCTCGCCCTCCGGCTTCATCAGGCTGTCCAGCACGCCCGTCACGTGGTAGCCGCTGTTCGCCATCGTCGCGAAGTACGGCACGCGCTCCTGCTCGAAGGCCTCCGACTTGGGCGTCGTGTACGTGATCGCGTGCGCCTGGTTCGCCACTGAGAACCACGCGTTGTACTCCGAGGTCTGGCCCGTCACCGACGCGCCCACCACGTCCACCACCGCCGCCGTGTTCTGGATGCCAATCTCGCCGAACTTGTAGCACAGGCGGTACGAGCCCTCCAGACTCGCGTCCACCACCGCCGACGCCACGCCGTCCTCCACCGTCATCGTCACCTCCGCCGCGGGCACCGCCGAGCAGCGCTCCGTCGGCTGCACCAGGAGCAGCTTGTCGCCGCTCTCCAGGTTCAGACCCGTCAGCGCCACCACGTTCTTCATCGCCTTCAGCAGCGTGTGGCCCGGCGTGCCGCTCACCGACAGCGTGCTCGGACTCACCTGGCGCACGCGGAACTGGTACTCGTCGTACGCGAAGAAGGCGTCGCCCGCGAAGGCGTAGCACAGCTTCAGCAGGCCCTCGCTCGTCGTCGTCAGCGGCAGCGTCACGTTCGCGCGGTACGCGTTCAGCGAGGCCACCACTTCCATCTCCGTCGCGTGCACCAGCTTCAGCGTCGCTCCCGCCTCCACCGCGATCTTCTCCGTCAGGTGCAGGAAGCGCGCGCTCGGCTCGTACTTCTGGATGTAGGCGTACACGCCGTCCACCAGGATCGCGTTCAGACCCGTCCACTTGCCGTTCACCATCGACGCCTGCATCGAGGGGAAGTACGCGGTCAGGTCACCGCTGCCGCCCAGACGCAGGATCGTGTAGCTGCCGTCCTCCGAGTCCATGGCGCCCTCCACCGCGATGTCGGGCAGCACGGCGCCGAAGGAGTCGCTGTAGTCGTGCAGCGTCGCCGCGCAGTCCGCGTTCGCCGCCACCAGCTTGAACTCGTCCTCCGTGCTGGAGCTGCCCTCGAACGAGAACACGTAGCGCTCGCCCGACACCACGTCCTTCGTGAACGCGCTCTGGCCGTTCAGGCTGCTCAGCTCGTACGCCGTCATCGCCCAGCTGTAGAACACCTCCGGCTCCTCGCGGAACTTGTAGCACACGCCCACCGCGCAGGTAGGCTTCGTCGCCAGCACCAGCGTCGCCGTCGCCGACGCGTTCAGCTCCTCCATCGGCGTCAGCAGGCTCTCGCAGCTGCAGCCCTGCGCCGTCGCGAAGGTGTACTGCTTCTCCTTCTTCACCACCGCCTTCAGCTTGTCGCCCACGCTCACCGTCAGCGCCTCCGCGCTCGTGAAGCCGTCCACCTCCATCAGGATCGAAGTCATCGCCGACTTCTCGTGCACGAAGCGGTAGCACAGGAACCACGCGCGCAGCGTCGACGGCTCGATGCCCTCCACGCCCACCGTCACCGTCGTCTGCAGGCTCTCGCCGCTCGCCACCACGGGGAACACCAGGCGGTTCGCCGCGCTCTCGTCCTCGCACGACGTCGACGCGATGATCACGCTGTCGCCCTCCGCGCTCACCACGAAGGTCTTCGGCTGCGTGAGCACCAGCACCGCACTGTCGCCCGCCGTCGCCGTCAGGCCCGCGAAGCTCTTCACGCGGATCGCCACCTGCGGCAGGAACAGCGCCGGCTCGCCGTTGAACTTGATGCAGCCGAACAGCTCCGTGTTCACCTCCTCCGCCGCCGAGCGCAGCACGCTGAAGTACAGCTGCGCGCCCTCCGAGTTGATCGGCTGGAACGCCGTCGCCGCCGCGCACTCGCTCTGCGACTTCACCAGCAGGAAGCGGTCGTTGTCGCTGATGGCCTTGTTCGCCGGGAACACCAGCTTCTTCTCCTTGTTCAGCACCACCGCGTTCACGCTCTGCTCCGCGTCCACCGCCGTGCCCTCCAGCACGCCCACGAAGCCCGGCATGGACTTCACCACCACCGTGCTGCTCGTCTGCACCGGCGTCTCCGCGCCGAAGGCGTAGCACAGGCGGTACACCGAGCCCGCCAGTGCCTCGGGCAGGTTAAGGGTGAACTGGAAGTGGCCCGCCTCCACGTCCGCCGTGTACACGTACGCGCTCGCGTCGGCGCAGTCCTGTCCGCTCAGCACCAGATGCACCTTGTCCTGCGTCGAGTAGCCGCTGATGTGGAACACCTTCGCCTGGTTCGCCACGAGCCCGCGGTTCGAGAAGCCCTCCAGCGACTCCACCGTCAGCTCGCCGGGCTGCATCACCTTCAGGCGCAGGTTCTCGTAGCTCTTCCAGTAGCCGGGGTCGCGGCTGAACCAGTAGCACGCGTGCACGTTCTCGCGCGACTCCTTCGTGAAGCGCAGCGTCGACTCGCACTTGTTGCTGTTCGCCGGGCACGTCACCACCGACGCGCTACTGTCCGCCTCGGGGGAGATCACCGCGTCGGGCAGGCGACGGCCGAAGCCGATGTGGTAGAGCGAGGTGGTATAGCGATGTGGTATAGCGATGCGGTAGGCAGGACCGCCCACCTTCACCACCAGCATGTCCTTCTCCGGCTGCCCCTTGTGCAGGTGCCGGTCGTCCAGCTGGCCCACGCCGCCCGAGAACAGCATCGGCTTCAGGTACTCGCGGCGCTCGCCGTTCGGGAGGTCGCCATTCAGGATGTCGCCGTTCGGGATGCGCTGCGCGAAGGAGCGCGTGAAGCCCGTGATCACCGGCTCGCCGAACTTGATCTGATGCGCCCTTCGAGGCGTCAATCTCGAGGGTCAGCGGCTTCGCTTCGAGCGGAGCAGTGAAGAATAGACAGACATGATGATGATCTTCGGAAAGTGTTGGAATCGCATTGGAATACGGAAAACTCCATTCATCTTGAATTGCAACCAAACCGAGTAGCGGTTAGAAGAGACAGTCTGCGTTTAACTCATTGGTCCTGCTAAACGGCTCATGGGTTACGAATAACCGAAAAACACAGCAGGTAGCACATCTTCAGAATTGCCTCTTCAGCACACACTCAGATAAGTGAGCACCATTGAATCCATCATGAAAAACAACAGAATAGTGCAGAGACTGGAACAGGCTGCATGATGATGTTAGTATTCCGCATATCCATTTAGGATTGTGACTACCACTCAATAATGAAGTAGTGATTTCAAAAGAAGATGAATGGTAGAGACATCGATTATTGAGGCATTCATACTTCTAGATGTGAGCAACTTGACAATTTCATAATGCTACATAGAAAAAAAGAGAACAACTCACGGCAATAAGTGAGAGAGGATTGAAAACAGGAAATGGTCAAAATCGTCCCTATTTTTCTTCCATTCCACCCTTCATTCTTCATTTGTTGCTGTTGTCATGTCTATGCATCATTCCTTGGTAATGGAATGCAATGCTATAAAATAGAATGGCTGCGACAGATGTCCTTTCATGATGGAGTGCTGCGGCCTTGCTGCTGACTAACGTAATGAAAATGTGCTTATTATATCCATCCTATGCGCCACATTTTTGGTCGCGCCGTATTCCTGAGATCACTTCTGTTCTGTTATGCTTCTACGATTATGAGATGATCTCCCACTGTGGTGTGCTATACTCATAATCAAATCGGGGCATCCTTGACCATGAAGCTGATTTGTTTCTTTCTCTTAACAATCACATTATGATGTTATCTATCGCATGCTCGTTGTGATACCCATTGAAGGCTATCCGATTCGTTGCTGATTCCTCTTTGGTGGCCTTCGCTTCCCTATTGTCGTGTATGAGGCAGTCACTGCACTCTCTGGTGCGGATCCATCATCTCCTCCATCCTTCTTTGGCTCTCCTCCTCTGTTTCCGTAGTTTGCCATCTGAACCACAGGTGGGAGTCTGCGATCCAGTACTTCTTATGGCAACTGTACTGCCGTCTCGTCATGGGCTTGTGCGGGTATGGATTGCTCCAGGCGCTAACCATTGCTCGCATCTGCTTCACGGACCGTATCTTCTTCTCCTGCCACTCTCCACCCTCTGGAGTGTTGCTTGCACCTCCTTTCTTGCTTCCTTCTCCTCGATCATCCTTTCCATTTCCTTATTCCTCGCTCCTGACGTTCTCACACCGGATTCTCCACCGTATACAGTCAGTCCCATATCTTCATCGCGGGACAACCGCAACTGGCATGCTCAGTACTTGTGCACTGTTGCTGGACGCCTTGGCCGTCTTGCCGTCTCCCTTATCGAGGGCGATTCGATTCGCTGATGATTCCTCTCCTTTCCTTGACAAGCAGTGATGGCGGTGTATCCCTCCAGAGAACGAGAAAGAGCAAGTCGGTTGGAGGCGTGAAGGGGAAGGCTGCGAAGAAGACACAGGCGAAGAAGACGACCAAGGCTGTGAGGGTTTGAACTGTGCTTGTTTGTTTTCATATCGTTTGGCGTTCAGTATTAGTGGGTTGTGAAGAATGACAGAAGAAGAAAGAGAATGACTTCAATGTTATGTATACTGCATCTGGAATTGGAGGGTGCTTCTGCGATGATGGGCATACATCCTGGTTGACTCAGGGTGGTGATTTACTATTGCTGGGTTTCTATACGAGTGGATTGGGTGCCTTGGAAGTGGGCATGTGTTATCTGCGAGTGAAGGAAGGATTCTCTTTCTCTGTAGTGCTCTTGTGAAGGAGTGGATTATCGCCTGTTCTGTGTAACGTGATACATGTCGAAGGCTATGGGAACTGGTATGCAAGTAGTGAATCGTTGTATCCCTTCGTTGGTGTTCATGTTGAAGAGAATAGGGAAGTTGGTGGAATGGAATTGTTGTATGCGGTTGCTACTCGTTTGGGATTTGCATGGGTATATGGAATGGTGGTATGAGAAGGAGGAAGGCATTCATTCTAACGGTGCTTTCTTTTACGTTGGAAAGCGTTATGCCGTATAGTCGATACTCTCTGGAGAGCATTATCACGGGCTACCCATCTGCATGTGCGTGGAGGCTTGATACGGTGACTCTACAGACGGATTCGAGGGTGCCGTGGCCGGCAAGAACGTGATGGCGTTTGAGGTGCACCGCAATGCCAGAGAGCGAGATTGTGTTCGACGTGAACGAGTGCTCGCCGGTGCTGGACAGCTACTCTGCCGTGGACGCCATGAGCAACAAGGAGGACCTGCTGAGCCTGAACCCGACGCTGTTCGGCTCCATCCCGAACGAGGTGGGCTCGTACCTGGCGTGGACGGTGGAGAACCTGGAGGGCTCGAAGTTCAACAGCTTCGCGCTGCACACGGACGAGTCTGCGCAGCGCTACGGCTTCTCGGTGTACGGGCGCTACGAGAGCGTGGACGAGTCCACGAGCATGCTGTTCATGACCGACCCGACGCTGCTGGAGCGTCAGCGCACGGCGTGACCCGTGCCTGTGGGCGTGGCGGGCTTCAAGCAGTTGACGTTCGAGGTGGACGCCGTGGCGACTAATTGGTGACGAACGCGTACATGCTGCAGTTCTGCAAGTCGTCGAGCACGGGCTCGTGCCCCGCGATGGGCGAGTACCCGTCCGTGGGCGAGGGTGAGATTTCTCCTGCCGGCTGTCCCGAGGGCTTCCGCGGTTATGCGTACAGAGAGTGCCACAATGGTGTGCTGGGCGAGGTGAAGATGGCCAAGTGCGAGTACAAGGTGCCGGACCGCCTGCAGTACGAGAACAACAACAGGGTGTTCGTGCTGGGCATTCCGTCGTACCGGACCATCATCACGGAGTTCTCGATGCAGGAGGACACGCCATTGCCGGAGGGCTTCACGCTGAATCCGGAGACGGGAGAGATCACGGGCAAGGCGACGGCGGAAATGGAGGTGACGAACCTGGTGGTGGTGGGCAAGAACCCGAAGGGTGTTAAGGTGGTGGCGATCTCGATCCGCGTGAGGAAGGGTCCGTGCCCGTCGGAGGGTGTGCTCGAGAGCGTGGCTGTGTGCCAGTGCTCTGAGCAGGGAAGCTACGTGGGCACGCAGAAGAGAGGATGCGTGCTGGGTGAGAAGGACGGCGTGTGGGAGAAGGCTTCCGGTAACTGTGTTTCTGTGATCGGCATTGTCATTCTGATTCTGGTGGTTATTGTGGTGATGAAAAGAACCCGCAAGGCGAAGGTGGTGAAGAAGGCTGTGAAAGTGTTGCGGTGATGATTGGATGCAGTGTGGCGATGAAAGTGGCTGGCTACTAGAAGCGACTCAGTAGAAGAATTGAACGGTATTGCATGCTCAAAGGCGCAGTTGGAAAGTGTCACGATTGGAGTCTTTCGCGATTCAACAGTCTATCATTTGTTATTTGAAGCATCTCCTCCGTCGTGTATGAAACCGCTGAGGATCCTGATGATTGGCTCAATCGCGCTCCTTTCCTTCTGCTTCTCAGGCTGGAGGTGCTCGAGTGTCATGGACAGGGACGGAAAGGTGCTGCTCTTCTCACTACAGCATCCGCCTCCATGATTGTTCTCCAGTACATCACAACACTCACGACCTGCGGAATAGTCACCGGCTTCCATCCCAGATCACCATGACAAAACGCATTCATCATCAATCTCTCTCTTCCCCTTATCATCCGCCATACCTTCCAAAACCCTCATTACCCTTGCAACTCGCAGTGTTCCAAAAGCGCGAGAATGAACAAGGATCCAGAGTATTCCACACAGACTCTGTGCAAGATAACATCGACTCTTGGGGTCAACTACTATCCTGTTGTGTCATACCAGCAAGTAGCTGGATTCAACACCACTCTCCTCAAGTCAGAGTAAAGAGAGGGGTTATTACTCATTTGCTTGCCCGGCATTCCAATCATTTCTTCATGTGCTTTTGAATCCGTACTCAATCCCATCGCACATGCAAGTACAATCCACCATGCAAGTAGTATCTTCCAATCAATCCAGACACAACAATCTCCTGAAGAATCGTGTGAAAGGCAGGAATGTAGGGTTGAATCGACCCCTATTCTCTTCTGAACACTCCAACGAAGCAGCAGAATCCTCAGTCGGCTCGATTTGCTTCTGGGGTATTCATGATCTGGAGGGAGACCACTTCAACTGTTGTGCCACTCCCCCAAAAGGAGGTGCACACACCATCGAAGTGAAAGGAGTAGAAGACCAATCGATCCTCACATTTCTTCCCCTGAGGATACTTGTCAGTACTATTGTACCGCTGACGGTATTGGCGATTGGCTTCGCTCCTCTGTTGTTCTGCATCTATGTTCTCCGAAGCAGATGCTGTGATGGCTTCTGCCCATTTACGCCACTGTTTATGGACTGTATCCACCATGAAACAGGATTCCTTGCTGTGGACCATCTCTTGTGCGTAGTCATCAAACCCATCCTTATACAGCTTGCTGCACTCTTCCTAACGGCATTACTAACCCGCTTTGCCATCAACTTCATGAACTGCTCCTTCATCTGCTTGTTGTAGGCGATTTCTGCCGGCTCGCCC
>ENA-ORTS01002696-ORTS01002696.1-human-gut-metagenome-genome-assembly--contig:-NODE-2696-length-10228-cov-4.121105_pt1 | contig 10228 bp, 9 predicted proteins | sample MGYA00241911_ERZ509186 | MGnify/ENA primary metagenome ERZ509186 (study PRJEB26280, sample SAMEA2338852) | human gut metagenome | biome: human gut; feature: human-associated habitat; material: faeces...
GCTTTTTTATTATCAAGCGCGTGAAGTGGGTTTTCTGGACACCCTATAAGCGATTGGGGCTGCTTTCTGCCGTCTTTTTCTCAAGGTGCGAGGTAATACCTCAGGAAGCTCTTGAATAGGTACCTTATTCAGCCCCAAGCAGCACACTCCAATCGATAGACTCTCCTACAACAAACTGACGCGAAGTCTGCTGGCAATTTGTGTTTTCAGACATTTCGCTTATATCACTTCCATTGATGCCCTCATGATCAAACTCGAACACATCACGCAGACCTACGTCGGCAACGACGGTAAAGTCTTCGAGGCGCTCAAGGACGTCTCGATTTCGATCCGCCCAGGAGAAATCTTTGGCATCATCGGTCGATCCGGCGCCGGTAAGAGCACGCTCGTTCGCTGCATCAATCTGCTCAATCGCCCTACCCGCGGCAGCGTCATCGTTGACGGTCAGGATCTGACGAAGCTCAGCGACACAGATCTTCGCAATGTTCGCCGTTCCATTGGCATGATCTTTCAGCACTTCAATCTGCTGAGTTCCCGAACGGTCTACGACAACATTGCACTCCCGCTCGAACTTGTCGGCACCCCGAAAGACGCGATCCGAAGCAAGATTGAACCGCTTATTCATCTTGTTGGGCTCGATGCGCACGTCGACAAATATCCCTCTCAGCTCTCGGGCGGCCAAAAACAGCGCGTCGGCATCGCTCGCGCTTTGGCCAATGATCCGAAAGTACTGCTTTCTGATGAGGCCACTTCGGCGCTCGATCCTGAAACCACCATTGCTACGCTGCAGCTGCTAAAGCGAATCAATGCAGAGCTCGGCGTCACGATCGTGATGATCACGCATGAAATGAATGTCGTGAAGCAGATCTGCAATCGTGTCGCTGTCATGAATTTAGGCGAAGTCGTCGAAGAAGGTGATGTGATCGACATCTTCGCGCAGCCGAAGACCGAAACCACGCGTGCGCTCATCGGCCAAGTGATGGATCGCGACCTGCCGCAATCGATTATTGACACGGTCAAACGCGCCCGCGCCAAGGAAGGTCACGACAATGTGCATCTTCTGCATCTTTCCTTTATTGGCAGCGAAGTAGCCGAACCTGTCATTTCGACAGCTTCACGTGAATTCAACATCAACTTCAGCATTCTGCGTGGCACCGTCGATGACCTTCAGGGTCGTACGCTCGGCACGCTCACGCTGCTCGTCACAGCACCGGTCGCCGTCTATCAAGAAGCCGTGAAGTACATCCGTGAACGCGGCGTCCTCGTTGAGGAGATTCCCAATGTCTAGTCAGCTCATCAACATGATTTCGGCCTCGTTCGTCGAGACCATCATCATGGTTTTGATCTCGGGCGGAATCGGTGCCGCGATCGGCATCCCGCTCGGCATCCTGCTCTTCATTACAGACCGTAAGAGCTTCCTGCCGATGCCTAAGTTTCACTTTGTCCTGTCGATCATCATCAACGCTACCCGATCGGTACCGTTCATCATTTTGCTCGTAGCGATTATTCCGTTCACTCGTTTGGTGGTCGGCTCTTCAATCGGTACTGCAGCCGCCATCGTTCCACTCACGATCTCTGTGGCTCCTTTCATTGCCCGCATTGTTGAAACAAGCTTGCGTGAAGTCGACAAGGGATTGGTAGAGGCCGCTCAGGCTATGGGGGCCACGAATCTGCAAATCGTCGGCAAGGTTCTGCTTCCGGAAGCTCGCCCGGGTATTCTGGCCGGTCTGACGATTGCCGTGGTAAGCCTCATCGGCTATTCCGCCATGGCTGGCGTCGTGGGCGGCGGCGGCCTCGGCAAGCTGGCGATCATGTACGGCTACAACCGCTACCAGACCGACATCATGATCGTGTGTGTCATCCTGCTGGTGCTCATGGTGCAGGTGTTCCAGAGCGCGGGCACCTTCTGGGCGACCCGGAGCGACAAGCGCCTGCGGAAGTAAAAGAGTGCCGGAAGGCTTTTCATGGTGATGGAAAAGTTTCCTTAAACCATACTGCCAGACGATCCCGGCAGGGAAAAATTTAACGTTTCAATTCCCCGCCGGAGGCTGTATGCTCCCTGCGGGGAATTGTGCTATATGGACAAACCCAGCAAAGGAGTATGTAGTATGAATCGTGATACCATCTGCGTGCAGGGCGGCTATACGCCCGGAAACGGCGAACCCCGCCAGATCCCCATCATCCAGTCCACCACCTTCAAGTACGCCACCAGCGAGGACATGGGCAAGCTGTTCGACCTCGAGGCCGACGGCTACTTCTACTCCCGCCTGCAGAACCCCACCTGCGATATGGTGGCGAAAAAGATCTGCGAGCTGGAAGGCGGCACCGCCGCCATGCTGACGTCCAGCGGTCAGGCCGCCAACTTCTTTGCACTGTTCAATATCTGCGAGGCAGGCGACCACATCGTGGCATCCAGCACCATCTACGGCGGCACCTTCAACCTCATCTCCGTCACCATGAAGAAGATGGGCATTACCGCCACCTTCGTGGACCCGCTGTGCAGCGAGGAAGAGCTGGATGCCGCGTTCCAGCCCAACACCAAGGTCGTGTTTGGTGAGACCATCGCCAACCCTGCCCTCACCGTGCTGGACATCGAAAAGTTCGCCAAGGCCGCACACGCCCACGGCGTACCGCTCATCGTGGACAACACGTTCCCCACGCCGGTCAACTGCCGCCCCTTCGAGTGGGGCGCCGACATCGTGACTCACTCCACTACCAAGTATATGGACGGCCATGGCGCTGTGCTGGGCGGTGCTATCGTGGACAGCGGCAAGTTCGACTGGATGGCCCACGCCGAGAAGTTCCCCGGCCTGTGTACCCCTGATGAGAGCTATCATGGCATCACCTACGCGGAGCGCTTCGGCAAAGAGGGTGCTTTCATCACCAAGGCCACCGCACAGCTCATGCGCGACTTCGGCTCGATGCAGTCCCCCATGAACGCCTATATGCTGAACCTCGGCCTTGAGAGCCTCCACGTCCGGATGCAGCGCCACTGCGCCAACGGCATGGCCGTCGCAAAGTTCCTTGAGGCTCACCCGAAAGTGGCCTATGTCAACTACTGCGGCCTCGAGTCCAGCCCCTACCATGCACTGGCTGAGAAGTATCTGCCCAACGGCAGCTGCGGCGTCGTTTCCTTCGGCCTGGCCGGCGGCCGCGAAGCCGCCAGCACCTTTATGAAGGAGCTGAAGCTTGCCGCCATTGAGACCCACGTTGCCGATGCCCGCACCTGCTGCCTGAACCCGGCTTCCAGCACCCATCGCCAGATGAACGACGAGCAGCTGGCCGCTGCCGGTGTGCCTGCTGAGCTGGTGCGGATGAGCTGCGGCCTCGAGAGCAGCGAAGACCTCATCGCCGATATTGCACAGGCGCTGGATAAGATCTAAGAAACACGGTCAGCGCCATCTGCCGGTTTCGGCCCCTTCCCGTGAAAAAAGCGTCTCCGGATGCAGATAAAAACTTCCCGCTAAAACCGTCAAAAGGAGCAACGATGCTATGCCGCTGATCATCCCCAAGACTCTTCCCGCCTACGATGCCCTCTACGAGGAAAACGTCTTCGTCATGCACCGGGAACGGGCGGCTTCCCAGCATATCCGCCCGCTGGAAATCCTCATCCTGAACCTGATGCCGACCAAGATCGCCACCGAGACGCAGATCGCCCGCTTGCTGGCGAACACGCCGCTGCAGGTCCATATGACCCTGCTGCAGACGGTCAGCCACGAGGCAACTCATGTTTCGGCGGCGCATCTGGACGCCTTTTACAAGACCTTCGACGAGGTGAAGAACGACCGCTACGACGGGATGATCATCACCGGCGCCCCGGTGGAGACGATGGACTTTGAGCAGGTGGATTACTGGCCGGAGCTGTGCGAGATCATGGACTTCAGCGAGACGAATGTCTACTCTACCCTCCATGTCTGCTGGGGTGCACAGGCGGGGCTGTATTACCACTACGGCATCCGCAAGGAGATCCTGCCCCAGAAGATGTTCGGCATCTTCGAGCACCGGGTCACCCGGCCCTCGAACCCGCTGGTGCGCGGCTTTGACGAGGTGTTCTACGCCCCCCACAGCCGCCACACCGGCATCTCCCGCGCGGACGTGGACGGCTGCAAGGCCCTGCGCATCCTTGCCGAGAGCGACGAGGCCGGGCCTTTCCTGATGAGCACCGAGAATGGGCGGCAGATCTTCGTTACCGGCCACCCGGAGTACGATAAGTATACGCTGGACGCCGAGTATAAGCGGGATGTGGCCAAGGGGCTGCCCATTGCCATCCCCAAGAACTACTACCCCAACGATGACCCGGAGCAGCCGCCGCTCTTCCGCTGGCGGGCCCATGCACATTTGTTGTATGAGAACTGGCTGAACTATTACGTCTACCAGAATACCCCCTATGACCTTGGTGCCATCGAGCGGGTGAAGCACGAAACCAGATAATATGTCAGAAAAGGGCTGCCGCGCGGCGACGGCCCATTTTTAGGAGGAAGCAGCATGGGAATTGCAGGAAACAAGTGGGGGTTCACGGTGGGGCGGCTGCCCCACGGCCCCTTGGATAAGATCAGCGATGTGCCGGGGGTGACGGTGGGCCACTGCACGCTGGCGGAGGGAAACATCCAGACCGGCGTGACGGCTCTGCTGCCCCATCAGGGGGATGTCTTCCACGACAAACTCTTGGCGGCAAGCTATGTTATCAACGGCTTCGGCAAGACCACCGGCCTTGTCCAGATCGATGAACTGGGCACGCTGGAAACGCCGATTTTGTTCACCAATACGTTGAGTGTTGGTACCGTAGAGACGGCTCTGGTGAAGTACATGCTGGCCCGCAACCCCGACATCTGCGAGACCACCGGCAGCGTGAACCCGGTGGTCTGCGAGTGCAACGACAGCAGCCTGAACGATATCCGGGGCCTTCACGTCACCGAAGAACACGTCTTTGCTGCACTGGCCGACTGCAAGGCTGATTTTGCCGAGGGTGCCGTCGGGGCCGGGCGGGGAATGCGCTGCCACGGCCTGAAAGGCGGCATCGGGTCGGCCTCCCGGCAGCTGGAGCTGGACGGGAAACGGTACACCATCGGTGCCCTCGTTCTCTCGAACCACGCCGTCTTCGACGACCTCATCGTGGCGGGGACTCCGATCCACGATCTGCTGGATAAATCGATCCCGCCCCATGAGGATAAAGGCTCCATCATCACGGTGCTGGCGACGGATATCCCGCTCAGTGAGCGCCAGCTGCGGCGGCTCTGCCGCCGGGCGCTGGTGGGCCTGTCCCGCACCGGGTCCATGTGCGGCAACGGCAGCGGCGAGATCGTCCTCGCCTTCACCACGGCCAACCGGGTCCCGCATGACTCTGAAACGGCCATCCTCCCCCTGCAGATGCTCCACGACGACGCCATCAACCCGCTCTTCCGCGCGGTGGCCGAGTGCGTGGAGGAAAGCGTCCTGAGCAGTCTGCTTCACGCCGAGACCGTGACCGGCTACCATGGCCGCACGGTGCAGTGTCTGACGGAGCTGCTGAACCAGTAAAAAAACCGGGAAGCGTTTGAAATGCTTCCCGGTTTTTCGTTGAATCCTGTCAAAAATTATGATATACTGAATCTGCTGCTCCTGCAGCAAGGCACTGCACATACGGCAGGCGGTTGGCCTACACTTCCCGAAAGGGGGTGAGGCAATGCGAATCACTTTCCATATTGGTGAATTTACGATCACCATTATCGTGAAAAAACGCTGAACCGCCACCTCGGCAAAGGCGACGGTTCAATTTTTGAACTAGTCCTATGAGCAAGAGGCTGACCGCTTGTCGCAGTGCCTTCTTTAAGTTCAGTATAGTTTGTTTTGCAAGATTTGTCAAGCGCGGCGGAGATTATTTCCGCTGCGCCTTCTTTTTCTTCCGTACGCTGTAGCCGAAGGTGCCCAGCTTTTTGCCGAGGGCCAGATACTCGCCGTGGCTGTAGACGATGAGCTTGGCCTTGTCGAGGCAGAGCTTGCCGTTTTCGTCCAGCAGGGATTCGTCCACGTCACAGGCCACGACTTCGGCCAAGAACAGGTCGTGGCTGCCCAGCGGGAGAACTTGTGTGACCCTGCACTCCAAGTTGACGGGGCTTTCCTCCAAGATGGGGCAGTCCGTCAGCACCGAGCCCGGCGCAGCGTGGAGGCCGCACGCGGCAAACTTGTCCACCTCGCGGCCGCTCTTGACGCCGCACCAGTCCACCGCGCGGACCAGCGCTTCGGTGGGCAGATTGATGGCAAACTGGCCGCTCTCTTGGATCAGGTGGTGGCTGAATCGCTCCGGCCGGACGCTGATGGAGACCATGCTGGGCTGGGTGCAGATGGTGCCGGTCCAGCCGATGGTGATGAGGTTGGGCTTATCCAGCCCGCCGCAGGAGACCAGCACCGGCGGCTCCGGGTTCAGAAGGGTGCTGCCTTTCCAGCTCTGTTTGCTCATCCGTGATACTTCCTTTCGTAGGGGGCCCATGTCCGCTCACTGATGATGTAGCGGGGGCGGGCCTTGGTCTCCATATAGATTTTGCCGACGTATTCGCCGATGACGCCCAGACACACCAGCTGGACGCCGCCCATGAAGCAGACGATGCAGATGGTGGAGGCCCAGCCCGCCACGGCGCTGCCCAGAACAGCCTGCACGATGGCCCAGATGACGCCGATGAAGCTGATGAGGCTGACCGCGATGCCTGCGCCGGTGATGAGGCGGATGGGCTTGTTCGACAGGCTGGTGATGCCGTCGAAGGCGAGGGCCAGCATCTTGCTGAGGGGATAGTGGCTCTCGCCGGCCAGACGCTCGTGGCGCTCGTAGTAGACGGTGTCGCTGGGGTAGCCCACCAGCGGCACCATGCCCCGCAGGAAGATGTTCACCTCGCGGTAGTCGGCGAAGCTCTCCAGCACCCGGGTGCTGATGAGCCGGTAGTCGGCGTGGTTGAAGACGATGTCCGCGCCCAGCGCGTTCATCACATGGTAGAAGCCCTCGGCGGTGAACCGCTTGAAGAAGGTGTCGGTGTCCCGGCGGCTGCGCACGCCGTAGACTACCTCGGCGCCGTCGAGATACTTTTTGACCATCTCATCCATGGCGTTGATGTCGTCCTGACCGTCGCAGTCGATGGAGATGGTGATGTCGCAGCTGCCGCTGTGGAGCGCCTCCATCAGCCCGGCCAGTACGGCGTTCTGGTGGCCGCGGTTCCGGCTCTGGGAGATGCCGATGAAGTGCTCATCCTCAGAGGCGAACTTCTGGATAAGGGACCAGGTGGCGTCGCGGGAGCCATCGTTGACGAAGAGCACCCGGCTCTTCTCGCTGATAAGGCCCGCTGCGGCGAGGTCGTTTATCTTTTTCAGGAACAGGGGGGCCGTGATGGGCAGCACCTGTTCTTCGTTGTAGCAGGGAATGACGATCCATAAAATCGGTTTGGACATGATGAAGTTCTCCTTCTATATAAGGCTCTCCCTCTGGGAGAGGCTGTTACAGCACCATGTGCCGCAGCGCGTCCGGTTCCAGCAGCTTGAAGCTGCTCTTATAGGTCTCGAGCAGGCCGTCCCGCTGCATCAGGCTCAGCTCCCGGGAGAGGGCGCTGCGGTCGCAGTTGAGGTAGTCGGCCAGCTGGATACGGGAGTAGGGAATGGTGAAGGTGAGGCTGTGATGCGCCTCGGCCTCACTGAGCAGGTAGGCGCACACCTTGGCCCGCAGGCTCTTGAGCAGCAGCAGGTCTACCCGGCGGGAGAGCAGGAAGTATTTGTCGCTGATGGTGCGCACAAGGTTCTGCAGCACCCGCTGGCGGGCCGGGTCGGCCCCGGGCAGCAGAAGCTTCTCGTAAGGCACCAGCAGCACCTCGCAGGGGGCCGAGGCCACCACCGTCACCGGGCTGGAAAGGCTCGAGCCGCCCAGCACGTCGCCGAACACACCGCCCGGCCCCATCTGGCTGATGGGCAGACGCACCCCGCTGGCGGCGGAATGATAGGCCTCGATGGCACCGGAGAGCACCACGCCCACCCGGCGGTTCGACTGTCCGGCCAGTACGAGGGTCTCGCCCCGGCTGTAGGTGCGCAATACGGCCCCCACTTCGCCCAACAGGACCCGGAGCGCTTCGGCTTCCAGCCCGGCGAACAGAGAGGTGGATTGTAACAGCGGAAGATAATTTTCCATACCCATTCCGTGAGGTTTTCCCCGGGCCCTCACCGCCCTTCTGCGATTCCGTTGCGTGTGCAACGGTATTTTTTCTCTTATTATAGTAAACTTGAGGGCGTAAAGCAAATGGTTTTGCAAATTTTTTGCGGGAAAATTTCTCCCAATGAAAGTGAGGAACGAAATCCTATGAAAAAACTGACATCTCTGCTGCTGTCGCTGGTGCTGATGGTCAGTGTGCTGGCCTGCGGCGCATCGGCCAAAACGAGCACCAAAGTGCGCATCGCCGGCCTGAAAGGCCCCACCACCATGGGCCTCGTCAACCTGCTGAGCATGGAGAAGGACGGCACGGCCTCCCTCGACTATGACCTGCAGCTCTACGGCGCTGCCGATGAGATCGTGCCGAAGCTCATCAAGGGCGAACTCGACATGGCCGCTATCCCGGCCAACCTCGCCGCGACCCTCTACCAGAAGACGAACGGCGGCATCCAGGTCATGGCCGTCAACACGCTGGGCGTCCTCTACGTCGTGGAGAAGGGCAATACCGTCCACAGCTTCGCCGACCTCAAGGGCCGCACCATCCTTTCCACCGGCAAAGGCACGACGCCCGAGTACGTCCTGCGCTATCTGCTCAAGAAGAACGGCCTCGACCCCGACAAGGACGTGAAGATCGAATACTACAGCGAGGCTTCCGAGGTCACGGCCCAGATGGCCGCTGCCAGGAAGGATGCCATCGCCGTCCTGCCTCAGCCCTACGTCACCGCTGCCCAGATGAAGGACAGCGGCCTCCGCGTCGTCCTCGACCTGACCAGGGAATGGAACAAAGTCTGTGACACCCAGCTCATCACCGGCGTCACCGTGGTGCGCACCGAGTACGCAAAGCAGAACCCCAATGTCATCGCAGCTTTCCTGACTGACTACCAGAAGAGCGTCAAGGCGGCCAACGAGGACATCGACGGCACCGCCGCCCTCTGTGAGGAAGTCGGCGTGGTGGCCAAGGCTGCGATCGCCAAGAAGGCCCTGCCCAAGTGCAACATCGTTTACCGCAACGGTCAGGAGATGAAGAAAGACATCTCTGCCTACCTGCAGGTGCTCTACGATGCATCTCCCGCCGCCGTGGGCGGCAAGCTGCCGGACGATAACTTCTACTACACCGAGCCGTCCGTCCTGCGCAAGGTCATGGCGGCGATCCGCAACTCTGCAAAGTAAGCTTTGAAACAAGGAAAACTGCCGCACAGCCGTGCGGCAGTTTTTCTTACATCAGAAGGCCCGCACCGATGCCGATGAGGGCCGGCAGCAGCCAGCCAAAGCCGAGGCTGCTCAGGGGCAGAGCGTTCATCAAGGCGGAGAGGGGGCCGAAGGGCAGGGCAGCAGGGATGCTCTGGATGGCCGTGAAGAGGATGCTCAGCCGCCAGACCGATGTCCGCTGGAACCGTCCGGGCAGGAACTCCACCACGATGAGGATGATGGCGATGGGGTAGATGGCGTTCAGCACCGGGACGGAGAGACTCAGGATGTCCGCGAGGCCGATGTTGGCCAGAAGCATACTCATCAGTGCGAAGAAGGCCGCGATGGCAGGGTAGGACAGCCGGGGCAGCAGCTCATGGAAGTATTCGCCCACGCTGGCGATGAGTCCTACGCAGGTGTTGAAGCAGGCGATGACGAAGATGGCGGCTAACAGCACCTGTCCCACCCGGCCAAACAGGCCGTCGGCCAGTGCCGTCAGGACGGCCGCGCCGGTGTCACAGCCGGGGAACGCTGCCCCCGAGATGCCGCCGATGTGGGTCAGCATGGCGTAGACCACCAGCAGCAGCCCGCCTGCAATAAAACCGGCCCGGATGGTGCCGCCTTCCACGGCACGGCTTTCTGTGACACCCCGGGCGCGGATGTTCAGGGCGATGACCGCGCCAAAATTCAGCCCGGCCAGCGTGTCCATGGTCTGGTAGCCGTACAGGATGCCCTGCACAGCGGGCAGGGCTGCGTACTCTGCGCTGGGTGCGCCGTAGTGTGCCGCCAGCGGATGGATGAGACACCCGGCAAACAGCACCACGATGAGCACGATCAGGCAGGGGCAGAGGATGCGGCCCAGCCAGTCGGTAAGCTTTTCCG
>ENA-ORTS01002698-ORTS01002698.1-human-gut-metagenome-genome-assembly--contig:-NODE-2698-length-10225-cov-5.978171_pt1 | contig 10225 bp, 9 predicted proteins | sample MGYA00241911_ERZ509186 | MGnify/ENA primary metagenome ERZ509186 (study PRJEB26280, sample SAMEA2338852) | human gut metagenome | biome: human gut; feature: human-associated habitat; material: faeces...
CCCGGCGGCTTGGTCGTCGTGCCGGACGATTTGGAGATCGAGGATTTCTGCCCCGTGCAGCACCCGGCCGACGCGGAGGACAGCGACACCATCACCACGCATTTTGAATACCACTGCATGGAGGATAACCTCCTCAAGCTCGATATGCTCGGCCACGATGACCCGACGATGATCCGTATGCTCGAGGATCTCACTGGCGTGAACGCGCGCACGATCCCGCTGGACGATCCGGATACGATGAGCATTTTCACCTCGTCGAAGGTGCTGGGCTTTGAGAACGACGATCTGCTCGGTCCGACCGGCGCGGTCGCCATTCCCGAGTTCAACACGCGCTTCACGCGCCAGATGCTCATTGACACGCAGCCGAAGGACTTCAATACCCTCGTGCGTCTTTCCGGCTTCTCGCACGGCACGGACGTGTGGCTCGGCAACGCGCGCGAGCTGATCGTCAGCGGCACAGCAAGCGTTCTGGAGACGGTCGGCTGCCGCGACGACATCATGCTCTACCTCATTTCCATGGGGCTTGACCCGAAGATGAGCTTCAAGATCATGGAGGCCGTGCGGAAGGGCAAGGTCAAAAAGGGCGGCTTTCAGGACGGCTGGGTAGAGGCGATGCAGGAGCACGATGTGCCGGAATGGTACATCGAGTCGCTCGCCAAGATCGGCTATCTGTTTCCGAAGGCGCACGCGGTCGCATATGTTATGATGGCGTTCCGCATCGCGTGGTTCAAGGTGCATGAGCCGCTGGCGTTCTACGCGACCTTCTTCACCGTGCGCGCGAAGGCGTTCGATGCGGAATACTGCTGCGCGGGACTGGACGCGGTCAAGCGGAAGATCCGCGAGATCGAGAACAACAAGGACGCGTCGGCGGTCGAGCAGGATCTGATGACCACGCTCGAGGTCTGCTACGAGTTCTATCGCCGCGGCTTCCACTTTGACACCATCGACATCTACCGCTCCGACGCGACAAAGTTCACCGTCACCGAAGGCGGCCTCCTGCCGCCGTTCATCTCCGTCCACGGACTCGGCGAGGCCGCGGCGCTGGACACGGTGGAAAAGCGCAGGGGCAAGGAGTTCATCTCGGTCGAGGAGTTCTCCATGTGCTGCAATAAGCTCTCCAAGACGCACATCGAGCAGCTGCGCGCCCTCGGCGCGTTTGCCGGCATGGCGGACACCAGCCAGCTCACGCTGTTCGGATAAATAGGGGGAGGGGAAGATGGAGAAGTATCCCTGCCCATGCTGCGGATATTTGACCTATCCGGTGCCGCGGGAGAATGCGATTGCCTATATCTGCCCTGTCTGCTTTTGGGAGAACGATGTGTTTGTTACATCGGTCGATGAACCGAGCGACGAAAATCACGGCATCTCACTCCGCACGGCGCAGGAAAATTACCGCAGCTTCGGCGCCTGTGCGCGCACGATGCTCCGCTATGTCAGAGAGCCGAAGCCGGAGGAAATTCCACAATAGAAAAACGCAGGGCCTGCACTTGACAGGCCCTGCGTTTTTTCATGCAGCAATGCAAAAGATGTGTTACAGCCCCAGCTCTACGGCGCGGCGCAGGCGCACCTTGCCGTCCAGCGCGGCGTCGATGGTCTGGATCAGCGCCTCGCGGTCGCGGTTGAGTGTACCGCCGAGGGGAAGGTAGTTTGAGGCGTGGTTCGAACGGAACACGCTGCCCTCGGAGTCGATGTGTTCCAGGAAGAGCCGCGTCTCGCGCATCAGATCGGCAGGCCCCATCATCTGAAACTCGCCCGCCTCGATCCAATCGTGCAGGGGAGTGCCGGAGTAGACGCGCAGCGTCAGGAAAGCGATAAATTCCGGCTTCATCACGCTCACGGCCTTCGCCGTGTCGATGGCGTGGGCCTGCCAGTCGCCGTTGAGCCCAGCCATGCCGTTGATGGCGGTGACGGAGATGGCGATGCCAGCCGCCTTGCAGCGCAGCGCGTTTTTCACGGTCTCCGCCGCGGTGACGCCCTTGTTGAACTTCAAGAGCAGCTCCTCATTGCCGCTTTCCAAACCGATGTAGACGAGCGCCAGCCCGTGCTCGCGCAGCTTGCGCAGCTCCTCGTCCGTTTTGCGTTCGATGGCCTTGGTGGTGGCATAGGCGGCAACGCGTGTACACTCGGGGAAGTATTCGCGGATGAAGTCCAGCACCTGCAGCAGATAGTCCATCGGCAGGATCAGCGCGTCGCCGTCCGCGAGAAAGATGCGCTCGATGCGCCGCTCGTAGCTGCGCGCCTCGGCGAGGTCACGCAGGACCTCCTCCACCGGACGGATGGAAAACTTCTTATCCTTGTACATATTGCAGAACGCACATTTGTTGTGGCTGCAGCCAAGTGTGCATTGCACGATCAGGCTGTACGCCTCGCTCGGCGGACGGTAAACGGCTCCGTAATAGTGCATGGGCTTCCTCCTTGCCTGTTCAGTCTTCCAGCTTGGCCAGGCACTTCTTCATGAAGCGCTCGCAGTCGATGATGGCGCGCTCGTGCGTGCCCTCGCCGATGAGGCCCTTGTTATCGTATGCCTCGACCTTGAAGGTATACATCTTGCCGTTCTCGGAAATGGCGATCAGCTCGGCCTTGGCGGTGATCTCCGCGCCGATGGGGGAGGGAGAAACGTGGCGGACGTTGACCATCGTGCCGACGCTGCTCTTGCCCTCGGGAAGCTGCTCCTTCATGTAGTAGTAGGCCGCGGCCTCCATCCAGCAAATGAGGAAGGGCGTGGCGAAGATGTCTAGTCCGCCCGAGCCGAGCGCGCCGGCGGTGATCTCCTTGGTGACGACATTTTTGTATTCGTAAGTGTCTCCGATCTGCATGGGTTTGATTCCTTTCTTTCGTGCGATGTTTTTACTTGGCTGCCTTGACCTTGATCCAGAGCTTGCTCAGCTCACGCATGAGCGTCTGGTTGTCGTGGAACATCTCGTCCTTCTCGTAGCCGGAGCGGGGAAGGTAGGCGGCATTTTCTGCGTAAAGGTCCTCGGAGGAGGTCATCTCCTCAAAGACCTCTGCGTTGGGAGAAGTATACCCCACCGTCTCCGTATTGTCAAATGCGGCCTCATAGGTGAGCATATAGTTGATGAACTCGTGGGCGAGCAGGGGATTTTCCGCATTCGCGGGAATGACCATCGCGTCGCACCAGATGTTCGTGCCCTGCTCCGGCATATAGAAGCTCATGTCCTCGTTCTCGTCGAGAATGACGGTGGCGTCGCCGGAGTAGACGACCGCGAGATCCTTGTAGCCATTCATCATGCCGTCGATGACCTCGTCGGTGACGTAGACGGGCGACATGGTGTCGTTCATTTGCAGCAGCCATTCGTAGGCGGCGTTGATCTCGTCGGGGTCGGAGGTGTTCATCGAGTAGCCGAGCGCCTTGAACGCCATCATGAACGAGTCGCGCTCGGAGTCGTAGATGTAGAGGTGACCGGCGTAGTCGGTGTTGCGCAGCACCTCCCAGCCCTGTTCCTCCACCACGGCGGGATCGACGTTCTCGTGGTTGTAGACGATGCCGACGCTGCCCCAGAAGTAGGGAACGGACCACTCGTTATCGGGGTCATAGCTCATGCCGCGCACCGCGTCGTCCATATTCTCAAGGTTTGGAAGCAGGCTGTGATCGAGCGGCTGGAGATAATTCTCCTTCATCAGGCGTTCGATCATGTAGTCCGAGGGAATGACCACGTCGTACTTGTCGCCCGCCATGAGCTTGGTGTACATCATCTCATTGGAGTCGAAATTCTCCACGATGACGCGCACGCCGAACTGCTTTTCAAAGTCGCCGATGACGTTCTCACCGAGGTACTCGCCGGGGAGGTAGAGCTTGAGGACGTTGCTGCCGTACTTTTCGACGGCGGCAGCGTTCTTGTGCTGCTGAGAAAGGCTGACGCCGACCGTTCCGCCGAGAATGGCGAGCACCAGCACGCCGGCGACAGCGGCCATCAGCTTGCGGCTTTGTGCAAAGGATTTTCCCTTTTCACTTCCTTCTTTTTCACGCTTTTCGTGCAGGATCGGGACAAGGTTGACGATGCCGAGCACCAGCGTGATGGCGACAATGACGAGCGTGGAGAGTGCGTTGATGGAGGGATTGACGCGCTTGGACATGGTGTAGACCAGAATGGAAATGTTATTCACGCCGTTGCCCGTGGTGAAGTAGGAGATCACGAAGTCGTCAAAGCTCATGGTGAACGCGATGAGCGCGCCGGAGACGATGCCCGGACGGATCTGCGGCACGATGACGCGGGTGAGCGCCTGGAACGGCGTAGCGCCGAGGTCCATCGCCGCGTCGATGAGGTTCGGGTCGAGCGAGCGCAGCTTCGGCGTGACGGAGAGCATGACGTAGGGGATGCAGAACATGATGTGCGCGAGCAGCAGCGTCAGAAAGCCCTTCTTCACCGCCAGCACGCTGAAGAACATCAGCAGGCTGATGCCGGTGACAATATCGGGATTCATCACGGGCAGGTCGTTCACGCGCTCGACCATCGCCTGAAGGACCTTCTTCGACTTTGACAGTCCGATGGCGGTGACGGTGCCGACGATGGTGGAAACGACGGTAGCAAGAATGGCGATGACGACCGTATAGAGCACGGCTTCCATCATTGTCGAGTCCGCGAACATCTTCTCATACCAGCGCAGGGAGAAGCCGCCGAACTTCGTGAGCGAGCGGGAATCGTTGAACGAAAAGACGATGATGTAGAGAATGGGGAGGTAGAAGAACAGCAGCGTCAGCGTAAGGATGACCTTGGAGGCGGCAGAGGTTTTCTTTTTCATCGTCCGTCACTCCTTTCCGCGGCTGGCGGGCTGCACGTCGACCTTGCGCGTGAGCCACATCGAAAGCATGATGATGATCGCCATGATGAGGGAAATGGCGCTGCCGAAGTTCCAGTCGCCGGAGGTGAGGAACTGCGACTCGATGATGTTGCCGACGAGCACGAATTGGCCGCCGCCGAGGAGCTTCGGAATGAAGAAGCTGGAAACGGCGGGCAGGAACACGAGCGTGATGCCGGAAATGACGCCGGGGAGGGAGAGCGGCAGCGTCACGCGCAGAAACGCCTGCACGGGTGTGGCGCCGAGGTCGTTGGCGGCCTCCAGCAGGCTCTTGTCCATCTTGGCGAGGGAGGTGTGGATCTGCAGGATCATAAAGGGAATAAAGTTATACACCATGCCGAGAATGACGGCGAAGCTCGTGTGGATCATCGAGACTGGCCCAATGCCGAAAAAGCCGAGAATGGTGTTGAGGATACCCTCGTCCTGCAAAATGCCCATCCACGCATAGGTGCGCACGAGCATATTGACCCATGTCGGCATCGTGATGAGCAGGATCATGATGGTGTTCGAGCGGCTGTTCATCTGGGCGATGGCATAGGCGATGGGGTAGCCGAGCGCGATGCAGATGAGCGTCGTGAGCACGGCGATGTAGAGCGAGCGGCCAAGCACCTCCATGAACACGGTGTCGGTGACAAAGCGCTTGAAGTTATCGAAGGTGAACTGAAAGGTCAGCACCTCATTGCCGGAAACGGTGAAGGCGTAGAGCACGATGAGCAGCATCGGCAGCACGATCATCACGCTGATCCAGGCGACGTAGGGGTACGTCATGGAACGGAACTGCTTCACCACTGCCCCTCCTTCTTCATGACGTGAATGTCCTCGGGGCGGAAGATGAGGCCGACCTCCGCACCCTCCTCGCAGGCGCGCGTGGTGGAGACCTTGTACTCATAGCCCTCGGTGGAGAAGGTCACGTCGTAGACGCCCGGCTCGATGGTCTCGGGGTCGAAATCGTACTTGACATCGGAGATCTCGACCTGCTCGCCGTCCTCGAGGGACCACGCGGACGCGCTCGCCCAGGTCTCCAGATCGGTGTCGAGCGCGATGCTCTCCTGAATGTCCTCGACCTTCTTGAAGAAGTTCATCGCGTAGATCTCTTCCTGATAGACCTTGCTCTCCACGCGGTTCTCCGCCATGACCGCGGCCTTGACCGTGATGGACGTTCCGGCGGCGGTGGTGAAGGTGACAGAGTAGCTGCCGACCTCGGGCTTGATGTCGTATTCGACGTTCTTGATGGAGATGGGCTCCTCGGTCTCCACATCCCACGCCTCAGCAGAGGCGAGGGCGACGACCTTGGCGTCGTCCAGCTCGCCGACGTCCTCGACGTCGATGAGGAAGGCGCTGGCGCTGATCTTCTCACCGGCGTCGGCATTGAGCACGGGACGGTCCTGCGAGACCTGCATCTTGACGGTGATGGTCGTGCCGACGCGGGTCTCGACCACGGTATCGTAGTGCATCCCCTTGAAAAGCTGAGACTTCACAACGCCCTTGAGCATACCCTCGGCGCGGGGAACAATGTCAAGATGCTCGGGACGGATGACGACGTCCACCTTTTCATTCTTGTTGAAGCCGCGGGCACGGCAGGGGAACTTCTTGTCCTCAAAGACCACGAGGTCGTCGCCCTGCATCACACCGTCGATGATGTTCGTCTCGCCGATGAAGTTGGCGACGAACTCGTTGACGGGGTAGCGATAGATCTCGGTCGGCGTACCGATCTGCTGGATCTCGCCCGCGTTCATGACTACGATCTTGTCGGACATGGTCAGCGCCTCCTCCTGGTCGTGGGTCACATATATAAACGTTATGCCCATCTGCTGCTGGATACGCTTCAGCTCGTTCTGCATATCCTTGCGCAGACGCAGATCCAATGCGCCCAGCGGCTCGTCCAGAAGCAGTACCTTCGGACGGTTCACCAGTGCGCGGGCGATGGCCACCCGCTGCTGCTGGCCGCCGGACAGCTGGTCAATGCGGCGGCGGTCAAAGCCCTTCAGGCTGACCACCTCCAGCATTTCGGTGACACGCTGCCGTATCTCCGCCTCCGGCACTTTGGCGATGCGCAGGCCGAAGGCGATGTTTTCAAACACATCCAGATGCGGGAACAGCGCATATTTCTGGAACACCGTGTTGATCTGCCGTTTGTGTGGCGGAACGTCATTGATCCTCACCCCGTCAAAGGTCACATCACCGGAAGTGGGTGTGGTAAACCCACCGATGATGCGCAGCGTTGTGGTCTTGCCGCAGCCGCTGGGTCCAAGCAGTGTGAGGAATTCAGAATCGTTGATATAAAGATTGATGTTATCGAGAACCAGCTCGTCGTCAAACGCCATGCAGAGATCCCGCAGGCGAATCAACTCTTTGGCCATTTATCCTCCCCCGTTCATACATAAAATAACCCTCCTCCCCGGAAACCGCCGGCGCCTGTTCCTGCGCCGCTTTTTCCGTCGAAAGAAAGCAGGTACAATATATATGGTATCCCCCCAAAAGTCAATGCCTTTTCCCGCTTTTCCCAAAAAAAATCGTGCGGGGCTTCGTCAACAGCTCCGCACGACGTTTTCAGCCGAAATATTTTGCCCGGAACGGCACGTTTTCCACCGTAAAAGTCCTGCCCCGCAGGTAGTTCAGGATTCCCGCGTCCGTGGGCAGGTCGAAGGTCAGCTCATAGGCATACAGCGCCTGCCGCGTCTCCCCGTACCGGCGGTTGACGTCGCCCCGTCCGTACTTACCGTCCCCCAGCAGCGGACAGCCCAGATCGGCAAAGGACGCCCGGATCTGGTGAGTACGCCCCGTCTCCAGCCCCACCTCCACCAGAGACAGCTCGCCCCGCGTCTCCAGCGTGCGGTAGTCCGTCACGGCGGTCTTGCCGCCAGGTACCGGCTTGTGGTACACCGCCACCTGCTTTTTCTGCTCATCCTTCAGCAGGAAGCACTCGATCCTGCCCTCCGGCGGCTTGGGACGCCCCACGGTGATGCACAGATACCGCTTGTCGATCTCCCGCAGCCGGATCTTCTCGTTGATGATCCGCAGCGTCTCGGCGTTCTTGGCGGCGATGACCATGCCTCCTGTGTTGCGGTCGATGCGGTTGCACAGCGCGGGAGCGAAGGCGTTCTCCCAGCGGGGGTTCCACTCCCGCTTCTGATAGAGGTACGCCTGAATGTGGTTGATGAGGGTGTTCACCTTCTCCGTCTCGTCGGCGTGGACCACCAGCCCCGGCCGCTTGTTGACCAGCAGCAGGTTCTCGTCCTCGTACACGGTGTCCACCTGGGGCTTGAACAGCGTCAGGAAAAGATTCTCCTCCGACGGCTTGTCAAAGAACTCGTCGTTGATGTATAATTGCACCACATCGCCCTGGGCCAGCCGCTGGTCCCGCTGGGCCCGTGCGCCGTTGACCTTGATACGCTTGATGCGTATGTACTTCTGCATCAGCGCCGGCGGCAGCAGCGGCAGCGCCTTGGACACGAAGCGGTCCAGCCGTACTCCGGCGTCGTTTTTCCCGATGGTCAGCTCCCGCATGGGCGCACCTCCCTTGTGTTCTCCGTCCATTGTAACCGCTTTTGGAAAAAAGTCAAAATATTTGTGAGAAAATGTTTGACAAGGGATTTTGTGTCGGCTATAATACTACTCGTGTCATTGCGAGGTGTACTATGCGTCTGAACGTAAACAAGCTGCTGCATACCCCCGGCTCCCGGCAGGAGATCCATTTTGAGATGGACCTTTCCGATCTGGAGTTCGGCGGTACTTATCCTGTAACGCGACCGGTTGTTGTGGACGGCCAGCTGCGGAATCAGGCGGGTATGCTGCTGTGTGAGCTTCAGATCACCACCACGCTCCACTGCATCTGCGACCGCTGCGCCCAGGCGTTCGATCAGGAGAAATCCACGGACTACGCCTGTGTGCTGGCCGAGGAGCGTCAGTCCGATGAGGATGACGACATCGTGCTGTTGGACGACGATGAGGTGGATGTGACGGAACTGGCGCGGGACGCCTTTATCCTCGATATGGACACGAAATTTCTCTGCTCTGAGGACTGCAAGGGACTATGTCCCGGCTGCGGTGCCGACCTGAACCGCGAGAGCTGCCGCTGCAAGAAGGCGGTGGATCCCCGGCTGGCCAAGCTGGCGCAGCTGTTGCAGAAGGACGAGTGAATCCATTATAAATTGCTGCTCAGGCAGTTAATACCAAGGAGGTGTCAACATGGCAGTCCCTAAGGGAAAAGTATCCAAGCAAAGACGCAATAAGAGACGTTCTTCCGTATGGAAGCTGGCAGCTCCCGCTCTGGTGGCATGCCCCAAGTGCGGTGCTCTGCATCTGCCTCACAGAATGTGCCAGGAGTGCGGCAGCTACAATGGCCGTGAGGTCAAAGTTGTCAAGTCCGTGGCGGCGAAGTAAGAGACAATTGCTTGCTTTAGGAGGGAAGAGAATTCTTCCCTCCTTTACTTTTGCGCGGAACCGTAAGGGTACCGGGTCAGCGCGCCGTGAAAAGTCTCCGTTTTCCCTTGCCATACAGGGAAATTACGGATATAATAGATTCAATCATTCAACTTCTTGCGGCGGCAGCGAAACACACCAACGCCGCTCAGGAAAGGAGTCATCTTATGTCGAAACCTATCATCGCCATCGTGGGCCGCCCCAATGTGGGCAAGTCCATGCTGTTCAATAAGATCATCGGCCGGCGGCTGTCCATTGTGGAGGACACCCCCGGCGTGACCCGCGACCGGATCTACGGGGAGAGCGACTGGCAGGGCCGGAAGTTCACCCTCATCGACACCGGCGGCATCGAGCCCCGGACGGACAATCAGATCCTGGCCTTCATGCGTTCTCAGGCCCAGATCGCCATTGACAACGCCACGGTCATCGTGTTCCTCTGCGACATCAAGACCGGTATGACCGCTTCCGATCAGGAGGTGGCCTCCATGCTCCAGCGCTGCGGCAAGCCGGTGATCCTGGCTGTCAACAAGGTGGACCAGGGCCGCAGCCCGGACATCTATGAATTCTATAATCTGGGTCTGGGCGATCCCATCGCCGTCTCCGCCGTCCACGGCCACGGTACCGGTGACCTGCTGGATGCTTGCGTGCAGTACTTCCCGCCGGAGGACGAGGAGGAAGAGGAAGATGACGCCATCAAGGTGGCGGTCATCGGCAAGCCCAACGCCGGCAAGTCCTCTCTGGTGAACAAGATCTTAGGGGAGGAGCGGGTCATCGTGTCCAACGTGGCGGGCACCACCCGCGACGCCATCGACTCCCGCTTTACCAACGATAAAGGCAGTTTCGTCTTTATCGACACCGCCGGTATGCGGAAAAAGTCCAAAATCGAAGAGGATATTGAGAAATACAGTGTCCTCCGGGCAACTATGGCCATCGACCGGGCGGCCGTGTGCCTGATCATGATCGACGCCACCGAGGGCGTCACCGA
>ENA-ORTS01002700-ORTS01002700.1-human-gut-metagenome-genome-assembly--contig:-NODE-2700-length-10221-cov-2.466949_pt1 | contig 10221 bp, 8 predicted proteins | sample MGYA00241911_ERZ509186 | MGnify/ENA primary metagenome ERZ509186 (study PRJEB26280, sample SAMEA2338852) | human gut metagenome | biome: human gut; feature: human-associated habitat; material: faeces...
GTTCTTTGATCTGATTTTGTTTTTCCTCTTTTGCACCATCTAAAAATGCAGGGTTATTTTCTCCTTTGACTGCTGTTGAGATTGCCTGTGTCACGATATCTTCGTTGGATAAATAATAGGATATTGGCTGCATTAAAAATAATGCCCCCCAGGAAAGCGCTCCCTAACGATCTCATATCAGCTTGTGGCAAATTAAGCAGAAACCCCTGCCCCTCAGAGCCAAAGCTGCCCAACGTAAAAGCGGAAAAAACGGAAAAGAGCAACACTCCAATCACATAATCCCAATAAAAGAACTCATACCGCCAAGTCTTCGAGGCCAGCTTCTGTGTATTTCCCCACGATCCCCAACAAAGCATTGTGACAACACAAAATAGGATCGCCAACGAATAATCTTGTACTATAAACATAACTTCCTTACTTTGAAACAGGTTGATGCATCATATAATTTTCAATAAGAACCGCCATCTCCACCGCCGGCACTTTCTCGATCAGACGAAGGTCCTTACCTTTCCCATCCGGTGTCCAGCTATTGGCTCCTTCATCATTCACGACACGGAACGTTCCGCGCTCCACATTATAATAAGGTTCATACCCTTTGACTGCCACCAGCACAGCCGTAAGATCCCAACTCATCCGGCCATTTGGATCGCCTTCGGCAAAACAGAGCGAATAGGCATCTTTCACAGGACTGTCTTCCACATCCATCTGGACCAGCTTCTTCCCGGTAAAAATCATATTTCCGATTTCAAAACCACTAAATATGATTTCCGTAGGCCATCGCTCTGCCACCACACGGGATGCTGGGGTATCACAATAGACATTAAATTCCTTCCCTTCGGGAAACAAACCTGCCATCGAAACCACCCGTTTCACCTTCTTCGCGACTAAATCACAGCCGGAAAGCGGACTATATTCGTCACCACCGGAAAGCAATAGGTCCTTCAGGTTGGTGAAAAAACCGATCGTACAAACCACAACGCTGCTATCCGGCTGCGTACTCAAAATCCGGCGATAGACCTTCACCGCATCCGAAGCATCCGAGGTTTTTGCCGTTTTATATGGATAACGTGCCGGAAGCTCTTCCGTCCATTTAGTCTTATGCCAGGTGGTCAGCGAAACGCCACCCTCGCTTTTCGGGGCACCGACAGGAATGTCCGGTCGGTTGAAATAGGTGTTCAGCACTTCTATGCAGGGTACGACATGCTCGTCCTTATTAGACGAAACAGCCGCTAAAATGTTCACTTGCCCACTATCAGCCAACGCGTGCATCAGAGCCATCGCACCGACATCATCATAATCCGGTCCCAGATCCGTATCCAATATCAGGTTGACAGGCTGCACCGTCGTTTCTTCCGGAGCAGTTACAGCCGATTTTCCGGAACAGGCCGCCAGCAAAGCGGTCAAACAGGTAAAAAGAATCGTTTTTTTCATGTTATTGAATTTATACAAGATTTGATTAATCGAATATATCCACTTCGTTCCGATAAGGAGCTGACGACTGCGCCCCTACACGTGTCACCGAGATAGCCGAAGCCTTACAGGCAAACCGGACGGATTCTTTCAAATTTCGCCCTTCGGACAAAGCGACAGTCAGGGCTCCATTAAATACATCGCCGGCGGCAGTCGTGTCGACAGCTTCTACTTTCAAAGCGGGAACTATCTCGGCTTCTCCGTCGCTACAAATAAGTGCCCCTTTTGATCCCAGCGTAATAATAACATGCTGCACTCCCATTCCCGAAAGGACACGGGCAGCCTCCACCGCTGAAATATCGTCCGTTATCTTCACACCGGTAATCATCTCCGCTTCCGTCTCGTTCGGCGTGATCAAATATAAATGATGGAGCAGATCGGCCGGTAATGGATGTGCCGGAGCCGGATTCAGAATCACTTTCTTCCCCTTTTGCCAGGCGATATCCGCAACAAAGCACACGGTCTCCATCGGGACCTCCAGCTGCATCAGGATCAAGTCAGCCAACTCAATAGCCTCCTCTGCCTTCGCTAGATCGGACGGCAGAAGGTTAGCATTCGCTCCCGAAGCGACGACAATGCAGTTTTCCGCTTTTTCGTCCACCGTGATCAGGGCTACGCCGGAAGGATTCCCAGAATCTGAAAAGACATAAGAGGTATTGATTCCCTCCTCCTCGAAAAGTTGTTGTGACTGGTGACCGAATATATCACTTCCGGTCTTGCATATAAAAGTGACGGAACCACCCAAACGCGCTATCGCCACTGCTTGGTTCGCCCCTTTTCCACCGGGATTCATAAAGAATGTTCCACCCAAAATCGTTTCACCCGGACGAGGCAGATGAGCGGCTTTTATAACCATATCGGTATTGCAACTCCCAACCACCAGGATTTGTCGTCTGGATATTTGTGTTGTGTCCATATTTTATTTCGTATTAAATTATGAATCATTTGCAATGAAGCGTTACAAATATAATATGTATATCGTTTCTTTTTTCCACATAATTCTTTGGAAAAGATAAACCCAAATCTTATTTTTGTAAATAACATATACAAAATATATCTTATAGACAAACAGATAAATTTATGAAACAGGCCACAAAACTCAATCAGGTCATGCTATTGATCAAGTCGCTTTCCAAAGCGGAAAAACGATACATCAGACTCTATACCAACCTGCAAAACGGGGATAAACATTATATGGTTCTATACGACCTGGCATGCGAAGGCTTCTCCGCCGAACAAATATATGAGAAGTTTTGCGGCAAAGTGAACGAAAAAAGCTTTGAGATAGCAGCCAAGCATCTTTATCGGGTATTGTTGGATTGCCTCGTCCAATTGAGGGAGAAACAAGACATACAGACGACTATCTTCAATTATATCACAAAGGCTGGCATTCTTTTCGAACGGGAACTTTTCGACAATGCACTTGCCGAATTGGAAAAAGCAAAGAAGCTGGCCGTCACATACGAAAACGATCCACTCCTCCTTCTGATTTACCGTACGGAATTGAAATATCTAAGCACACTCGGTTTTGAAGGCATCAGCGAGAAAGAACTGGTAAGCAAACAAATGCAGATTAACGACGTAATGAAATATGCCCGCAACACGAACCTCCACCTGCAACTATATGATATTCTGAAATACCGCATTACCTATAAAGGGTATGCCCGTTCGAACAAACAGAAAGAGAACCTGAACGATCTTGTTTTAAGCGAACTGAACTTGATCGCCAACCATTCCTACCAGGGATTCGAGGCACACAAACTTCACCTGTTGTTCCAAGCGACCTACTACCTGAATGCCGGAAACTATAAATCGGCGATCCGCTTCTATCAGGAACTGATCGCGCTTTTCGAAGCGAACCGGCATCTAATCCTCAACCCACCGATCTACTACCTGAGTGCCATAGAGGGAGTACTGAACAGCCTGCACGTTGCCGGATTATACCGGGAAATGCCTTTCTTTTTGTCCAAACTGAAAGAAATCAGCACGGGCAACTACCCAACAGAGTTCCTGATGGAAGTACAAGGACGCCACTACCTGTACGAACTCTCGGGATTGCTCAACACCGGACAATTTGACGCAGCAGTGCATCTTACAGAGACCTATACCGATTTTTTTGCTAAGAAAGCAACCATGACCAGACCGGAAACCCAACTAAAACTATCCCTCTATTCTTCCATCCTTTATCTTTGCCTGGGAGAACCGATGAAAGCCCGTAAAAGCATGAAAAACATACTCGGTTCCGGCAAATTCTTCCACACATTGCCGTCCTACAAAACAGCCCGCCTCATCAATCTCCTTATCCAGGCAGAACTAGGGAACTATTGCTTTTTCGCGAACGAAATAAGCTCCATCAAGCGAATGATCGGTTACGAGAAGCAAGTGTATATCACCGAAAAACTACTATTCCGCTTCCTAATGGCCCATCCATTGCCCATCTATAAAAAAGACCAAGAGAAGCTGTGGTCACAATACCAAAAGGATATAATGCGTATCCGGCAAGACAAATACGAAAAACAACTCCTTAAAACTTTCGATTTTACAGCTTGGATCGAGAGCAAACTAACAAACATCCCTCTCCGGGAGATTTTGTCGCGAACAGATTGGTATATATCGGCAAAACAGTAATTCAGGGCATAATATCCGTAATTTATCTACAAAGAGAAAAAGAATACATGCCGACCTTTGTAAAAAAATCAATGCAATAGATTCAAAAATGTGCCGGCTAATACCATTGTTGGTTGCGCATCGGCCAAATCAATACAAAAGATATGAAAAAAATAATAGCATTAGCATTGTTGATGGCTGGAGTCACGGCAATGGAGGCAGGAAACAGGATAATTGAAGAGAATATAATTCAAACTGATAAAAAGAATATAGAAATGGAAGACTTAGAATTGACAAAAGAATGGGACAAGATTTTCCCGAAGAGCTATAAAGTGAATCACAGTAAGGTAACATTTCGCAACCGCTACGGCATCACGCTTGCAGCCGATATGTATACACCAAAGAATATAAACGGGAAAATGGCGGCTATCGCTATATCCGGTCCTTTCGGGGCCGTGAAGGAACAAGCATCAGGCCTCTACGCACAAACAATGGCAGAACGCGGTTTCCTGACCATCGCTTTCGATCCTTCATACACTGGAGAGAGTGGTGGAACACCCCGCTATGTAGCCTCTCCCGACATCAACACCGAGGACTTTTGCGCAGCTGTGGATTTCCTCTCTACACACGATGACGTCGATCCCGAACGCATCGGCATCATCGGTATTTGCGGATGGGGAGGTATGGCACTCAACGCTGCCACGATCGATACCCGCATCAAGGCCACAGTCACTTCCACGATGTACGACATGAGCCGGGTAAACGCAAACGGCTATTTCGACTCCATGAATGCCGACCAGCGCCATGAACTCCGCCGCCAACTCAACGAACAACGTACAATAGACACGAAGAACGGCTCATACGCGCTCACCGGCGGAGTGGTCGATCCACTCCCCGACGATGTCCCCTGGTTTGTAAAAGACTATCACAACTATTATAAGACCGACCGTGGTTATCACAAACGGTCACTCAACTCCAACGGAGGATGGAACAAGACATCGGCTCTTTCGTTCATCAACATGCCTTTACTCACTTACAGCGACGAAATCCGTAGTGCCGTATTCATGATACACGGCGAGAAAGCCCATTCCCGTTATTTCAGCGAAGACGCATTCAAGAAACTAACGGGTGATAACAAAGAGTTGCTGATCCTCCCCGGTGCCAACCATGTCGACCTTTACGACAACCTGTCAGTAATCCCGTTCGACAAAATCGAACATTTTTTCCATAAATATTTGAAATAACAAAAAGTTTGGAACGATTCAGGAATTTCATCTAAAATAAGCCAAGTAAAAGGTAATGTACAATAAGGCCAAGGACTACTACAAGGCATGGTTCATCCTTGACCTTTGTTGGGAAAGGAAGTAAGGTCAAGTCCTGGCAAGTCTCCGGCGTTCGAAACAAACTCCAAAATACAGGTCCGGCCTATACCGGTTGCACGAAAACGATCAATGGCAGGACCTACTATTATTCATAATTTGATACGATAGACGGAGAAACTAAGCGGTCTCAAGTTCACTTCTCCCTGCGGAGCCTCCACCTCAATATCAGAAACGAGCGGGACTACTGTCGAAGGATTACACAACGTGTTTTTAGCTTCCAGGTCGGAAGAATGGAGCAACGTAAGCGTCCCTTTATGCTTACCGGCCGAAAGACCGTTCAAGTTCAACTTAATCCGCTTGTTACGGATTCCGGTATTGGCGACTTTGATGATAAGCTCGTCTGAATGCTTATCGACCGCTGCAGTGGCATACAAATCCAACTGTCCGGTGACCGGTTCGCCCTGCATGGTCAGCGGAACGACGTTCGTACCAGCATTATGACCATATAGCTGCTGCACATAATAGTTAGGAGTCTTTACCAATGAAAGGTTGTCGAACCAGATCAGATCCGGACGCCACTGCCAAGCATCCACATGAGCAAAAAGCGGGGCATACGTGCATAAGCACACCACATCCGCGTTTCGCTCGAAACCTGTCATAAAAGCGGCTTCACACAAGGCGGTCAGAAAACTGTTCTCGCGGTTGACAGAATGGCAGGCATATTCGCCGGCAAACACTTTCGGTCCTTGGCGGTCGTACGAATCATAGCGTTTGGCTCCGTTCAGGAACCATTCAGGAGAGCGGTAGAAATGTTCGTCCACTAAATCCACTTTCAAGCGCCTCATTTCCGGCCAGAGGTAATCAAAATCCTCCCCTTCCGATTGCGGACCGGAACTACCGATGATCTTTATCTCCGGATATTTAGCCCGAATCGCTTTGACAAACAGTTCGAGACGTTCGGGATAAAGCGGTCCCCACTGTTCGTTGCCGATGGCAATAAGTTTAAGGTTAAAAGGAGCCGGATGTCCCATATCGGCACGTATCTTTCCCCATTCGCTGGTTGCCGAACCGTTAGCAAACTCAATTAGGTCGAGGGCGTCGTCTATATAAGGTTGTAGCTTATCCACCGGACAATTCTCGTTCGGGTCCTGGTTTTCATACTGGCAGGAAAGACCGCAGTTCAACACGGGAAGCGGTTCAGCCCCAATATCTTCACTCAATAGGAAATATTCGAAAAAGCCCAAGCCGCAGGACTGATAATAATCCGGAAACTTTTTGTGCGAGAATGTATAGTTCCATCGATTGATATTGATCGGACGGTTCTCGACCGGACCGACCGTGTTTTTCCACTGGTAGCGGGTAGCCTTGTTCGTTCCCTCCACAATGCAACCGCCGGGAAAGCGGAAGACACCAGGTTTCAGTTCCTTCAAAGCCTGTGCCAAATCAGCACGCATGCCGTTCGGACGGTTGTTGAATGTCTTTTGTGGAAACAATGAAATATGTTCGAGATCGACAATTCCTTTTGTCACCATCGTGATACGCAGACGGGAACGGGCTTCTGTCGCTCCCGGCGTCAGAACAACCGTATATTTCTTCCATTCCTTGCCGCTCACCTCGATCTCTTTTTGCTCGTACAGGTCATTCCGGCTGTCCACTAGGTTTATACGCAGCTTGACCGGCGCATCGCCGGACCGAGTGCGGGCATATAAAGAGAAGTCGTACTTCTCCCCTTCCCTGATGCCGATCCCATTGAAGCCTTCATTGTCAAGGCCGGTTCCGGTCAGCTCCTTTTCATAAGAAAGGCGGACATAATGCGGATTACGGTCGAAACAGGGCTTCTGGGTCTGCACACTGACATTCCCGAAGGGCGTCCAGCCCCCAAACGGATTTTCAAACTCGAAAGAACGGTTCTTGACAAGTTCGGCATACAGGCCGCCATCGGCTCCGTAATTGATATCTTCAAAAAAGATCCCGTACATGGTCGACTGGATAGGCGCACCTGTTTTCTGCACATCTATCTTAAATTCATTACTTTGTGCCATTAAACCGACAACACCCATGCTAAACAGACACAGGGCAATGGCTTTTTTCATACTTTTTGTCATAGGTATGTGTTTTTCCGTGAATACAAAGATTATTTAGTTACAAATGTACACTAATAAATCCGATTGAAAGAAGACGTATCGTCCGTTTTAGCAGACAAAAAGCCGTTTTATGCTATAAAACATCTTCAAAGTAGCGCATGAATACAAAGAAGAGAGTAATTTTACACACAATTTTGAAACTATATTTACATGAAGAACGAAAGCACGCTGTCTGGCTTAACTGTAGCTAATTTCAGCAAGCAAATAGACGGCAAGGAGACGATGCTATGCATCCTTACAAATAACAAAGGGGCAGAACTTACCATTACCAACTACGGTGCAAAGATTGTATCGCTTATGGTACCGGATCGGTCCGGAAAGTTAACCGATGTAGTAACAGGACACAATTCTATAGACGAATACCTGGTTTCCGAAGAACCTTATTTCGGAGCTATCTGCGGACGATACGGCAACCGTATCGCGAGCGGAAAATTCACATTGGATGGCATTGTGTACGATAAATTGGCTATCAATAATGGGCCGAACAGCCTGCATGGTGGTTTGAAAGGCTTCAATTCCGTAGTCTGGGACCTAAACAAGATCGACGGCCAGACGGTGGAATTGAAATACACGTCTGCCGACGGTGAAGAAGGCTTCCCCGGAAAACTGGATACAACAGTGACTTATCATCTTTCCGATGACAATGAGGTCATAATCACGTATCATGCGGTAACAAACAAACCGACCGTCTTGAACCTGACCAATCACTCCTACTTCAACCTATCCGGCCAAGGTGATCCTTCCGTATATGATCATAAACTGACAATCAATGCAGACTACTATCTGCCGACCGACGAAACGGCTATACCTTATGGTCCGAAAGAAAAAGTAGAAGGAACTCCGATGGACTTCCGTACTCCACACGAAGTGGGCGAACGTATCGATGAAGATTTCGAAGCACTGAATTTCGGAAAAGGATATGACCATACATATATATTAAATAAAAAAGAAGAGAACGAGCTGTCACTCTGCGCCCGTTGCACATCGCCCAAAACCGGCATCGTAATGGAATGCTACACGACACAACCGGGTGTGCAATTATACACAGGTAATTGGATGACAGGCAATTTCGTCGGCAAGAACGGACAACGCTATCCGGCACGTGCCGCCCTTTGTCTGGAAACACAGCACTATCCCGACAGCCCGAACAAACCGGAGTACCCGTCCACCGTCCTACGCCCGGGTGAAACGTTCCAGAGCAAGACAATTTATAAATTTTCTGTCGAATAACAAGTAACAAATTAATAATAACAAAAAAAACATCAATCAATGACTCAACAAAAAAAACAATGGAGTGCCATCATCATCATGATTGCACTTTTTGCTATGATCGCATTCGTGACAAATCTTTGTTCACCAATGGCTATTATTGTAAAGAACGACTTCGGAGCAAGCAATGTCCTTGCCCAAATCGGAAACTATGGTAACTTCATCGCCTATTTGGTAATGGGAATCCCCGCAGGTATGCTGATTGCCAAATATGGCTACAAAAAAACGGCTCTTATCGGCCTAGCCATAGGTATCATCGGTATTTTAATCCAATGGTTGAGCGGTCACGTAGGCAAAGAAAGCGCTTTCTTGGTTTATCTGATCGGAGCGTTTACCAGCGGTTTCACCATGTGTATTTTGAACTGCGTAGTCAACCCGATGCTTAACTTGTTGGGAGGTGGCGGAAACAAGGGTAACCAGCTGATTCAGCTCGGAGGTGTATTCAACAGTACCGCAGCCGTTGCTTGCTACATCTTGATGGGAGCTCTTATCGGTGATGCAGCAAAGGCACATATTGCCGATGCCACCCCTGCTCTGATGATCGCTCTGGCTATTTTTGTCATCGCATTTGTAGTGATCATGTTCACTAAAATCGAAGAGCCCGAACAGGCTCCGGTCGACACAAGTCTAATCAAAGGAGCTTTAAGCCATCGTCATTTTGCTTTGGGCGCCCTGGCTATCTTCTTATATATGAGTGTAGAAGTAGGAACTCCTACCTATATCCTACAATATCTGACATCTAAAGGCATACCGGCCAGCACCGTCGGCCTTATCGTAGCTGTTTACTGGCTGATGATGCTTATCGGACGTTTTGTAGGAGCAAGTATCGGTGCCAAAATTTCCAGCCGCGCGATGATCACGACTGTCGCAAGCGCCACTTTGCTGTTAGTGAGCTTCGGAATGTTTTCACCTGAAACGAGTACGGTTGAAGTTCCCGGTATAGATTGGGCTTCATTAAGCGTTATCTGGCAGGAAGTTCCCGTCGGTATTCTGGCATTCCTTCTCGTTGGTCTCTGCACCAGTGTAATGTGGGGTGGTATCTTCAACATGGCGGTTGAAGGATTAGGTAAATACACGGCCATTGCCAGCGGTATCTTTATGACAATGGTGTTCGGTTGCGCCGTAATGGTTGCTATCCAGGGTTGGGTTGCCGATATGACCGACTACATGACCAGCTATTGGGTTGTGCTTTTCAGTGCTGCTTACATTTTATTCTACGCAGCTATCGGTTCCAAACCGTCAAAAAAATCAGAATAAGACTATAAATATGCCAATTCATGAAATTATCCGGTTACCAATAAAGCCGGATAATTTCTTTATTTATAACACATCTAAAAAATTAATATCATGCAACAAAAGATCAGAAATAAATTTCAGGAGTTATTCTCAACAAAAGGTAGCGTATATGC
>ENA-ORTS01002702-ORTS01002702.1-human-gut-metagenome-genome-assembly--contig:-NODE-2702-length-10217-cov-3.166207_pt1 | contig 10217 bp, 6 predicted proteins | sample MGYA00241911_ERZ509186 | MGnify/ENA primary metagenome ERZ509186 (study PRJEB26280, sample SAMEA2338852) | human gut metagenome | biome: human gut; feature: human-associated habitat; material: faeces...
ATGTCGTATACACAAAAAAACTTTGTACATTTGCAACTCATAAAGACAAACCTTCCCTTTATAAAGACAATATGACAAAGAAAGCAATCGTTATGGGTGCCACATCGGGCATCGGAATGGAAGTGGCAAAACTGCTTGCCGCCAAAGGATGGCAAGTGGGAATAGCCGGAAGAAGAATAGAAAGACTGCAGGCACTGATGGCTGACGGCATCACCTGCTATCAACAGATAGATGTCACATCAGCCGATGCTCCTCACCTACTGCAACAACTCATCGACAAGTTGGGAGGCATGGACCTGTATTTCCACAGTTCCGGAATAGGATGGCAAAACAACCTGCTCGATATAGAGAAAGAACTGAAGACGGTGGAAACGAACGGGATGGGATTCACAAGAATGGTAGACACCGCATTCAACTGGTTTGCTGCCCACGCTCGAGAAAAAGAGAGGAAACACAACTATCGCATTGCCTGCATCACATCCATAGCAGGAACAAAAGGACTTGGTGCTGCCCCAGCCTATTCTGCCACCAAACGATTCCAAAACCACTACTTGGAATGCCTTGCCCAGCAAGCACGTATGCGCCAGCTTCCCATCTCGATAACAGACCTACGGCCAGGATTTGTGGCAACCGACCTGATTGCAGGCAGCAAATATCCGCTACAGCTAAGAGCAGAAGAAGTGGCAAGGCACATCGTACATGCCATTGAGAAAGGGAAAGAAGTAAAAGTCATAGACTGGCGGTACGCCATCCTCGTCTTCTTCTGGCGTCACATACCAAGATGGCTGTGGACAAGGTTGAAAATCTCTCAATAATATGGGTCAAAAAAATCCCTCCTTCAGGCATGATACACGAAGGAGGGATTTATAGTATAGATGGCAGGAATCTGCTTTTCTAATCTTTACCCGCGAAGAAATCATCACGGGGAGAAAGCCTTACTCCCACTCGATTGTCGAAGGTGGTTTTGAAGAGATGTCGTAGCAAACGCGGTTCACACCCTTCACCTTGTTAATAATCTCGTTGCTAACCTTTGCCATGAAGTCGTAAGGCAGATGTGCCCAGTCGGCTGTCATCGCATCGGTACTGGTCACAGCACGCAGAGCCACAGGATGCTCGTATGTACGCTCGTCACCCATCACTCCTACCGAACGGACAGTAGAAAGCAATACGGTACCTGCCTGCCAGATCTGGTCGTAGAGAGAAACCTCAATCTCGCCATTCTGCATGTCGGCAGGAACACCAGCAGCCAATACACGGCGGGCTTCCTCACCACTCAACTTCACCTTGTACTCACGCAAGCCGCGGATATAGATATCATCGGCATCCTGTAGAATACGCACCTTCTCGGGAGTAATATCACCCAGAATACGTACTGCCAAACCAGGACCTGGGAAAGGATGACGGGTAATCAGATGCTCAGGCATTCCCATAGAACGGCCAACACGACGAACCTCATCCTTGAACAACCACTTCAATGGCTCGCACAACTGAAGGTTCATCTCCTTAGGAAGACCACCCACATTGTGATGGCTCTTGATGACCTTACCAGTAATATTCAAGCTCTCGATACGGTCGGGATAGATAGTTCCCTGTGCCAACCACTTGGCTCCGGTCTGCTTCTTAGCCTCAGCATTGAATACCTCCACAAAGTCGCGGCCTATAATCTTGCGCTTCTGCTCAGGATCGGTCACACCAGCCAGGTCGGCAAAGAACTTCTCGGATGCATCCACACCAATCACGTTCAGACCCAAGCACTTGTAATCCTCCATCACATCACGGAACTCGTTCTTGCGAAGCATACCGTGATCTACGAAGATACAAGTAAGATTCTTGCCAATGGCCTTGTTCAAAAGAACGGCAGCCACACTGGAGTCGACACCACCAGAAAGGCCAAGGATCACCTTGTCATCACCCAGCTGTGCCTTCAGCTCTGCCACTGTAGTCTCTACGAAAGAGTCAGCACTCCAGTCCTGCTTGCTGCCACAGATATCTACCACAAAGTTCTTCAGCAACTGTGTACCCTGCAAAGAGTGGAACACCTCTGGATGGAACTGAACAGCCCATACAGGCTGCTTGGTAGAAGCATATGCTGCAAACTTGACATTCGCTGTAGAAGCGATGCACTTATAATCCTCAGGGATGGCTGTGATGGTATCACCATGACTCATCCAAACCTGAGAGTTCTCTACAAATCCCTTGAAAAGAGGATTGGTGGCATCAAACTGCTCCAAGTTGGCACGGCCATACTCACGGCTGTCAGCAGCCTCTACCTTTCCACCCTGGGCATAAGAGAGATACTGAGCGCCATAGCAAATGCCGAGCACAGGAATGCGACCAATAAACTGGCTCAGATCTACCTTGAAAGCTTCCTGATCATGAACGGAGTAAGGACTACCGCTCAGGATGACACCAATCACAGATGGGTCGTCCTTAGGAAACTTGTTGTAAGGCATAATCTCGCAGAAGGTATCAAGCTCACGTACACGACGGCCTATCAGCTGTGTGGTCTGTGAACCGAAATCCAAAATAATAATCTTCTGTTGCATAATATATTAAACTTTAAATTTTTAACTTTGACATAAAAACGCCTCTGCCTCTTTCAGCGTTTCCTGCTTTCCCACATCCATCAGTCTGAGGTCGTTCTTCACATATCCCTCAATGCGTACTTTGTCGCAATGCTTCAGATAGAAATCCATGATGGGGAATTTGTCCGGCTCTTCCTCCATCAGCGGGAAGATGAATGGTGCTACCATGTGGATGCCCGAGAAGGCATACATCTTACACTTGGCAGGATCGAGATGTGGATAAGGGCTCTTCACCTCGCCTGTCTCTATGTTCGTCCACCCCACCAACCGCATACTGTCATCGAAGAGAAGATAACGTTTTGTCTTGCGTTCGCTCACCAACAGGCGGGCTGCAAGAGGCTTTTCCTCCGGTGAGGCTTCCTGCGACTCTTCTGTAAGGTCCTTCGTCTCTATCTGATAGAACTTTCCCAAATCCACATTGCTCAATATATCCACATTGTGAATAAGGACGGGCTCATGCGCATCGAAGAGCGGCCATGCCTTTCTGATACCTCCACCTGTCTCGAGCAGTTTGTCCGTCTCGTCGCTGATACGGATATCCATACCGAAGTTGTCGTTATCGCGTAGGTAATCAATAATCTGACTGGAAAAATGATGAACGTTCACTACAATGCGAGTGAAACCAGCATCTTTCAACCGAAAGATGACACGTTTGAGCAAAGGTTCTCCTCCCACACTTACCAAAGCTTTCGGAATGCGGTCGGTAAGTGGCTTGAGGCGAGTGCCCAGACCTGCAGCGAAAATCATTGCTTGCATCATTATAGCTATCTATTAATGTGCGTGCAAATTTACTAACTTTTTACGAAATAGCCAAATTTGCACGCCATTAATTGATTACAAAAGAAAAACTTATTCTATCACCCAGTCTGTAATGTTGTGGGTAACAGTATCAAAGTTAATGCCCACCTTCGTAATTGGGAGACCTGAGAGTGCGAAACGCTGACGGTAATTTTTAAGGTTCATTTGAGCAATCGCAGCTTGTGCACTCTTGTTGATTTTCAGTTCCATCAAGTAAAGACGAGTTTTCGTCATAACAACAACATCTACTCTTCCGTCTGGTGTATGAACCTCCACGTCCACCATCCAGGCGGTGAGGAGAGAAAAGATGATATAGAACATCTGTTGGTAATGTCCCTCATAATCCGTATTGGCGCAATAAGGAATGGTACCAAGGAATGTCTGTAGATATTGCAGGGCAAGTTCTATGTTTTCCTTGTCAAATGCACGAGCCATATTGCGTGTCGTATTATTGGTTACCAGTGTATTAGGCGTTACATAATAAGGTATCAAAGCCTTGGTCAAACCAAGACGAACCTCTTTGTTAGGGATTCCCAAAAAATAGGAATCATAGTCCTCATCATAGTCCTTGATGGTGATATAACCACTCTGATACAACAATGGAGTCAGGGTAGTCATCGTTTCTGTAGGAGCGTCAAAATCAGAAATTCCAGCTTCCATCCCCTCAGCAAAGTCTGTGAAATTAACATCAAACTTCTTCATCATGTTGATGAGATAAGTTGGCGTGCCAGAAGAGAACCAGTAGGGGTCTACTCTTTTCAGAGACAGGCAACTAAGTAAGCTGAAAGGATTGAAGATATCTGGCGATTGCAATGCAAAATGGTATCCGTCATAATACTCTTTCAGCTTGGCAATGGTCTGTTCTATCGACCAATTCTTTGTATTGCTGAATTCTTGGACATATTCTTGCATTTGCGTAAGCAACTCCTCTTTCGTGAAACCACAAATACCCGCATACTCAGGAAGCATACTGATATTGGTGATGTTGTTCAACTCACTGAAGATACTTAGCTGAGAGAACTTGGTAATACCCGTAAGGAAAACAAAATGCAATTTTGAGTCGCAATCCTTCAATGGGCTATAAAAGTTGCGCATGATATCTCGGAGAATGTGCAGTTGAGTTTCTTCATGTACGACATCAAGTAAAGGAGCATCATACTCGTCAATTAGCACAACAACAGGTTTGCCTGTCTGTTCGTACGCAGTATTGACGAGATTTAACAGTCTTACATTAGGGTCTGGGGCTGCTATCTCTATACCGTATTTCTTCTCATTCTGTTTTAAGATGAAAAGCAGGTAACGTTGCAAGGCATCTGGTTCCATATGCTTTCCTCCTGCCATACTAAAATGCAGAACAGGAAATTCCGTCCATTCCTTTTCCAAGTTCTCAATAGCCAATCCTTTAAATAATTCCTTCTTACCCTCGAAATAACTCTGTAGCGTAGAGGCAAGGAGTGACTTTCCAAATCGCCTTGGACGACTCAGAAACAAGTATTTCTTACCATAATGCGTCATGCGGTAAATATACTCCGTCTTGTCAACGTAGAGATAGTTTTTGTTGATAATCTCCGAGAAAGTCTGTATGCCTACAGGATAAAATTTCGTTGTCATAAGCAGCATATTATCTATTTGTCGACAAAATTAAGCATTATTTCTGATATGTGCAAGGGATGGTGGTAAAAATGTACAGGAAAAGCTAATGTCAACTACTTCTTTAACTTCCCCATTTGCGAAAGTTGAGAAAGTTAACTTATTACCATCGAATGGAATAATAACTTCCTCTAAATTGTTATATACGAAACTTGATTCTGGAGTCCAATATAACAAAAAGACAGTCCTCCCAAATGCAAGACCTTTTCAGCCGTTGATTTAGGAGGACTTAATAGATTACACACAGCCCAACAACTGTTGCTTCATGCTACTTAGAACACAATCTTCTGTCCCTTGTTGGTGATGTAAAGATGTCCCCTTGCTGGTGTTTGAATCTTTCGGCCTTCAAGGTCGTAGTAGATGATTGGTTTAACATCTGTCGACAAACCATCTTTCTCTACGATAACAATGCCTACGGCTTCTTTATCCACATTACATGCTACATCATAATCAACATAAAGATTGGAACCATCCAATGTTGTTGCTCGAACGGTAACCAGTCCTCGTCCACCCTTGGCAGTAAGCACTCCATTGTTGGAGATGCTTGCAAGGTCGTCGTTTCGTACTACCGACCAGCTTACTCTTGAATAGGTGGAATAAGTTGGGAGTACGACACCATAGAGATGTATCGTCTGCTGGGTATTCGTCAAAGAGTTGTTGCTCTCCACACAGTTGATGGCAATGCTTGTTGCCAAGGTGGCAGGCAGAGCCTCTTCCGTAGAGATAATGTTGGAGCGGATGCCATGGCTGGCTCTTGCAGCTCGGCTTTTGGCGTATGTGCTGCCTGATGCAGGAGTGAACGCCACGGCATAGTAATACTTGCCAGCATTTGCCGTCAAGTCGGTATAGCTCTGCTGACTGCCAGCCACATATTCGATAGGTTGCAAGCTATCCTCGCTCTTGCCTCTGAGGATGGTATAGCTCTCTACATTCATTCCCTCATAGGCGTTCCACATCAGGTTGTAGCCACTACCACATTGGTTGATCATCACATGAAGAGGATTATGTGGCGTAGAGTAAGCACTCTTCTGCACCTCATTGCTTGCGATATAACGGATGCGATAACGATGTGCCTGTATGCGATTGTCGCTGGTTTCGTCGAGATAAGTGCCAACGTTCATGTCAACAGTAGCCAATACCTCATATTGATTCATGCGATTGGTCTCACGACAGATTTCTACCTTTGCTATCTCTGCATTGGTTGCAGGTTGCCAGCTGATACGATAATTTGTACCATCGCCTATAACCTCAGAGATTTTTGCAGCAGGCATGCTTGCGTCTATAACGTTCACATTATTCTCCTTAGAGAGTTCGCTGTTATCAAATTTACAGAAGGTACATACTTTCGCCTCACCGCTGTTCTTGAAGGTAAAGGTGGCTGTGCTGTCACCCTTCTCATAGTTCACCACATAGTTGTCAGCTGCTTTAAAGCCATAATCTATTGGTGAGTATTGGCTAAATCCCTTTGGCACCTTCACTGTGATAGGTGTGTTACGTAATACCTTTGCAGGGAAGTCGAGTGTCAAGTCGGCAAAGTCGTGTGCGATGATGTTTGTGCTGTATGCTTTGCCATCCACGGTGATGGTTACCTTCTTTGTGCCTGGAGTGTTCCAAGCCACCAGATATTCACCTTTGCCATAGTCTTTCTTGATGGTGGCACCTTCTCCTCCATCAATAGAATAGCTTGTTCCCTTTGTTCCCACGAAAGAAACGACAGTACCCAACGAAGCCGTTATATGACTGTCTTTCACCTTGATGTATCCGTCGTTGTTAATGGTTACTTCCACAGGTTTGGTCATTGGCGAGTGCTCGCCCATCAAGTCAATAGATTGAACCTGCACCTCTAATGTCTCGCCATTGGTAAGGGCCGCCTTAGGGATAAGCATCTGTGTAGCTTTACGATAAGCCACATTTGAGCAGATAGCTGCCTCATCGCTCAGTCCGTTGAGAGGAGAAATGAGGAAAGCATTCTCCTCGCCCACTTTCTTGTTCTTGCGCTTCACGCTGACATTATAGCGCATCTGAACAGCTGGAGTGTGGTCATCCTCAGCATCCGCCCATTTCAGAAGCAATCCATCCTCTGTCTGTTGTGCACTCACATATTGAGGAGCCTTCGGTGCCTCGTTCTTGATGTTGGAGAGGAGGCCGGCTGGATAGGCGTTGCGTGTAAGAGGGAGCCAATTCCGTTCGTAATATTGATCATTACTATAGAAGGATGAGCTTATATTAACAATATTGTAGTTAAAATCCTTACCCATTAATATTGCATAACCACAATCACGATCAGAAAACACCAAATCCAAATAACCATTATTGTCTATATCTATTATGTTTGGATAATTCATAGATATCGGTATTTCTATAATCTCAGAACATGGCCATTCTTCTATTGGCTTGCCTTTGACAATAACAACTCGTAAGACCTCACCTTTATATTGGCCTGTCATATACCATCCATCCAAGTATCCATCGTTGTTAAAATCTGCGAATCCATCAATTTTATGCTGGTAAAAAAGAATTTGCTCGCCATACGTTGGTCCTATCTCATTTTTATTTTTAAGTCTAACATATTTATTAGAATAGTAATCTAATGCTCCATCGGCATTAAAGTCATAAAAGGTTCCATCAGCTATCTTCTGAAAAGTATGATTATCACCTGTATTGTAATAACAATATCCAGTATGAGGGGTTTCTTTGTATACAAAATTTTCATAAAGCATTTGATCGAAGTTTCCATCATTATCAATATCAAAATATAATGCGGACGTTATTCCGCCTCTTTCAATGCTTACTAAAATATTTTCATCTCCTTTTTCAAATTCAAATTTTGCAAATTTTATTTCTGAGTGTTTATGTGCTAAAAATTTTTCAACTTCAGCGCAAACATCTGAGTATCCTCCTTCAACTTTTTCTAAATAACGAACTTTATCCTGACTGTTCTTTTCCCTATCTTCTAAATATTCTGCCCATCTGCCTTTATCTATCATTGCATCTTTCAATAAATTAATTCTATTTTGATAATGTTGAATAAAATAAAACTCTCGACGTTGATAAGAATTTAATTCAGAAAATCCCTGATGTTTAATGTTGTTAAGCCAATTAATTTGGCTTTCTTCTAATATTTTCTGTTCTTTGGATGATAAAGTTTCATAAAATTTTGAGTATACATCATTCATCACGGGTACTAATTCCTGTATTAATTCACTGTAACAAAACATCTCCTCGGTAAATGATGCTTCCTCGCGTGCTATATTACTGCAATCAAAACCGGGAGCTGTTTTGGCAGATATTTCATTAGAAAACATCAACAAACTAACAAATGAAAGAATCGTATATTTGAAATTTTTATTCATAACCGCCTCCCGTAAAAGAAATTAACCTTCCGGACATTTTCGCAACCGATCCGGACAATCCGTTTTTCTGTAATCGGAAATCACCGGGCACCCAGCCACTCGATTCCCTGTAAAACACCGTAGGCCAACAGACAATAACGCAAAAATTTTCCGACGAACATGGAAAATGCGACAACCGTCAGATTTGCCTTAAACAATCCGAGAACAAAAACGATCACGTCTCCGACCGCCGGCAAAAAGCCGAAAAAGGCTGCAACGGCACCCCGACCGGCCGCAAACCCGCGGATTTGTTCCAGCCGTCCCGACGATATCTTAAAATATTTGCTCAGCCAGTCCGTTTTTCCCAGCCGTCCCAAACCGTAAGTCGTCATACCGCCCAGCCAGTTGCCGGCAGTAGCGGCCCAAATGCAGATGACGGGATCAAAACCGGCCCCCGTCATTGAAGCGAAAACCAGCTCGGAACTGACCGGCAAAATCGTCGCCGCGCCGAAACTGACCGCAAACAATCCGACAAACCCGTACTCTTCCCACATGTTTCCGTTCCGTTTTTTTCCGAAGTTCTTTTATAAAAGCAGTTTTCCGGCAAAAATCAAGCAAAACCGCGGCACCGCTCGCAAAAAAAAGGCATAAGCGCAAATATTCTGCCGTTTTGCAAACGCCCGGAAAGATTATTTCGGACGCCGCGCTCAAACTCAGGTAGCAATTAAACATCACCAATCAGTTTAAGTTGCACACCTTTTGCGGGAAGCCGTTTTCTTTCGGCTATAAGCTTAAGTTTTTACGTTTCTTTTTTGCCTTACACACAATTTATATAAACATCGCAATTTAATACACCTTATTTTGCCGCACTTTCGGAATTATAATTATAACTCAGAACGAGAATTAACTGCTAAACATAAAAGGATATATCATGATATACGGATACATAAGGGTCAGCACCGACAAACAGACAACGGAAAACCAACGTTTTGAAATCAGGCAGTTTGCCGAAAAAAACGGCATCATCATCAACCGCTGGTTTGAAGAAACGATTTCCGGCGCCACTGACTTCCGTCAGCGCAAACTCGGGAAATTGCTGAAGAAGCTCACCAAAAACGATATTTTAATAGCTTCCGAAATATCGCGTCTCGGACGCAACATGCTGCAGGTAATGACCATCCTTCACTATTGCCTGAGCGCGGAAGCCCAGGTCTGGACCATAAAAGACAATTACCGGCTGGGCAGCGACATTCAGTCCAAGGTGCTGGCCTTTGCCTTCGGCCTTTCGGCGGAAATAGAGCGCAACCTGATTTCGCAGCGAACAAAAGAAGCGCTGACCAGGATCAAATCAGAAGGCAAAAAACTCGGCCGCCCTGCCGGACGCCGCAACAAAAAGCTGAAACTTACCGGGCTTGAGGGACGCATCAACACCATGCTCGAAAAAAACGTCCCCAAGGCGCAAATTGCCAGACAACTGAAAGTCGACCGCATGACTTTGCTGCGTTTCATGAAAAACAGACAAAACCGCGCTTTTCACGAAACCGCAGCGGCTTCATAACATTTCATGTGCTCACAAAATGCGAACGGAAAACTTTTATTTGTTGAAATCTCCGAATTATCTGATACAGTACTTTTGTGATATTTTTTATTCACAAAAGTTTTAATAACCAAGGAGACTTCACATGAACTATAGAACTATTCTTTTGGCAACGGCCGCCGTTATGTTTGCCGGTGCTGCCAACGCGGAAGACATTACTGCCCCGATGTACCTGCCGGGCGCGGGAAAGGTATTGTCAAACACTTCCCTGCAGTATGAGCGCACCTCGCTGAAACACAACGCCGGCGCCGGAGA